>ERZ772960.185-NODE-185-length-60202-cov-3.214358_pt1 | contig 60202 bp, 48 predicted proteins | sample MGYA00580678_ERZ772960 | MGnify/ENA primary metagenome ERZ772960 (study PRJEB29015, sample SAMEA2737930) | human oral metagenome | biome: human oral; feature: human-associated habitat; material: dental | place: China | collected 2059 ...
GAAGATTTAAATATAAGTTTGGACAATGATGAGCAAGTTGAGTGCGTTTGTCTTCTGGAAAAGGAGAACGCCTCGATTTAGAGACTTTTTTAAGGAGTGGGAGTCTGTCTTAAGGGATGGACGTATCTTGATAGAAATAATACGAAAGCGAAAGAGGGGGCAATGGAAGAGAGAGAACGAGAGCAGAACGCCGAGAGGACAGCGGACGAAAAACCAGTAGAAAGTAGAAAAAAGAAGGGTGGAGGGATTCTTCATTTTCTGATTCCTACCTTCCTTTTTATCTCCATGCTGGTCTTTGGCGGCTTATTCCTTCGCGACTTTTTGGAATATAAGGCTGCCGATGACGAGTATGCACAGCTGGATAAGCATATCGTGGTTGTACAGGAAACGAAAAAAGAGATGGAAGAGAAGAAAGAAGAGAGCAGTGCGGAAAGTGGCAGCGCAGAAGAGACGGAAGCCCCGGAGCCGATGGATATTGCGCATCCGACTTTCCATATTGATTATGATGCATTGAAGAAGATTAACGGAGATTTCACAGCCGTAATCTACGTTCCGGCTATCCATATCAGTTATCCGGTAGTAAACAGTAAAGACAATGACGATTATTTGCACAAGACCTTTGAAGGAAAAGCGAATTTCGCCGGTTCCATCTTTCTGGATGCGAATGCAAAGGGCTCTTACGATCATAAAAACACTTTTGTCTTCGGACACAATATGAAGAATGGTTCCATGTTCGGGAAACTCAAGAATTTTCTTCGGGATGACAGTCTTGCTAATACGAATCCGTACATCTTCTTATGTAAATCGGATGGAATCTATCGGTATCGGATCTTTTCTTACTACCTGACAGATACCTCGAGCCCCATCTACAATGATTTTGAAGGAGATGCGGGGTATGACAGTTATGTTAAGCTGATTACCCGGATGTCTTCCTATCGGAATTATCCTAAGGACGCAGTGAATTTTGCCAATCGACCGAATCTGCTCACATTGTCGACTTGCTCGGGTCCTGCCGGAGGGCAGCAGCGCTTCATCGTACAGGGAGCACTGGAAGAAGTGTATGCTTCATAGTAGAAGGCTTTGCAATATGCCTTGTTATAGTTCAAAACTATAGCAAGGCATATTATTTTTTGATTAGACAAAAAGAAGAGGGAAAACTATAATTGCACTCTGTTCACAGAATAAAAACTTCTTAGAAAAACCGGAGGAATAAACAATGGGAATCATTGCCTTAAAGAATATTGTGAAAACCTTTCCTTCGGGGAAGGAAGGCGAAGGCGTACACGCCGTAAGAAATGTGAGTGTCAACATCGAGGAAGGCGACATCTTCGGTATCATCGGGTATTCCGGGGCCGGAAAATCCACCCTGGTGCGCTGTATCAATCTCCTGGAGAGACCGACCGGCGGAGAAGTTTTCATCCATGGACAGAATATCACGAATTTTTCAGAGAAGGAGCTTCGGGCAGTTCGGCGGAAGATGGGGATGATTTTCCAACATTTTAATCTCTTGAACTCGGCTACTGTTTTTGAAAATGTAGCGGCACCTCTGAAAAATCATGTAGAGCCGACTGATGAAGAAGTGCGGGAAAGAGCCAGAGAGACAGTAAAAGACTTCGATTCCCTGCCGGAAGACGAGAAGAAGAAAAAAGAAGCGGAGCTTCGGAAGAAGACGAAGTATTTAACGGCGAAAGAAATCCGGAAGAGAGTGGAAGAAATGCTGGAACTTACGGGGCTTTCGGAGAAAGGGAACGCGTATCCCTCTCAGCTTTCCGGAGGACAGAAACAAAGAGTGGCCATTGCGAGAGCCCTTGTCGGCAAGCCGACGATTCTTCTCTGCGATGAAGCGACTTCCGCACTCGACCCGAACACGACGACACAGATTATCGACCTGCTTCGTTCCTTACAGAAGAAGCTGAAACTTACCGTGGTGATGATTACCCATCAGATGGAAGTGGTGAAGAGTATCTGTAACAAAGTGGCGGTGATGGAGGAAGGGGAGATTGTAGAGGAAGGAAGTCTTGTCGAAGTCTTCTCAGACCCGCGCTCCAGTATCACGAAGGAGTTCCGGGAGAAAACCCTCTACAGAAAAGAAGCGGTAAAGCTTGCAGAGAAAAATCAGAGAAATCTCTATGAGCTCACCTTTATCGGGGAGAAGGCAAATGATCCGGCTATTATGGATCTCGTTCGAAAGTTTCCGGTGGAGGTATCCATCCTTTTCGGAAATATCGAAATCCTTTCCGGAACCCCCTTCGGAACTCTTACGGTGGATATTAAAGGAGAAGAGCAGGATATTAAAGAAGCGCTCCATTATCTGAGAGAAAGAGATATCCGTGTAGAGGCACTCGGTGCTGTAGGGAAAGAGGCTGCGTCGGAAGGAAAAGGAAAGGAGGACGGAAATGGAGTGGTTGAATAGTTTATTTCCCAATGTGGTAAAGCTTGGGCCTTACATTCTGAAATCCCTGAACGAGACGCTGATTATGGTCAGCATATCGGGCGTCTTTGCGGCGGTTCTCGGCGTTCCTCTCGGGGTTATTCTTGCCGTAACGAAGAAAGGGCAGATTCTTTCCAACCCGACGCTTTATTCCATTCTGTCGAAGATTGTGAATACGGTGCGTTCCATCCCCTTTGTCATTCTCATTGCATCGATTCCCTGGCTGGTTCGGGCAATTGTAGGAACGACCATCGGGCTGAAAGGAGCCATTGTTCCTCTGATTATAGCCTGTATTCCTTTTATGGCGAAGCAGACGGAACTTGCCCTTCAGAGCATTGACCAGGGCGTGATAGAGGCGTATCGCGCAATGGGATTTTCGGAAATCGCAATCATTTTCAAAGTCATGTTGAAAGAAGGCTTTTCCGCCATTATTCAGGCGGTGACCATCATGCTGGTTGGTCTCATCAGCTACTCTGCGGTAGCCGGTTCCGTCGGCGGCGGCGGGCTTGGAGATTTTGCTATTCGCTACGGCTACGGACAGAACAAGACGGATGTGATGGTGTTGACCATTATCATCATGCTCGTCATGGTATTCTTTGTACAGTGGGTTGGCGATAGTTTAAGTAAGAAGGTTAGTCATCAGTAGAGAAGTTTCATCTACAGCCTGACGCGGTGGATGAGATTCTTATATAAAGTTTATAAGGTAGAGGAGAAGTGTATTATGAAGAAGAAAATTTTGGCACTGGGTCTTGCGGCAGTATTTGCAGCGATTTCCCTTTCCGCATGCGGCGGCAGTAAGACTGCTACAACAAAGGCAAGCGAGGCAGGTTCGGAGAAGAGCACGGAAAAAGGAAGTGAGAAGGCTTCCGAGTCCGCAAAGGAAACGGAAAAAGCGGATAGTGGAAAAGAACGGGTTTATAAGGTCGGCGTGAACGGTTCCGATCATGAAGAGTGGGAAAAGGTAAATGAGCTTCTGAAGAAGGATAACATTAAGGTGGATCTCGTAGAGTTCAGCGATTATGTAAAGCCGAACGAAGCGCTGGAGGATGGTGAAATCGACCTGAATGCATTCCAGACGGAGATTTATTTCAACAACTTTAACAAGGAGAGAGGATACACGGATTTGGGCATTCTTGCCTATACGCAGGTTGCCCCGATGGGAATCTACTCTTCCAAGTACAAGAAGCTCGATGAAGCAACAGGACATCTTATCATTGCGATTCCGAACGATGTGACCAATGGGGGAAGAGCTTTGCGTTTCCTTGAGAAAAACGGATTCCTTACCTTAAAGAAGGATGCCGGTCTTACACCGACTGTTATGGATGTGGAGAAGTACAACAAAGATGTAGAGCTTGTGGAAATGGTAGCAACGCAGATTCCGAAGTCTCTTCCGGACCTTTCATTCGCCTGCATCAACAACGGTGTAGCAAAGGATGCGGGACTTACCTTAAAGAACGATGCCATTGTTTATGAGGACTATAAAGACCCGGATATGAAGAACTACTGGAATATCATTGCCTGCAAGAAGGATAAGATTGAATCCGATGACTTCCAGAAGATTAAGAAAGCCTATAACTCCGATGAGGTGAAGAAGGTTATTGAAGAGCATTATGACGGACAGTCGATTCCGGTTTGGGATTAAGACGGAGAAAGAGGAGGCGGGGCTTAGCGTTCGCCTCCTTTTTTGTTCAAAGAGAGTGTAGAGGATCCTGCACGAAGCGTGCGACAACTTGTTTATCGCGGGGGATTTCCCGCCGGGCAGAAAGTAGGAGAAAAGATGGGAGAAAATAGAGTGGAAAATGGCGGATTTTCAAAAGAAGAAGAGAAAATCCTCGGGAAGGTAGAAAAAGAGGGAAAACGCTTTCAGGATTTGGCGCTCGCTATTCATGCGAAGCCGGAAGTGAGCAATTATGAGTTTTTTGCATCGGAAGAGCTTTCCAAGACGCTTGCGTCCTACGGCTTTACGATTGAGATGCCGGCAGCGGGACACAGAACCGGTTTTGTTGCCTCCTATAAGAGTAAAAAGAAGGGTCCGGTCGCCGTTTTTCTTGCGGAGTTTGATGCGCTGGAAGGACTGGGACACGGTTGCGGACACAATCTCTTCGGGACAACTTCTTCCCTTGCGGCAGTCGCTCTGAAAGAAGTGATTGAGGAAGTCGGTGGAGAAATCCGTGTTTATGGAACACCGGGAGAGGAAGGCGGAGAAGAGGGATCCGCGAAAGGCTCCTTTGTACGAGAGGGATACTTCAAAGATGTGGACTATGCCCTTTGTGCCCATCCCGGTTCCGAGCATAAGAGAACCGGAAGAAATCTGGGCTGTGTGCCGGTGGATATTGAGTTCTGGGGAAGATCCGCCCATGCGGCGGGGAAACCGGAGGATGGCATCAATGCGTTGGATGCCCTGATTCAGACTTACAATTCCATCTATGCGCTTCGACAGCATCTCACGGATGACACCCGTATTCATGGGGTGATTCTTTCGGGCGGGACAGCACCGAATGTGGTACCGGACTATGCCCATGCGAAGTTCTATTTAAGAACCAGTGCCAAGCCGACACTGGAAGCCTTGTATCAGAAGGTGGAGAAGGTGGTGGAAGGTTCCGCCCTTGCGATGGGCGCAAAAGGAAAGATGCACGCCTATCAGAACTGGGTGGAAAATATGGTGCCGACGCCGTCTTTCGATGATTTGTATGAAAAAGAATTGAATCGCTTCGGAGAGCATTTTGCTCCCTGCGATTGGAAAGAATTGCAGATGGGTTCATCCGATGTCGGAAACGTCTCTCAGGTGGTACCGACGATTCAGCCGAGCATTACCATCAGTGAAAAGAAAATACCCGGTCATAGCATCGAATTTGTAAAAGCCGCTTGCTCTTCTCTGGGCCTTTCTTCTATACTATTGGGAGCAAAAGTGCTGGCGCTTACCGCACTGGATCTTTTGGAGCACCCGGATACGTTACAGAAGATTCAGAAAGAGCACAAGGAGCAGGTTCTGCATCAGTTAGACTTTTGATGCAGGAGGAAAACAAAGGAGGCGGGAGATGACGAAAGAAACTGTAAAGCAGGAAGTAGAGAAACTCTTGAAGGCGGAGAGTCTCTGTCCGGAAGGACAGGAGGCGGTAAAAGCATACTTAAAGGCGTTTGGAACCGCTGAAGAGAAGAGCAAGGCGGAAGCTTTGGTGAAGGAACTCAAAGAAGATATCTGCGGAATTGATGATTTAATCCATTTAGCCGGTACCGACCTTGGGAAGCAAATCTTCGGAGAAGAAGGGGCGAAGAAAACCTTAAAGGCGGCAAAGGAAGCGAAGGAAAAGGGAGAGGATACCTGTCTTTGTGCCGCTTGCCAGGGAGCAAAAGTGATTTTGGAAAATGAGAAAGCACTACTTTCTTAAAGGAATTGCCGTATACGGTGTCTAAGGGAGCTGCCGTATACGCTGTCTAAGGAAATCGTCTGATACAGGGTCTAATATAAAGTCCGATATTCTTTCCCGGGAAGGGAAGGATGACGGGCTTTTTTTACGGCGTTTTATGCACCGGCTGTCCGATATACTTCCTTTGAAAACAAACGGAAGGAGAAGGAGGGAGCGGTAACGGGGCTATGAAAAAGTACTTGAGAAAAATAGGAATTCCTGCTATATTGTGCTGGCAGCTAAGAAGAGACACAAGATTTTGTATTTTCTTCTTCCTTTTTACTGGATAGCGGAGAAATACAAAGGATGAAAAAACACGTAAGCAGAAAAGAAATGAGAGAGCATGAAAACCATTATTAAGCGAGGACTCGGAGAAGAAGAGTACAAGGGGGAAAAGATTTGTCGGGCGATGGAGAAGGCCTTTCAGTCGGAAGGAATCAATGTGGAGGAGGAGAAACTCCATTTTCTTCTAAAGAAGGTAGAGACTGCCCTGGACGATAAATTTCGTGTATCCGTGGAAGAGATACAGAATGCCGTAGAAGAAGCCCTGATGCAGAATGGAGACTATAAGGTGGCAAGAGCCTATATTCTGTATCGGGAAAAGCGCACTTTGCTTCGTCATCTCCGGCAGCGTATTCGGGAAGAAATCGGTGAAGAGGGCATTGACGAGGTGCTCAGGAAGGTGCAGAAGGATTTTTCGGATTACGACCTCTCCCGCCTTTCGGCAAAGTACCTTTCTCTCAGTAAGGGAGAACAGGAGATTCCGAAGCGGCTTTCCCTTCTCACAAGAGCCGCGGCAGAACTCACTACACAGGAAGAGCCGGACTGGGAGAGAATCGCCGGCCGTCTTCTTTCTTATACTTTTCATAAAGAACTGAAAAGAACCGAAGAGAGTCGGACGCTGAACGGATTCTATGAGAAACTTTCCTATCTCACGGAGCAGGGACTTTATGGAGCATATATTCTGGAAGCGTATTCGAGGGAAGAGGTAGAAGAAGTTGCGCAGTTTATGGACGTAAGCAGAAATGACCTCTTCACCTATTCCGGTTTGGACCTTCTTCTTTCTCGCTATATCATTCGGGACAGGCAGCATATCGCGCTCGAGTCCCCGCAAGAGATGTATCTCGGCATTGCCATGCATCTTGCCATGAAGGAAGAGAAGAAAAACCGTGCGTTTTATGTGAAAGAGTTTTATGACATGATGAGTCTCCATCAGGTGACGATGGCGACACCGACCCAGTCCAATGCCAGGAAGCCTTACCATCAGCTCAGTTCCTGCTTTATTGATACGGTGGCGGACTCTTTGGATGGAATCTATCAGAGTATTTCCCGCTTTGCCGATGTTTCGAAATATGGCGGAGGCATGGGAATGTACTTCGGAAAAGTTCGTTCCCGCGGCGGAAAGATTCGCGGTTTCGAAGGGGCGAGCGGAGGGGTGATCCGTTGGATTCGTGTGGTAAATGATACTGCCGTTGCGGTAGACCAGCTCGGTATGCGCCAGGGAGCCGTTGCGGTGTATCTTGATGCCTGGCATAAGGATCTGCCGGAGTTTCTCCAGCTCAGAACCAACAACGGAGACGACCGGATGAAGGCGCATGATGTGTTTCCGGCGGTTTGTTATCCGGATCTGTTCTGGAAGAAGGTGAAAGAAGATCTGAACCAAAACTGGTATTTGATGGATCCCCATGACATTTTCCTCGTCAAAGGCTACTGTCTGGAAGACTCTTACGGGGAGGAATGGGAAAAACGCTATGAGGATTGCGTGCGAGATAATCGAATTAGTAAGCGTGTCTATATGCTGAAGGATCTTATACGACTGATTTTGAAATCCGCAGTGGAGACGGGGACTCCTTTCGCTTTCTATCGGGATACCGTGAACCGCATGAATCCGAACAAGCATAAGGGCATCATTTATTGCTCGAATCTTTGCACGGAAATTGCCCAGAATATGAAGGAAGTGGAGATTCTGGAGCGGAAGGTGGTGACGGAAGAAGGCGATGAAGTCATCGTCAGCACGGTGAAACCGGGAGATTTCGTGGTTTGTAATCTGGCATCCCTCTGCCTTGGCAATATTGATGTGGAAAATAAAGAAGAATTGCAGAGAATCACGAAGACGGTTGTTCGGGCGCTCGACAATGTTATTGATTTGAACTTCTATCCGGTGAAAGAAGCGGAACTGACGAACCAGAAGTATCGTGCGGTGGGCCTCGGTGTTTCGGGCTATCATCACATGTTGGCCAAGCACCACATCGCGTGGGAATCGGAAGAGCACCTTCGTTTTGTGGATACTGTTTTTGAAAATATTAACTTCGCAGCGATTAAGGCGAGCGCAGAGCTTGCTAAGGAGCGCGGAAGCTACCGGGAATTTGCCGGTTCGGAGTGGGAATCCGGGGAGTATTTTCGTAGAAGAAACTATGATTCTCCGGAATGGAAGGCGCTGGAAAAGGAAGTACACGAAGGAATCCGGAATGCCTGGATTCTGGCAACCGCCCCAACCAGCTCGACTTCGATTCTCATCGGCACAACGGCGGGATTGGATCCTATCATGAATCGATTCTTCCTGGAAGAAAAGAAGGGAGCCATCCTTCCGAGAGTTGCCCCGGAACTTTCGATGGAAACGTACTGGTACTATAAGTCTGCGCATCAGATAGACCAGACCTGGTCCGTTCGTGCTGCGGGGCTCAGGCAGAGACACATTGACCAGGCGCAGAGTGTAAACCTCTGGATTACCAATGAATATAAGATGAGTGAACTGTTGCACCTCTATACTTTGGCTTGGGAGTCCGGTGTGAAGACGATTTACTATGTAAGATCGAAGGCGCTGGATCCGGAGGAATGTGAGTCCTGCTCCGCATAAGGGAGTAATCGATTCCTCCGTATATGCCGCTTAAGGCCTACTGCGTTTCCTACTCGCCCCATGCGCCGATGCACTCGTGCTCCTTGCGAACTCGCTTCGCTCAGACACGCATCGCACTCGTTGCTGGCATGGGGGCTCCTAACGGAAGCCTCGTAATAGCCTTTTCACAGCATATACGGAGGAAGTCTCATAAATTTCTCCCTTATACATGAGGATGTTTATCTATAAAAATTGAACTATGCTTTTTAAACGATAATAAAGACAATAGATTACTCTGCTACGTTCGTGCAGCAGGAAAGGAAATAGGGAATGGAAGAGATTAAGCGTAAGCCTTTATTTAACCCGGAAGGGGATATTGATGTTCGAAACCGCAGGATGATCAATTTCAACACGACAAACATTAATGACTTTAACAATATGAAGTACGAGTGGGTTTCAGACTGGTACAGACAGGCCATGAACAATTTCTGGGTGCCGGAAGAAATCAACTTAAATCAGGATAAGAGTGATTATCCGAACTTATCCGTGCCCGAGCGGACAGCCTATGACAAGATTCTGAGCTTTTTGGTTTATCTGGATTCTTTACAGTCGGCGAATCTTCCGAATATCGCACAGTTTGTTACTGCAAATGAAGTTAATCTCTGCCTTTCGATTCAAACTTTCCAGGAATGTATTCACAGCCAGAGCTATAGCTATATGCTGGATACCATTTGCAATCCGACCGAAAGAAATGAAATTCTCTATCAGTGGAAGACAGACGAGCATCTCTTACGGAGAAATGAGTTTATCGGGAATCTCTACAACGAATTCGTAGAGAAGCAAACGAAGGACAGTTTTCTGAAGGTTTGTATTGCGAACTTTATCTTGGAGGGAATCTATTTCTATTCCGGTTTTATGTTCTTCTATAATCTGGGCAGAAATGGAAAGATGCCCGGTTCCGTACAGGAGATTCGTTATATTAACCGGGATGAAAATACCCATCTCTGGCTGTTCCGCAATATCCTTTTAGAGCTGAAAAAAGAAGAGCCTGCACTTTTCGATGAGAAGCATATCGCGGAAATGACCGAAATGATCAAAGAAGGTGTGCAGCAGGAAATCGCTTGGGGACAATATGTAATAGGAGAGAACATCCCCGGCTTAAACGGGAAGATGGTCGAGGACTATATCCGCTATCTTGGAAATCTCCGTTACAGCTCTCTCGGATTCGGAACCCTTTACGAAGGGTATGAGAAAGAACCCGAGACCATGAAATGGGTTTCCCAGTATGCCGATGCCAACATGGTCAAGACCGATTTCTTTGAAGCCCGTTCCACCGCGTATGCCAAAAGCACCGCTATTGAGGACGACTTGTAAAACAAGCCAAAAAACGATAAAATCTGCTTCAAGCTTGCTTGAAAGCAGATTTTGTGGTTTTTGGCGCAAACGCATGAGCAGCGAGCGAAGCGAGGTGCGAATGCAGTTTGCAGGACGGAGCGAAGCGGTCGTCCGCTTGTTTTACAGATGAAGAACGAGCGGAGCGAGTTCTGAATGTGTTTGCTGGACGAAGTCCTTGTTTTACAAGGCAAACGCATGAGCAGCGAGCGAAGCGAGGTGCGAATGCAGTTAGCAGGACGAAGCGAAGCGGTTATAAAGTGCAGGGAGGGAAAATGATTAATTTCAATGAAATAAAAGGTTTTATCTCCGATATGGACGGTGTGATTTATCATGGAAACACACTGCTTCCGGGAGTGAAAGAGTTTGTGGAGTGGTTACAGGAAGAGGAGAAGGAATATCTCTTTCTGACGAACAATTCCGGCCTTACGAAGAGAGAGCTGAAACAAAAGTTGGAGAGACTGGGACTGGATGTGCCGGAAGAGCGATTTTATACCAGTGCGCTCGCGACGGCTTCTTTCTTAAAAGAGCAGAGTCCGGGATGTTCTGTTTATGCGATTGGAGAAGCAGGTCTTTTAAATGCTCTTTATGATGCCGGCATTACGATGAATGATGTGAACCCTGACTATGTCGTTGTCGGGGAAGGACGAACCTATTCTTTGGAAACCGTTACCAAGGCGACAAATCTTGTTTTAGGCGGTGCCAAACTGATTGGTGCGAACACGGATGTGTCCGGACCGACAGAAAATGGAATATCTCCGGCGTGTGGAGCGTTAATTGCTCCTATCGAGATGGCAACCGGGCAGAAAGCCTATTTCTGTGGAAAACCCAATCCGCTTATGATGCGCACCGGATTACGAAAGTTGGGATGCCATTCGGCGGAGGCTGTGATGATTGGCGACCGAATGGACACGGATGTCATTTCCGGATTGGAAAGCGGGATGTCTACCGTACTGGTATTGTCCGGCATTTCCGATGAAGAAACCGTAAAGCAATATGCTTATCGTCCGTCCGTTGTGTTGGACGGTGTTGGCGACATTGTGAAGGAAGCAAAGAAATTAGCAAAAGGATAATTCTAAAACAGCAGGCAATACAGGGGATTGCAAACTATTATTCTTTCCGCATAAAGGATTGCAAATCGGTTAAGAGCAGTTTTTCTATTTTTTCGGCATCTTCTGCATTCGTTCCTTTTATGGAGAGGTATACTTTAAGCTTTGGCTCTGTTCCACTGGGTCTTACAACGATGGAACAATCCTGTTCCAGAAGGAATTTTAGCACGTTAGAGGAAGGTAAATGGTCTATTCCTTGGATATAATCCAGGACTTTAATCACTTTCATTCCTGAAAATGTGCTTGTTCCTGCCTTAGCTTTTTCCCGAAATCTTTGCATAATTTCTTGCATTCTGATGAGTCCGGAAGGACCGTCAAAAGAAAAGCTATGTAGTGTGTTCAGGTAATAACCGAATTGTCTGTATAAGTCCTGTAATCTGTCATAAAGATTCATATTGTGGGCTTGATAGTAGGCAAACATTTCACAGATTAAAAGAGAAGCGCCGACAGCATCTTTGTCTCTTACGTAGGCGCCTGAGAGGTAGCCGCAACTTTCTTCAAAGCCGAAGATAAACCGTTCTTCCTCTCCTTTTTTTTCTAAATTCGATATTTGCTCTCCTATGTATTTGAAGCCGGTGAGGACGTCAATCATTTTTATGTCATAGTATTCAGCAATCTGCTTTCCCATATCGGTACTGACAATCGTTTTAATGCTTAATGGATTTTTCGGAATTTTATGGTGCTTTCTTCTTTGCATACAAATGTAATCAAGGAGTAGAATGCCGGTTTCATTTCCCGAGAGCAAAGTGTAGTCTCCCGCTGTATTTTTTATAGCGATACCCACACGATCACAATCGGGATCGGTAGCAAGGAGTAAATCGGCATGGTTCTTTTTACAATACTGTAATCCCAGTTCTAAGCTTTCTTTAATTTCCGGATTTGGATAAGGACAGGTGGGAAAATTTCCGTCCGGATCTTGTTGTTCTTCTACTACGTTTATGTTTTGAAAGCCTGTTTCTTTTAGCACTCTATAAACGGGAATATAGCCACTTCCATTCAATGGAGTATAAACGATTTGAATTGTTTTATTTGCATTATCACCATATAGAACGGATTGCTTTTTTACTGTTTCAAGAAAACGGTCAAGCATGGTTTGATCAATGTATTCAATCTCACCTTTTGTTAGAGCATTGTGGAAGTCTTCTTTTTTTATATCTTTGAAAATGTCCAAAGAGTCTATTTCTTCTGTGATTTTTAAGGCGGCGGAAGGTGTAATTTGACAACCGTCCTCGCCGTAAACTTTATATCCGTTGTACTGCTTGGGATTATGTGAAGCGGTAATCATTATACCGGCAGAAGCTTTGAGCGTTCTTGTTGCAAAAGAAACGGTTGGAACCGGTGTTAAAAAAGGCCATATATGGACGTGAATACGGTTTGCGGCAAATACGGAGGCTGCGGTTTCGGCAAAAAGATTGGATTGAAGACGACTATCGAAGCCAATCACTACGGAAAGGGATTGTTTGCTATTATTTTGATGTAAGTACTGAGCAAGTCCCTGGCTGGCTTTGGCAACAGTATAGATATTCATTCTATTGGTTCCGGCTCCCATAATTCCCCGTAAACCGCCGGTGCCGAATTTGAGGTCTTGGTAAAAAGCATCTTCGATCTCTTCTTCGGTATAGTTTTCTAAAGACTTCTGAATGGACTCCTCCTTGGCAAGAGCGCACCATCTTTCGTATTCCTGATTTCCCATTATGTTCCTCTCCTTTTCTGCATATTATAGCAGAAGAAGACCGAGCAGGATTCTTTTTGGAGTACGATAGTTTAAAAAGGCTTTGCTATTAAACATAAAAAGAAGATGTTATACTTTTATTGGCTTATTTAGTTGAAGGGCGTGCAGTCTTTAAAGAGCGGAGAAAGTGAATGAAGATACTGAAAAGCAAAACAAGAATGAGATGGATAAGAGATTCTCTATTGATGATAGGTATTTTGTTGTTCATTATTCTTCTTTTTGCGACTTGGTTGATACGCATTTTTTCAAAGGAAATTAGAGAGTTAAATTATAGTGTGTCGTCTATTATACAGACTTCTATTGATACAAGACTGCGGGAACTGGAAAATATTTCTTCACAGCTGGAAATCAATTCTACCAACATAGAAATCAGTAAAATGAAATCGAATCAAGATCGGGAAGCCAGTCGATATTATCAGCTTCATAATCAAATAAAAAGCTATAGTATGGCCAATTCTCTCATTCGGAAATTATACGTCTATTATCCCAATCTTGAATTTGTGGTTGGAGATAAAGGATATTTTAAGGCAAAAGATTATTATCTTATAGAAAACGGATTACGCGATGAAGGATTTTCCAAGTGGAGAAGCGAGCTGAGCGGAATAAAGAAAAATGGATTTCAATTTCGAGATGGGAATTTATATTACTTTGCTAAAATTCCTTATAATGAACTTGTCCAAAATACCGCTGTCATTGTGCTACAAGTAGATTCCTCTTCGTTGTCCTCCATCTTAAATCAATCTAATCAAGGAGTTGAAGGAGACGCATCGGCAATTCTGGCTGAAGGAAATACCTTATTTGTGCTTTCTTCTGAAAAGGCACGAGCGTTATTCCGATCCCTTCCGGAAGATATTTTGCTATCGAATGGTATGCATACTTGGGATAAGTACTTCTGCGCGACAAGAGATTCTGCATATGGCAATCTGCGTTATGTAACCTGTATGGAACGTTCGATACAAATGGGGATTGTTTATAGGGCGAGAAAAGTCACAGCGCTTGTCTTGTTTTTATGGATTTTTATAGCAATAGGACTTTCTCTTCGAGCAATCTATGTCAACAATCAGCCGTTAGAAATGCTGATTCAAAGAATTGGAGTAGAGGGAGAGCAGAATCCGTTAGATTGGGATGAGTTTAAGATATTAAACCGTGTGATTGATAGCAGCAGGAAATCTAAAGAAGAACAGGAAATTCAAAAACAGAAGATAGAAGCAGCTTTTCTGACAAATATCATTAGTGCAGAGTTGACAGATAATCAGTCTATTTTTCTGATGATGCAACAGTTGGATATTGAATTTTTATACCCCAAATTTCAACTTGTGTTGTGGAGGGTAAAAGAGAAAGAAAAAAAAGAGGCAATAGAAAAAATAAAAAGGAAGTACAGCGATGGAAAAGGAGCTCCTTATTCCGTTATTTTGACAAGATATCAGGAAGACTTGCTTGTTTTATATAATTTTGATTCCGGTGTAACAAGCGAGATGATTTTAAAAGATATCTTATCCTATATGGAAGCGCTACACAATGTGTCTACCACTCTGGTGGCAATGGGTGGAGTGTATGATGAGTTATCCGATATTGTCCGAAGTTATCTACAGGCCGGACAGACTCTCTTGTTACACAGAGGTGAAACAGGGATATTTCGTTACAAAGAAGGATTTTCTATTGAAAAGAACAAAACGAAGTATAATCTGAATTTGATGCGAGAATTTACAAGGGTTTTGGCAGAGCATAATTATGAAGAGGCAGATCGTTTGGCGGATGAAGTGATTGAGAAATATGTTTTTAATGAACAAAGAAGCTATGTTGCGAAGAGTCGGAGATATGCCCTTATTAATAGTATAATAGATGAAATTACTTATGTTGAACAAAGTAACCATTTCTTTTCCGGGGAAGAATTCATTACTAAAATAAGCCGGGAGAAAGAAATAAGCGGGTTGAAGGAGAAAGTCCACCTTGTTCTCGGAGAGTTAAAGAAGCAGTACGGGAATAGCAGTGTCTTTCAGAGTAAGCAGGTTTCAAAGCAAGCGCTATCGATTATTCAGGAAGAATATAGGAATCCGATGATAGGGTTATATAGTTTGAGCGCGGAACTTGGAGTCAGCAATACGTATCTTTCTACAAACTTCAAGAAAATAAATGGAGTTGGAATAGTGCAATGTATCAATCAGTTGCGGATTGAAAAGGCAAAAGAATTACTGAAAAATACACGAATGAATTTGAAAGAGATTGCAGCGTATGTGGGATTCTCGAGTGATATTAGTTTTATCCGCGTTTTTAAGCAATATGAGAATAAAACACCGGGAAAATATAAAGAAGATACAAAATAAGAAGCTTACAAAATTTCATAGAAATACAAAAAATGTTAATTTACAGTGAAAAAAATATAAGCTAATACAGTAAAATATCATCCGAGTGGGCATATATTTGTATATGTTGCACAAATATAACATACAATTTTTATAATAAAAATGAAAATATCATAAAACTAAGATTTATAGTATCCTTCGTTCTATGAACGCTACTTTATGTGGTAAGAACGGAGGATTTTCTATGATGAAAAAAATGTTTAAGGCACTACTGGCAACGGGACTTGCGGTGTCACTCCTTGGGGCTTGCGGAAACGCAAAAAAACAGGATGAACAAAAAGAGAGCAAGCAAGTGGAAACAAGCGCGAATGCAGAAAAGAAGACGGATGGAGAAAAGACGGAATTACTCTTATGGATGCCCCCTTTCGGAACGGAGGATACTCTGGACAAAGAGATGTGGAAGAAGGTTTTGGCTCCCTTTGAGAAGGAAAACAATTGTAATGTTACAGTTGAAGTGATTCCATGGTCTAATTATGAAGAGAAATACCTTACTGCAATATCTTCAGGAGCAGGTCCGGACCTGGGATATATGTATATGGAAATGATGAATGATTATATTGATATGGGGGCTCTTGAACCCTTTGACAGTTATCTGACGAATAAAGAAAAAGATAATTTTTATTATCTTGATAAGGGCGTAATCGATGGAAAACAGTACGCTCTGCCTATTGTTGTAGGGAATGCACGAATCTTATGTTATAACAAGAAGCTTTTGGAGCAGGCGGGTGTAGAGAAAGCTCCGGAGACATGGGATGAGTTTCTTGCTGCTTGTAAGAAGTTAAAAGATGCGGGAATTACACCGATACAGCAGCAATGGGGCGATGCTTCCAAAGGGTCTTTAAACTCTATTTTCTTCCCTTATTTATGGCAGGCAGGCGGAGATTTATTCTCGGAAGACGGAAAACAGGCGACCTTTAACTCCGAAGCCGGAAAGAAAGCAGTGGAGTTTTTGTACAGCTTGAAAAAAGAAGGATATCTTCCGGACTCGGCGACTTCTTTAACAACCAATGAGCTGTATGAACAATTTAAGACCGGACAAGTAGCTTTTTGCGTAGTCGGCACAAATAAAGGGAAAGGTTTTACCGAAGCCGGTGTGGACTGGGACTATGTTACTTCTTTAAAGGATAAGAAGAATGCTACCTTTGTTGCAGCGGATTCTCTAGTTTTGTTGAGTGGAAGCAAGCATAAAGATCTCGCGGCAAAGATGGCGCTGTATATGTTAAGTGGTCCTTCTATGACACAGTTCCATGAAATGGCACCCTTTGCTCCTGTTGGAAAAGACGAAGAGTATCATGATAACGAGCAGTTTAAGAAGATTTACGAAGAAGAAAAAGATGACCTGCACACCCTTCCGGCGGTGAAAGGTTCGGCTGCCATTTATGATAATTTATATAAGAATCTTCAACTTATGATGCTTGGAGAACTGAGTCCGGAGGAAGCTTTAAAGGAGTCTGCTGATTTTGCAAATGAAGCGTTAGCACAAAATTAAGATAGAGCATAAAGAAGATTTGCCCCTTGTCTATGGACAGGGGGCAAGCTTTCTGGGAGAAGGGGAAATGAAATTTTTAAAGAAAAATAATGGTCTATTCTATATTTTGCCTAGTTTTATATTGATTCTTTTATTTTCTATCATTCCGCTGATAATGACCTTTTACTTTAGTTTTACAAAATACAATGTTGTACATGCTCCGGAATGGATTGGCTTAAAAAATTATAGGAATCTTTTTCAGGATTCCTTTTTCAAAGCAAGTGTAAAAAACACGATTGTATATACGGTATTGGTTGTTCCTTTACAAACTCTTTTTTCTTTATTATTAGCGGATTTACTGGCAAAGCATTTTCAAAATAGATTTGGAAATGCGATTAGAACGGTTCTATTTATCCCTGTAATCAGCTCTATGATATTGGTAGGCACTGTCTGGAAATTTATTTTGTCAACGGACAACGGTTTAATGAATGCCATACTTTCCCTTTTTCATTTGCCACGAGTAAATTGGCTCGGAACACAGAAAACAGCTATGATTAGTATCTGTATGACTTCCATCTGGAAGAATGTAGGCTATTTTCTGGTTATCTATTATGCGGGAATCATGGATATCCCCTTAACCTATTATGAATCTGCGAGAGTGGATGGTGCGAGCAAGCTACAGGAACTTCTCTATATTACTTTACCCTGTTTAAAGCCAATTACCTATTTAGTGGTAACACTTGGTACGATTTGGAGCTTTCAGGTATTTGATCTTGTCTATTCCATGACCGGTGGAGGGCCCGGAAGAAGTACGTTGACGTTGGTTTTAATCATTTATCAATATGCCTTTAAGCAATATAAGATGGGCTATGCTTGTGCGGTTTCTTTTGCGCTATTTCTTTTAGTTCTTCTTGTTTCCGCAATTCAGAAAACGGCATTCAGAGAAGAGAAGGAGGCATAGAATGAGGAAAAAACCACCGTTCGGCACGATTTTTTTCACTTTAATTCTGCTTTTGCTGGTTGTAACAGCACTTTTTCCGTTTGTATATATGCTGCTGACTTCTCTAAAGCAGAGTTATTCCTTAGGGTTGGATTTCAGTTTGCTTGGGTTGAATTTCAAAAACTATAATACTGTTTTTAAAAACTTTGATTTTGCAAGATATTTTATGAACAGTGCGATTGTGGCGATGCTTGCCTGCTTCTTTAACTGCTTGATCAGTTCTCTTGCTGCTTACGGCTTTGCAAAGAAGAACTTTGTGGGCAAGGATGCTATATTCTGGATTTATCTTGCTACGTTAATGATTCCTTCACAGGTAATCTTGGTTCCTATGACCTTGATTATTCGGAAGCTGCATATTGCCAATACTTATGCTGCCCTTTTTCTTCCGCTTGTGAATGCGTTTGGCGTATTTTTAATTAAGCAGTTCTTGGAAAGTCTGCCGAATGACTTATTGGAGGCGGCGAGAATGGATGGATGCGGTGAATTCAGTATTTTCATACGTATTGTAATTCCGCTCATTAAACCGGCATTGGTATCCTTAACGGTGTTTACATTTATCACCAGTTGGAACAGTTTTATCTGGCCACTAATTTCGATCACGAATCAAAATAGGAATACGCTTACCCTTGCTTTATCTTCTCTGCAAGGGAACTATGCTACAAATTATGGTTTGGTGATGGCCGGGGCAACACTTACCTTTTTGCCGCCATTTTTCCTTTATTTAGTTTTGCAGAAACAGTTTGTGGAAGGAATTGCGTTAAGTGGAATAAAGGGGTGAACTATGACAAAATATCAATTCAAATTAGTTGATTCTTTGGAAAAAGTAATGCCGGCAAGAAATCCGGAAGAACTTTCCGAACTTTCGTTAAAAGGATATCTTGGAGAAAGAATTTCATTTCAGCTTGCCTATACATGTGAAAATGATGATTTGGGCCATAGTGGAACCAAGTTCTGTATACAGCTTGAATCTCCTTTAAAACCGCATTTGCATTTCAGAAAAGTAGGACTTGTACCCTGTGCGTATCCGTGTCATGGAAGCGTGGATTCGGATTATCTTACGACGGAACCCGGATTATATCCGGATGTCCTCCTTCCTGTTTCGGAAAAAGAGGAATTCAAAGCGATCCCCAGACAATGGCGAGCAATATGGATAGATGTAGATGGGGATATAACGGATGTTGAGGCGGGCACGTATCCCATTTCTTTACAAATATATGATTTGTCGGGAGAGAAGATTCAGGAGAAACAACTTACCGTATGTATTCTTCCGGAGAAGCTTCCGAAACAGGAGCTGATACATACGGAATGGTTTCATGGAGATTGTTTGGCGGATTATTATCAAGTTCCCGTGTTTAGTGAAGAACACTGGGAGATCCTTTCCCGTTTTATGCAATCCGCATCGAGATGTGGAGTGAATATGCTTCTTACGCCCGTATTTACCCCTCCCCTTGATACGGCAAAAGGAGGAGAGAGAACCACGATTCAACTTGTAGATGTGAAAGTGGAAAAAGGGAAGTATAGCTTTTCCTTTGATAAACTGAAACGCTGGATTGCGCTTTGTAGAAGTTGCGAGATCCGTTATTTAGAAATATCCCATCTGTTTTCGCAATGGGGGGCAATTGCGGCTCCCAAAGTGATGGCGAAGGTGGAAGGAAAGGAAAGGAAGCTCTTTTCCTGGGATACGCCCGCAGTTGGCGGAGAATACACCCGTTTCCTACATGTGTTCCTTCCGGAATTAAAACGGTTTTTAAAGGAAGAGGGAATCCTGGAGGATACTTTCTTTCATATTTCCGATGAGCCCAAAGAGGAAGATATGGATAGCTTTCATGCAGCAGTAGAGTCCGTTAAGGATCTTCTTCAGGATTGTAAAGTCATGGATGCATTAAGCAGCTTTGCAATTTATCAAAGAGGAGATGTGAAAAAACCGGTTGTCAGTGTGAATCATATCGAGCCGTTTGTAGAAGCGAAAGTACAAAATCTATGGGCCTATTACTGCACCGGGCAGGCAGTAGAGGTTCCGAATCGCTTTATAGCAATGCCGAGTTCCCGGAACAGAATTCTGGGCGTACTTTGCTATATTTATCACTTAGAAGGTTTTTTGCATTGGGGATTTAATTTTTATAATTCTGAAAAGTCTCGGGAGCACATTGATCCGTTTCAAGTTACCGATGCAGGAGAAGCTTTTCCTTCCGGAGATCCGTTTCTGGTGTATCCCGGAAAAGAAGGGTTGCCTTACGAGTCGCTTCGTCTCGTTGTATTACAGGAGGCAATGGATGATCTTCGCGTCTTGCAAATGGCAGAGCAGAAGCTTGGCAGAGATAAGGTGATGGCGGGAATAGAACGTTTGGCAGGCGGAAAAATCAGTTTTAAAAATTATCCGCGGAACAAACAATTTTTCTACCAACTTCGTGCTTTTTTACAAGAAATTACAATTCCCTAACCTTATAGAAACCGTACTCTTCGACGATAGAGAAATAGATTGATTACTGTGATAACAGGCTGGAGAAGAGATGGTGACACAGAGTATATAGATAAAGCAAATTGTAGGGGAATATGGAAGAGAAGGTATTTGTCCAAAGAGATAAAATTACGGTAGGAATGCAGCTCGGCGAGAGCATCAGAGACTCCATGGGAAGAGTAATGATTGAAAATGGGGTTTATTTGGATGAGTATCAGATTCGCTACATCAAAGAGAAGATGTACCCAGGAATATATACTTATCGTTTTGTGGACGACAAGAAGATTTTTATTCCGGAATCGACGAAGAAAGTGATTCGGAAGAATCGTAAACCGGACCGCGCGAAGATTCAGCTCTCCGTGGATATGAAACATCAGTTGGAAGAACGGATGAATCATATCTTTGAAAACACGGAAGATGAGGACTTTACTTCGAACTCGCTGGATATCTTCGGACAGCTGGAAGCCGCTATTTTTAAGAATGATGCGGTGGCAATCGATGTGAACCTGATCAAAATCAGCGATGAGTACACCTTTAAACACAGTGTGGACGTGGCAGCCATCTCCATGATGATTGGAAGAGAGTACGGTCTGTCCAGAGATGAGCTCTATCAGCTCGGCATCACCGGACTTCTTCATGATGTAGGAAAGTCTCGCATCCCGAATGAAATTCTGAACAAACCCGGAAAACTCACGGATGAAGAGTTTGAAGTCATAAAGAATCATAGCCTCTACGGTTTTGAGATTCTGCGGGAAAAGAACAATTTCTCCGCGATTATCCTGGACGGCGTCCTGCATCATCATGAGAAAATGAATGGAATGGGATATCCGGATAAGTTGCCCGGAAAAGACATTTCCCTCTTCTCCCGTATCCTGTCCGTGGCGGATATTTTCGATGCGCTGGTGACGAAACGACCCTATAAAGGGCCGATTAGCGGAAGAGAAGCGATGGAAATGATTCTGGCTTTAGGGTCCGAGCTGGATAATAAAGTGATTCAGAGCTTTATTGAGAGCGTGATTCTTTATCCGGTGGATTCCATTGTGGAACTGTCGAACGGAGAAATGGCAAAGGTAGTAGAGAATAATAAGCGTTATCCGACGAGACCGAAAGTGGTTGAGATTCAAACGGGTACGGTTTATAACCTCTGCTATGATGCGAAGTGCAACAATCTGGTGGTGCTGTAAAATGTCGCTCTTTTACCGTTTACCCTGAAAACTTCACCCTGGAACAGCTGCTTTCGTTTTCCGGAAGAGAGACTGTCCGTGCGTCTTTTACACTTGTTCTGCGCCCCCATCTATTGTAGAATGTTGCAATAGACGGTTTCGGGCGTTTTTTTGATGGAAAAAGGGGACTGTACGAAATAGGCAAGTTCCCGTGCTATAGGAGTTGGGGTTGGAAAGTATACAAGTAAAGGATGTATCCTATCAATATACAAGACGGAATGAAAATGATGAGGTCATCGAGACCTTATCTGCGCTTTCCGATGTCAGTTTTTCCATTGAGCAGGGGAGTTTTGTCTGCATTTTAGGGCATAACGGTTCGGGAAAGTCCACTCTGGCAAAGCTTTTCAATGCCTTACAATTACCCGGTGAAGGAACGGTTCTGGTTTCAGGGATGGACAGTCGGGAGGAGAAGAACATTTTCCCCATCAGAAGAGAAGTGGGGATGGTCTTTCAAAATCCCGATAATCAGATTATTGCCTCTGTGGTGGAAGAGGACGTTGGATTCGGTCCGGAGAACATCGGTCTTCCGACGGACGAGATATGGAAGAGAGTAAAGGATGCCCTTGCCGCAGTACACATGGAGGCCTATCGCCTGAAATCGCCGAATCACCTGTCCGGCGGACAGAAACAGCGCGTTGCTATTGCCGGAACCCTTGCGATGGAGCCGAAGGTCATTGTGCTCGATGAGCCGACCGCCATGCTTGACCCGAGCGGAAGAAAAGAAGTGCTGGAGTCCGTGCTGGAGCTGAAAAGAACGAAAGGCATCAGCATTATTTTGATTACCCACTATATGGAAGAAACGGTGGATGCGGATCGCATTCTCCTGATGGATGCGGGAAAACTGGTACTGGACGGCAGTCCCCGCGAAGTATTTTCAGACGTGGCACGGTTAAAGTCCTATCGGATGGATGTGCCGTTGATTACGGAGCTTTCCGATAAGCTGAAGGCTGCCGGCTTTCCGATAGAGAAGACGGTTCTTAGGAAGGAAGAGCTGGAAGAAGAACTTCTTCGCTTATTTCGAGAAGGCTTTCGCCTGGAGAAAGGGGGAAAGGGGAAGGAGTCCGAAGAGGAGAGTGCCGAATCAAAAGCGTTCAGCGCTACCGGGGAGATCAAAAAAGAGGAAGAACTTGACAATATCGTGGAAGTCAAGAATCTCACGGCGATTTTTCAGGAAGGGACGGCAATGGAGAGCACTGCCCTGAAAGATGTCAGTCTACATATCCGAAGAGGAAGCCTTACCGCACTGATTGGGCATACCGGTTCCGGAAAGTCCACGCTTCTCCAGCACTTAAACGGGCTCATGAAGGCGAGCCGGGGGGAGATATGGGTTTCCTTTCGGGAGAATCCCCCGCTTCTCATTCAGGAGAAGGGGTTTCTTTTCCGGAAGGGAAAGATAAAGAAAGTGCAGAAAGAGGGGAGACTGTCCTTCTCCGAGGAAGGCTTTGATCTTCGTGCGCTTCGCTTTAAGGTCGGGCTTGTTTTTCAGTATCCGGAATACCAGCTTTTTGAGGAAACGGTTCTGGAAGACGTAGTTTTCGGACCCTTGAACCAGGGAAAAAGCAAAGAGGAGGCGGAAAAACTCGCGAAAGAGGCGCTGCGAAGCCTCGGAATCGGAGAAGAATCTTATGGCAAGTCTCCCTTTGAACTTTCCGGCGGGCAGAAGAGAAAGGTGGCGATCGCAGGGGTTCTTGCGATGCAGCCGGAGCTGCTTGTACTGGATGAGCCGACAGCGGGACTGGATCCGGCAGGAAGGGATGAACTTTTCAGGGAAATTGCGGGACTCAGGGAGAAGTATGCGATGACGATTCTGCTCGTGTCGCATTCGATGGATGATGTGGCCCGTTATGCGGAAGAAGTTATCGTACTGCATCAAGGGGAAAGGAAGATGGAAGGAAGCGTGGAGGAAGTTTTCGGGCAGAGAAAGCTGCTGGAAGAGATGGGGCTCGGCCTTCCGACGATTCGTGCGTTTCTATATGATTTGCAGGAACAAGGATTGCCTTTACCCTTGGAAAATACCGTGGACCGCGCAGCACTTGCTATAGCGCGATGTTTTTCCGAAGAGGCGGGAGAAAGAGAGAAGGAGGGAAGCCGTGCTTAGAGAAATTACCCTGGGGCAGTACTATCCGGTAGACTCTTTTATCCATAAATTAGATCCGCGGGTAAAACTGGCAGGCACTTTTCTGTTTTTGATTTCTTTGTTTGTGGTCAAGTCCTGGACAGCTTATGCGGTTTTGGCTTTCCTTTTATGCTTTTTTATCCGCCTTTCCCGCGTGCCGTTTTTCTTTATGGTACGCGGTTTAAAGAGTGTCTTATTCCTGCTCCTTCTTTCCGTGAGCTTTAATCTGTTTTTAACGCCCGGAAAAGTCATTTTCCATCTCGCTTTTTTGAAAATGACAAGAGAGGGACTGCATATAGCGGCAATGATGGCGGTGCGTCTCATCATGCTGGTACTATCCAGTTCGATTCTGACCTTGACCACTACGCCGAATGCGTTGACCGACGGGATGGAAAAGGGGCTTTCCGTTTTTAAGGTTTTTCATTTTCCGGTGCATGAGATTGCCATGATGATGTCCATTGCACTTCGCTTTATTCCGATTCTGGTAGAAGAGACGGATAAGATTATGAAAGCGCAGATGGCAAGGGGGGCAGATTTTGAATCCGGCGGCCTGTTCCGGCGGGCAAAGGCGATGGTGCCGATTCTGGTACCGCTTTTTGTATCCGCTTTCCGGCGGGCCTATGATCTCGCGCTTGCGATGGAAGCGCGTTGCTACCATGGTGGGGAAGGCAGGACGAAGATGAAGCCGCTGCACTATAGAAGGGCGGACTATCTGTCCTACCTCTTTCTCTTTCTTGTTTTACTGCTTTCCGCGGGAAGTCGCTTCGTTGCACTCCCGTAGAATCGTAGAGAAAGGGGGCGGATTTTGCATCGCTTTGTATTAAAACTCGCTTATGAAGGAACGGCATATCATGGCTTTCAGAAGCAGGAAGGGCTGCAAACGATAGCCGGGGAAGTAGAGTCGGTTTTGGAAAAGCTTTTTCCCGGAGAATGCGGGAATTTTATCGGTGCCAGTCGCACGGATCGAGGGGTGCACGCGCTCGGAAACATTCTCTCCTTTGATACGGAGATGCCCCGCAAGGCGGAGAATTACGAGAGAGCATTAAACAGTTTTCTTCCTGGAGATATTCGCGTGCTGCTTGTCAAAGAGAAGACGGAAGCCTTTCATCCCCGCTTCACGGAGCACAGTAAAGAATATCGCTACAGCGTAGACCGGGCAAGGGTACAGAATCCGCTTACACGGAGGCTGTATTACCATTACACTTATCCGCTTGATCTTCTGAAGATGCGGGACGCTGCATCGCGTCTTGCGGGGGAGCATGATTTTACTTCTTTTGCTAATCCCAAAGCGCAAAGTCTCTTGCAGGGCGGCTCGGCTGTTCGGACAGTGCAGTCTTTTTCCATCGAGGAAGAAGGGGAGTATCTTTATTTTACGGTAAAAGGGGACGGCTTTTTGTATCACATGGTGCGGATTCTTTCCGGAACGCTTCTTGAAGTTGGAAGGGGAAAGCGGGAGCCGGAAGACATAGAAGAGATTCTACGGGGGAAGGATAGAAGGCTTGCCGGGCCGACCGCCCCTCCCGAGGGACTATGCCTTTTGCATCTGGATTATGGGGATGCTTTATAAAGGAAAAAGATTCTTTTTTTTTAGGAAAATGGGATATAATAGGCAAAGGCGTTTTTCGAAGGAGACGCATAGGAATTTCCCGTGAAGAGGCGGCGGAATAGGAATGGATAAGCGCAGAGTGAGGATGGCGAAGAGAAATGGAGCAAGAGGCAGAGATTTTCTTTTTTGACTTAGCAGGAGGGTACCGGGGCATTCCCGCATTGGAGGGCACAAGGAAAATTGTGCTTGCCCATGAGGAGAAAGCAGGAGGCTGTCTTCCGGCAGGCTTTTTAGAGATTTTGGAGGCGGGGTCGATTTCTCCGTACGGTCTTCATTTCTTTGATGAAGCGTCGTTTCATTTTCTTACAAAGTTTTTTCTGGAAGAGCTCAAAGAAGATTTTGTACTCCTTCTCTTTGACCATCAGGCGGATTTAAAGAAGGGAGAGGGAGATGGGCTGAGTCATCGTTCCTGGCTTCGGGAAGTCATGCTTCGCGTTCCGCACTGTAAAGGCATCCTGCTCCTCGGAACGCCGGAAAAGGAGAAGGCAGGCATCAATGATGCGCTCATGAGTCTGAGTGAAGAGTATGAAGAAGTGCCGGACGCGGGAAAGAGCTACCGGGATCCGATTTTAAATACTTCGCTGTACTGCTTTACGGATATGGATTTTCAGACAGGCAGGGCACAGGCACACATTCCGAGACTTCTGAAGCTCTTAAACCTTCCCTTATACTGCTCTATGGATAAAGAGATTCTCAGTGAACGCTTCACGGAAAAGGAATTTGATGAGGGCATTTCCTTCATCTTGAAGTCCGGAATGCAGATTCTCGGCATGGATATCTTTGAAGAAGAGAAGGCAAAGGATGAGGAGAAGAACTGGCTTTTCAACGAAAAGTTAATCACCAATTATTATAAAAATCACCATAGCTTATTCTTAAAGAGAAAGGATTAGAAAAATGAAAAAAAGAGTGGCGGACTACATTGCAGACAGGCTGGTGGAAGCGGGCATTTGTCGTTCTTTTTCCGTGGTAGGTGGCGGGGCGATGCACTTGAACGATGCGCTTGGACATAAGAAAGGGATGAAGACCCTGTATCAGCATCATGAGCAGGCGTGCGCGATGGCGGCAGAGAGCTACAGCAGAATCCACAATGTGCCGGCAGTGCTGTGTGTGACTTCTGGGCCCGGTGGAACGAATACCATTACCGGTGTTCTCGGGGCATACCTTGACTCCCTGCCGATGCTGATTCTCTCCGGACAGGTTCGCCACGACAATACGGCACGTTGGTCGGGAAGAGCACTTCGGGCGATGGGCGACCAGGAATTTGACATCTTACAGTCTGTATCCTGTATGTGTAAGTATAGTGAGATGCTGATTGACCCTTATCGTGTTCGCTATGCGATTGAGAAAGCCATCTATCTTTCCGAGACAGGACGTCCCGGCCCCTGCTGGTTGGATATTCCCGTGGATGTCCAGGGTACCATGGTCGAGACGGAGGATTTGCTGGGCTTTGATGCTTCCGATTATGAAAATGGGGGAGACGGCTGGGAAAAAAGAGTAGTCTCCGACACCCATGCCGAGTTTGCCACGGTTCTCCGCCGGCATTTTCAGGAGGAGGAAGAGCGGAAAATGTTGCTCTCTATCTACAAAAAGAAGGAGAATCCGCATGTCTTGCAGGAGGATTGTGAAGGACAGGAAGACCACGGATTCACAAACTGGCAGGATTTCCTTCCTTTAGCGAGAAAAGTTCTGGATAAGATCAGAGAAAGTAAGCGCCCGATTTTCTATACAGGAAACGGCATACGGATTGCCGGCGCGGAATCCCTCTTCCTTTCCCTGGCAAAAAAGCTTGGCATTCCGGTTGTTCTCGGATGGAACGCACCGGACATTTTTCCGACAAAGGATCCTCTGAATGCAGGACGTCCGGGAGGAAGAGGCGACAGACCCGGAAACCTTGCCGTACAGAATGCGGATTGTATCTTGAGCATCGGTTCCCGTTTAAATATCCGGCAGGTTGGCTACAGTTTCAAAGACTGGGCTCCGGATGCCTATGTGATGCAGAATGATATCGATAAAGAAGAGATTGCGAAACCTTCCGTCCACTGTGATTTACAGTTGCATGGCGATGCGAAGGCACTGATCCGGGCTCTCCTGGAACTTCTGAAAGAAGAGAAGAGTCTTCCGCTCTTTAAGGGCGGGGAAGGCATCAGACGGAAAGAGGCTGCCCGCTTCGTCCATGGGGAAGAAGCGCGGAAGATTCTTTCGGAGAAGGAAGACGAGGTGCTGAGCTGGCTGGATACCGTTCGCTTCTACCAGGCAAACTATCCGACGATCCTTCCGTCGTACCGGAAGGAAGACGGGGCGGAGTGCAATGTCTATGCACTGGTGGAGAAGCTCTCGGAGTACGCTCTCGAAGACCAGATTACCGTGGTGGGAAATGGTTCCCCCTGCGTTGCGGGCGGTCAGAGCTATATCATAAAGAAGGGAACCCGCTTCATCAGTCAGGACGGGGTTGCTTCCATGGGATACGGACTTCCTGCCGGAATCGGTGCTTTGTACGGCGTACTGGACTTCACTCCGGACGAAGAGGAGAAACTGAAGAAGAGGGCGTTTTGGCAGGGAAAAGAAGAGCAGTATCCTTCTTATGGCGGAAAGGATATCATCGTCCTCACGGGAGACGGTTCGATTCAGATGAATCTTCAGGAGTTACAGACCATCATCCATCATCGTATGCCGTTAAAGATTTTTGTGGTCAATAACGGAGGTTACCATTCCATCCGGCAGACCCAGAACAGTTTCTTCGGAAAGCCTCTGGTAGGAATCGGGGTGGATTCCGGAGTGGACGGGGAAGGAACGGATCTCTCATTCCCGAGTTTGCAGAAACTGGCTGATGCGTATGGGTATCCTTATGTGGCAATTCACAGCAATCGGGAACTTTCGAAAGGGATTGAAGAGACCTTTTCCAAAGAAGGACCGGTACTTTGCGAGGTCTTTGTGAGTCTGACCCAGCAATTCTTGCCGAAATCCGCCGCAAAGCGGGATGAAGAAGGAAATCTTTTCAGCCCGCCGCTGGAAGACATGGCACCGTTCCTTCCGGAAGAGGAGATGAAGATGTTGATGGTCTCCGGGCGAAAGAAGTCCTAAGTAAGGTTTGGACGGAGGATTTCGAAGGAGAAAAGGATGCGGATACTCATCAGCGGTGTTACGAGTTTTCTGGGCCTCAGTGTAGCAAAACGTCTTGTTGCATCCGGGCACACAGTATACGGTATTGTACGGGAAAACAGCAGAAATAGAGAGAAAGTGGAGGGAGAGAAGGGCATTACACTTCTCTCCCTTGATATGAGTGAAATGGAGGAGGAAGAGAAGGCGAAGCCTTTGTCTATCCTCACTTTTGATATGGTCTTTCATTTTGCCTGGGATGGGGTGGGTTCTGCCGGCCGAAGTGATGCAGTGATGCAGGAGAAGAATCTCAGGATGAGCAAGGCATTTTTCCACTGGGCGAAAGCTCACGCCGTGAAGACGTTCTTCTTTTCCGGCTCGCAAGCCGAAGTGGGGAGGGGAACGAGAGAAGAACCCGTTCCGGCGAGCCCGTACGGGGAGAAGAAACTGGCCTTTTCCTCTTACGGTTTAGAGCATCATGGAGAGATGCGCTTTGTGGATCTCCGCATTTATTCCATCTATGGAAGAGACGACCATGAGGGGAGTCTCGTGAAGACGATTGTACGAAACACGCTGAAAGGGAAAGAAACGGCGCTGGGTGACGGAAAAAAAAGATGGAATTTTATGGCGGAAGAAGACTTTTCCCGAGCACTTGTTTTCCTCGCGGACAGTATAGAAGATATCCAAAAGAAAGAGTCCGGGCAGAGCATTTCAGAAACGCCCGGAAAGAGCCCTCTTTCTTATAAAGAAGCTTTCCATGAGAAATGTTCTCCCTTTATGCTCGCACTAAGAGAAAAAGGAACGGTGAGCGTGGATATTTGCAGTAAGGAGAGTCGTCCTCTTTCGGACTACTGCAAAGAAATAGAAGAAGTCGGACGCGACTTTCTTAAAAAAAGAGGAAAGCCGTGCTTTGGACAGAGCCTTCTTTCTTTTGGCGTGCGGCCGCCCAACGTGGAAGGGGATTATGATTTCCGTCCGAGGGTAGAGGAACTCTATGGCAGCGGATTTTCCGAGAGCGTTTCGTTTCGGGAAGGAATCGAAAGGCTTTACGAAGAAATGGAAAAGGGCGGTCATGGAGAAAGGGAAAGAAGTTAGAGAGAAGGCATCAGGAAGGGAGAAGATATGGCGAAGTGTATAGCGTGTGGTGCGGAACTTACGGAGCTCGCTTTGTTTCACAATATGCCGGCATCCGCACAGGATTTTCCGAAGGAAGACAGACTGAAGGATGAAAAAGCGGTGGATTTACCCCTTTGTCAGTGCCTTTGCTGCGGACTTGTACAGTTCGATACGGTTCCGGTTCCGTACTATAAAGATGTCATTCGGGCAGGAGGCGGAACTTCCACGATGCGGCATCTTCGGGAGGAAGAGTACCGGAAACTTTTCTCCTATCTGGAGAAAAAAGCGGAGAGACGTCCCCTTATTCTGGAACTGGGCGCGGGGCAGGGAGAATTTCTTTCTATGTGGCAGGGAGTGGAGTCCGGAAACCTCACCCCCTTTGTCTTCGGCATAGAACATAAAGAGAGTCTGGTGGAAAAGGGAAGAGCGGCAGGCCTTGCATTGTTTCGCGCTTTTCCGGAGGGGGATCTTTCCTTACAGTCGTTTTATGCACTTTCTCCGGACGGAAAAGAGAAGAAAGTGCCGGGGGAAGAACTGGATGCCATGGTGCAGTTTAATTTTCTGGAACACCAGAAGGATCCGAAAGGAATGCTGGATTTCGCCTATCGGAAGCTGAAAATGGGCGGGATTTTCCTGCTTACCGTGCCGAGTTTCCACTACATTCTGGAAAATAAAAGCTATTATGAACTGTTACGGGATCACATCAGCAATTTCACCGAAGAAAGCCTGCAATCGTTGACGCAGGAGGCGGGATTCTCCCTTCTCGAGAGTCGTACTGTGAATCGGGACACTATCGAGTTCGTTTTACAGAAGGAAAAAAAAGAAGATCTGAGTGTTTTCCGCTATACCGGAGGAAAAATCGATGTCTCTCCGCTTCTTCAGAATGAGAAAGCGATACAGGAAGATGTAAAGCGGCATATTGCGGCGTTAAAGGAACGCGGGGAGAAGATAGCGCTTTGGGGAGCCAGTCATCAGGGACTGACGCTTCTTTCCACGACCGATTTACAGTATGCCGTTTCCTATATTATCGATTCCGCTCCCTTTAAACAGGGACGATTCAGCCCTGCTTCCCATATTCGGATTGTTTCCCCGGAGCATTTCCGGGAAGAGCCGGTAGAAGAGATTCTCATTGTAGCGCCGGGATATACGGATGAGATTGCGGGCATTATCCGAAGAGATTTTCAGCCTGGGCCAAGGATTCTTGCCCTAAGGGGAGAACGGATAACGGAACTCGCCTAAAGAGAAGAGGAGAATGAATTACGTAGTCCTCCTAAAGAAAAGGGAAGCGGGATTGTAAGGAGAAGGGAGAAGCCGTGAAAGCATTTGTACTGGAAGGAAAAGGAAAGGTCAGCTGGGTCGAGAAGGAACCTCCGGTTCTGAAAGAGGAACACGGCGTATTGATCGAACCGCTGCTCCTCGCACCCTGTACCAGTGATGTTCACACCATCTGGCAGGGGTCTCCGAAGAGGAAGAATCTGACGCTCGGGCATGAGTGCGTGGGGAAAATCATTCAAAAAGGTTCCGCTGTACAAGACTTTTCTGTCGGAGAAGTGGTTGCCGTCTCTGCCATTACCCCGAACTGGGACGACCCCGAAGTCGCGGAAAATGAGGCGCACGCCGGCTATCCTTTCTCGGGGCACCTGCTTGGAAAGGCGATAGACGGCGCTTTCCAGGACTGTTTCTACCTTCCTCATGCGGATAGAAATTGCGGAAAGATACCGGAAGGACTCTCCTTAGAAGACGCCCTACTTTGCACGGATGTTTTGCAGACCGGCTTTACGGCGGCGGAAGAAGGGGAAGTTAAGGTCGGAAGTACTGTTTGTGTCCTCGGTATCGGGGCAATCGGGCTTGCCGCTATCTTTGCGGCGCAGTGCCTCGGCGCACGGCATATCTTTGCCGTAGGAAGCAGAGCGGAGAACAAGAGACTGGCAGAGTCCTTCGGAACAGCGGAGTGTCCGGTGGAAGTTCTGGACTATAAGGAGCTGAAAGCGGAACTTCCGGAAGGAAAGCATCCTCTCGCGAATTCCACGAACTCTCCCGTTGTGAATAGAGTGTTGGAGAGAACAGGGGGAAAGGGCGTTGACCGGGTGCTTGTCTGTGGCGGAGATGAGTATGCGCTTTGCATGGCGTCGGATATGGTACGGTATGGCATGGGGATTGTGAGCAATGTAGCGTACTTTGCCGCGGAGGAAGGAATGGTCGAAGAAGAACTTTCCGGACAGCCTTTCTATTATAGAGTAGGGGGGAAGGAAATAGAGAAGAAAGCCATCGACGGGATCCTTCTGCCGAAGTTCTCTCTGGGAAAAGGGATGGCGGGAAAGCGCTTTGTCTTTTCTCTGTCCAGAGGAGGAAGGGGACATCTTGAGAAGGTGATGCAGACCTGCCTCGCGAAGCACTTTCATCCGAGAGAGATGTTCACGAAAAGCTATCACGGTCTGGAAAATATCGAAGCGGCACTGTATGATATGAAGTCGAGACGTGCAGTCAAGGTACTTGTGTATACCGATTTAGCATAAAAGAAAGGGCCTATTTTGAAGAAAACCATCAGTATTGTGATTCCTTGTTATAACGAGGAGGAAAATGTTCTTCCGCTTGCCGATGCTTTACGCAGCTGTTTCCGGGAGAAGCTTACAGACTATGATTATGAGCTCTTGTTCATCGACAATGATTCTCAGGATAAAACCAGAGAGAAGTTGAGAGAACTTTGTAAAGAGGACAAAGGGGTGAAAGCGATTTTCAATGCCAAGAACTTCGGTCAGTTTAATTCCCCCTATTACGGCATGCTGAAAAGTACAGGAGACGCAACCATTCTTATGGCGGCGGATTTTCAGGATCCGGTGGAGATGATTCCGCGTTTCGTGGAGGCGTGGGAAGAAGGCTATCGCATCGTTATCGGGGTGAAAACGCGCAGTAAAGAGTCGAAGCTCATGTATGCATTACGGGGAATCTACTATAAGTTGATTCGGAAGATGTCTTCGGTGGATCAGATCAGTCAGTTTACGGGGTTCGGCTTATATGACCACAGTTTTATCGAAGTCATGCGTTCTCTGGACGATCCGACCCCGTTCCTTCGCGGGATTGTTGCGGAACTCGGGTATCGGAGAAAAGAGATTCCCTATACACAGCCGAAGAGAAGGGCAGGAAGAACCCACAACAATTTTTATACTTTATATGATGCCGCTATGCTCAGCTTTACCAGCTATACCAAGGTCGGCTTGCGCCTTGCCGTCTTCTTCGGCGCTGTTTTTGCCGCCCTCAGTATGCTTGTGGGTCTCCTTTATCTTGTGATGAAACTCATCTGGTGGGATCGTTTTCCGGCAGGGATGGCTCCGATGCTGATCGGAGTGCTGTTCCTCGGTTCCGTACAGATCTTCTTTGTCGGTCTTCTCGGAGAATATATCCTCTCGATTAACCAACGGGTGATGAAAAGACCCCTGGTAGTGGAGGAAGAGCGGCTGAACTTTCCGGAAGAGAAGAAAGCGGAAGAGCGAAAAGAACAGAAATAGAACGGAAGCGGAGCCGGAACAGAATAGAGAAAAACGGGGACGGAGCGGAAGTAGAGCAGAAAAAGAACAGGAAAAATAAAGGGAAGAGTATGAGAGCAAAGATAGATATCGCCTTAGTAAGAGAGGGAAAGTTACATATTCAAGGCTGGGCGTTCGGGAAAGACCCGGAGAGTCCGGTGAAGATAGAGGCGTTCGGGAAAGACAAGGAAAAAAAAGAGGTTTTCATTGAAGAAGTGGAACGGGAAACGGTGATTGAGGCGTATTTCCCGAACTATGAAAAAGAGCACGGAAAGGGAATTTCGAGACGGCTCGGCTTTGCCGTTAATGTTCCCTATGCCTTCGGAGAGCAGGAGGAAGTAGTCCTTACGCTGGAGACGGAGGGACAGAGGAGAACCTTCCTCTTTGATGATGTGAAGATTGAGCGCTTCAACTCCCGCTCCCGTAAGAAATGGGATAAGCTTCGTGCGCTTTTCCAGTGGGAAACGGTGGAAGCAATCAAAGATACCGTACGACAGGGCGGTCTTTCCGCGCTCTTCCATAAGACGGTGCGTAAGTTAAGGAGTATAGAAGAGGAATACGATTACAACGAGTGGCAGAGAAGGGTTCGTCCGACAGAAGAGGAGCTGGAAAGACAGCGGGGAATCAGCAGGGGAAACCGCTTTTCCGACAGTCCCGTCTTCTTTTCCTTTGTGATTCCGGTGTATCGCCCCAAAGAGGAGTTTTTAAGAAGGCTGCTGGACAGCATTCTGGCGCAGACCTATCCGCATTTTGAGGTCTGCTTCGCGGATGCTTCCGATTACCGGACTTTTCATAAAGAAATCGGGAAGAAGAGCCCGAAGGAAGTGCTGGAAGAGTATAGTCAGCGCGATCATCGGATCCGTTTTCAGGTCTTAGAGGAAAATGAGGGTATCTCCGGCAACACGAACCGGGCGATTCGTATGGCGAAAGGAGATTTCATCGTTTTCTCCGACCATGACGATGAGCTCGCACCGAATGCCCTTTTTGAGGTTGTGACGGCGATCGATGCGCATCCGAGGGCGGAGCTCCTTTACAGTGATGAGGATAAGATTGATTTTGCATCTGCGTATTACTTCGAACCGAACTTTAAGCCGGACTACAGTCCGGAGTTTCTTACGGCAGTAAATTACATCTGTCATCTCCTGATCGCAAAGCGAAGTCTCCTGGAGAGAGTCGCGGAAGTGGACGATACGGGGGAGAAGCGCTATGAGCGGAAGGAATATGACGGTGCGCAGGATTATGACCTCATCCTTCGCCTTTCTGAAGAAGCGGAGAAGATAGAGAAAGAAGAGGGCCTTTCGAAAGAGGAAGAAAAGGAGCGGGAAGAGGCACTTTATACTTCCGGAACGATTATTCATATTCCGAAGGTGCTCTATCACTGGCGCTCCCATCAGCTTTCCACTGCACAGAACCCGGAAGCGAAGCTCTATGCTTTCACGGCAGGAGAGCGTGCGGTATTTGACCATTACAAGCGGATCGGGCGTCCGATTCAGAAAGTGGAACGCGGAATTACCTATGGATACTATCATCCGCATTTTAGGATAGAAGAGCAGGGAGAACTTCCGCTGATTTCCGTGATTATTCCGAATAAGGACCATGTGAAGGACTTGGATCAGGCCATCCGTTCTCTGTTTAAGGGAAGCTACCCCTATCTGGAAGTGATTGTGGTGGAGAACAATTCCGAGGAGAAGGAGACCTTTTCTTACTATGAGGAAATTCAAAAAGAGTTTCCTGCCCGATACGGAGATTTCAAGAAGAAAGCCGTCCGCGTGGTGCACTGGGAGAGAGAATTTAACTATTCCGCCATCAATAATTTTGGAGTAGGTTTCAGCCATGGAGACTATCTCCTCTTTATGAATAACGATATCGAGATGCTCGGAGAGCATTCTGTGGAAGAAATGCTGCAATATGTTGAGGATCCGGAAATCGGCATCTGCGGGGCGAGACTGCTCTATCCGGATCATCTGATTCAGCATGGCGGAGTCGTGATGGGCTTTGGCGGGATTGCCGGAGCCAGTTTTATAGGGCTTCATGAGACGGAGCAGACCTATATGCACAGAGCAGAATGCATTCAGAATTATTCCGCCGTTACGGCAGCGGTTCTGCTCACGAAACGAAAGTGCTTTCTGGAAGTCGGCGGATTCCGGGAAGAGCTTGCGGTAGCCTTTAACGATGTGGACTTCTGCCTGAAAGTGCGCGCACTTGGGCAACGGGTTGTCTATACGCCGTATGCGCTCTTCACCCACTATGAATCGAAGTCCAGAGGACTGGAGGATAATCCGGAGAAGGTGAAGCGCTTTAATTCGGAGATTGTTACCCTGGGAAAGAGCTGGCACATGATTTTACGAAAGGGAGATCCGTATTATAATCCGGCACTTACGCTCAGAAAGGCAAACTTCGCCCTCCGCGACTTGGAGAGAGAGCCGGTAGGGGAGCCGTTTCCCTTGGGGATTTTAAAGGGAATTGTGTAAGAGAAAGGAAAAGAGATGAAATTAAGGGATTTTCCCTACGAGAGAGTGGATTTTAAAAAGGTAGAAGAAGAGATGTCCGCGCTTCTAAAAGCGCAGGAGAAAGCAAAGTCCTTTGAGGATGCCTTTGCTCTTCATCAGAAATATTACAAGATTTTGAACGATGTGAGAACGGCAGAAGTGCTTTCCCGCTTTCGAAATGATATCGATATGACGGATCCCTTCTATGAGAAAGAGAAGGCTTATTATGATGAGAATATGCCGATTTTCTCGAATGGGATTGTAGAGTACCAGAAGGCAGTTTTGCACTCTCCTTTTCGAAAGGAACTCGAAAAGAAGATTGGTAAAGTAGCTTTTAAGAACATCGAACTTGCTGAAAAAAGCATGAATGAAAAGCTGATTCCTCTCATGCAGAAGGAAAATGAGCTTACAACGACATACGGAAAATTACTTGCCACGGCGAAGATTTTCTGGGAGGGACAGGAACGGAATCTTTCTCTTATGCGTCCGTTTATGATTTCGAAGGATAGAGAGATCAGGAAGAAGGCATGGGAGAAGTACAGTGCCTTCTTTCAGGAACATAGAGAAGAGTTGAATTCTCTCTATGATGCACTCGTGAAGAATCGGACGGAGCAGGGAAGACTTCTGGGCTATCCGGATTTTACCGAACTCGGCTATGCCAGAATGATTCGCAATTGTTACGATGAGAAGGATATTGCGGATTTTCGCCTCCAGGTGAAGAGAGATCTGGTTCCCTTTGTGGAAGAACTCCAGGAAAAGAGACGAAAGAGACTCGGGCTGTCTCAGCTTTACTACTATGATGAAGATGTCTTCTTCCCGGAGGGAAATCCTGAGCCAAACGGAACACCGGAAGAGATTATGGAGGCCGGCGAGAAGATGTATGCCGCGCTTTCTCCGGAAACGGCAGAGTTCATGCGGAAGATGCGGGAAATGGAGCTCTTCGATGTGCTGGGAAGAAAGAATAAGAGCACGGGAGGCTATATGGATATGCTTCCGAATTATCGGATGCCTCTTATTTTCGCGAATTTTAACGGAACGGCAGGGGATATTGATGTGATTACACACGAATGCGGACACGCTTTCCAGGGGTATCTCACGGCGGAGTATCCGATTCTCGAGCACAATGACCTGACTTCCGAGACGGCGGAGACCCATTCCATGGCGATGGAGTTTTTCACGGAGCCGTGGATGTCGCTATTCTTCGGAGAACGGGCAGAAGAGTACAGGGAGATGCACTTGGAATCGACGCTCATGTTTATCCCGTACGGTACGATGGTCGATGAGTTTCAGAATATCGTGTATAAGAATCCGGATATGGGTATAGAAGAGAGAAATGCCCTCTGGAAGCAACTGGAGAAAGAGTATAGACCGCATCTCGATTATGGAGACAATCCCTTCTTAAATGAGGGAAGGCTCTGGCAGAAGCAGAGCCATATTTATGAAGATCCGTACTACTATATTGATTACTGTATTGCCGCGGTGAATGCGCTGCAATACAAAGTATGGATGGACCGGGATTTTCAGGCGGCATGGAAGAGCTATATGCATTTTGCCAAGTGCTCCGCTTCCCTCTTCTTCACGGACCTGGAGAAAGAAGCCGGACTGATGAACCCCTTCTTGGAGGGAAGCTTAAAAAAACTGGTTGAACAGCTCAGGCGGAACTAAGCCTTAGTCTCCGCCGAAGAAGCCCATGATGACAATGCCGATTACGGCTAAAAGGACAGCAAAGTACTGCGGCTTGGAAAGACGTTCTTTTAAGAAAATGTGTGCCCAGAGTGCAGAGAAGATACAATAGCTGGAAATGAGGGGCGCACTGGCAACCGCATTTGCTGCAAGAGCCACGATGTAAGCGGCCTGTCCGGCAGTTTCACTTGCTGCACCGAGGAATTTTGCGCCCTCATAGGGAGCGAAGAACTTCGTTTTCTTTACAAAAAGAAGGTAGAGGAGAGAGAGTATGCCGACTGCAAGGAAGGTGTATTCATAAGCGGCATTCGCCGATTCCTCCGGAAGCTTCTGGAGTACAACGGCATCCATAAAGGTGCCCAGACCGTCAAGAATACAATAGGCGATGGAGTAGAAGATGGCGAGGAAGGTATTCATGTGTTTCTGCCCCGGTTCCGCTCCGTTCTCCCTGGTTTCCTGCTCTTCCTTTTTCTTTTGCAGATAGGAGAGAAGGACGATGGCGATAATGATGATCACGGTAGCAAAAAGCTGCGGGGCGGAAAGCGTCTGCTTCAAGAACAGGAAGGACAGGAAAGCGGCGACTGCCCCGGAAGTATTGCATATCGGAGAAGTGATGGACAGTTCAATATAGCGGAGACCGATATAGCCGAGAAGCATGGAGCTGATATACAGAAAGGATACCGGAAGGTATACCAGGACGGTATGCAGGTCGAAAGAAACTCCTTTCACAAAGACCTGATAGCTCGCATGGGCACCCATGACGATTCCTACCGCAACAAGCATCTTTAAGTGACTGTCTTTATCTTTTTCCGGAGACCCGAGCTTCGAGAAGAAGTCGGAACCCGACCAGAAGAAAACGGCAACAAGAGAGAGAATGAACCACATAGAAACTCCTTTTCAAGGTGAAATCATAAAAATTAATTACATATTTAAGAAAAAAATACGCTGATAAATATACATGATGGAGAATATCCTGACAAGGAGAATCTCCGGAGAGGCAGGGAAAGAGGCTATTTATGGAAATGGAAAAAGAGAGGGAAAGCCTTGTAGAGTTTGGAAAAAAGCTGGTAGAGGCCGGCCTTACGAAGGGAACAGGCGGGAATTTGAGTATTTTTGACCGGGAAAACGGGTGCGTAGCCATTACCCCGTCAGGAATCGACTTTTTCGCCATAACGCCGAAGGACATTGTGTTGATGGATTTGGAAGGAAAGGTTTTGGAAGGAGAAAGAGTGCCTTCCTCCGAGTGGGCAATGCACAGTATTCTCTACAAGAATCGCCCGGATATCGATGCGGTGATTCATGCGCACACGATGTATGCGACCGTGCTGGCTTGTCTGAGAGAAGGACTGCCTGCCACGCACTATATGGTGGCGGTAGCCGGAAAAGACGTCAGAGTGGCGGAATACGCGACCTTCGGAACGATGAGGCTTGCGGAGAATGCGCTGAAAGCGATGGAGGGAAGAAGGGCAGTTCTTCTCGCAAACCACGGAATTCTCGCGGGAGCGGGAGACCTTCTGAATGCTTTTAATATTATAGAAGAAGTAGAATATTGTGCGGAAGTTTATACGAAGGCACGGGCTATCGGTACACCGGTGATTTTGGACGACGAAGAAATGGAGCGGATGCTCGAGAAGTTTAAGACGTATGGACAGCGGAAGTAGGGAAAATATGCTAAAATAGAAAGGTATCTGCCGCTTTCGTTTGCTGGGAGGAAAAATGAAGAGCTATGATGTTGCTATTGTAGGAGCAGGTCCGGGTGGAATTTACGCGGCGTATGAGCTGGTGAAGAAGGCGCCCTCGCTTTCGGTTTTGGTCTTGGAAGCGGGACACAGTTTAGAAAAACGAAATTGTCCCATCGACGGGAAGAAGGTGAAGTCCTGTATTTCCTGTAAGAGTTGTTCGATTATGAGCGGCTTCGGCGGAGCAGGTGCCTTTTCCGACGGAAAGTACAATATTACGAACGATTTCGGCGGCACATTGTATGAGTATATCGGAAAAGAAGAGGCGCTCAGTCTCATGCACTATGTAGATGAAATCAATATGTCCCATGGAGGCGAGGGCACAAGGCTGTTCTCCACCGCCGGAACGAAGTTTAAGAAACTCTGTATGCAGAATCGGCTGAAGCTTCTGGATGCTTCGGTTCGGCACCTCGGGACGGATATCAATTATGTTGTGCTCGAGAATCTGTATCGGGAATTAAAAGATAAAGTTGCATTTCACTTCGATACTGCGGTAGAGAAGATTGAGGTCATCGGGAAGAAGGAAGAAAAAAGCGACGAAGCAAAAATCGATTGTGACGGCTATCTTCTCCACACGAAGAAAGAGGACTTTCAGGCAAAGCACTGTATTGTTTCCGTGGGGAGATCGGGAAGTAAGTGGATGGAGTCGGTTTGCAGCGACTTAAAGATTCCGACCAAGTCGAATCGTGTGGATATTGGCGTTCGTGTGGAACTGCCTGCCGTCATTTTCTCGCACTTAACCGACGAGCTCTATGAGAGTAAGATTGTGTACCGAACCGCCCTTTTTGAGGATAATGTACGAACCTTCTGTATGAATCCGAACGGGATTGTGGTCAATGAAAATACCAACGGCATCGTTACCGTGAACGGACACAGCTATGAGGGCGAGGACAAACACACGGAAAACACGAATTTTGCCCTGCTTGTGGCAAAGCATTTTTCCGAGCCTTTTAAGGATAGTAACGGCTACGGAGAAAGTATTGCCCGCCTTTCGAATATGCTCGGAGGCGGCGTTATTGTACAGCGTTTCGGCGATTTGGTACGGGGAAGAAGAAGTAATCAGAAGCGTATCGAGGAAGGTCTGGTACAGCCGACTTTGAAGGCGACCCCGGGAGACCTGAGCCTTGTGCTCCCGAAGCGGATTCTGGACGGAATTATGGAGATGATTTACGCTTTGGATAAGATTGCACCGGGTACGGCAAATGAAGACACCCTGCTTTACGGGGTGGAGGTGAAGTTCTATAACATGGAGGTCGGGCTGGACAAGCATCTGGAGTCGCGCTACAAGGGACTCTATGTCATCGGAGACGGTTCAGGGGTTACCCATTCGCTTTCCCATGCGTCCGCTTCCGGCATTTTTGTTGCAAGAGAAATTGCGCAGGACGAGAAGGAAGCCGATTTTCATTCAGTATAGAGTAGAGGAAGAGGGTGAGACAGGGTGAGCATCTTACTGGCAAGACATGGGGAAACGGACTGGAATGTGGAACGACGAATCCAGGGCAATACGGATATTCCGCTGAATGAAAATGGAATCCGGCAGGCGCATTCCCTGAGCAGTTATCTGGAGAGGGAAGAGAGAGAGAAGGGCGTTCCGCTGTCTTTTGTCTTCACCAGTCCCTTAAAGCGTGCAGAGGAGACGGCAGAAATTGTAGGAAAAAGACTTGCCGTTCCGGTAGAAGTTATCCCGGGACTGGAGGAGATGGACTTCGGTGTCTGTGAGGGAAAGAGCTGGCTGCAAGCGAAAGCGGAGTATGCGAAAGAAATAGAGGAGTGGGAAGAAAATAAGCGCTATCATAAGATTCCCGGCGGAGAATCCTATCAGGATGTGCTGGAGCGATTCTTCTCGGCCTGGTCTCTAATTAAGAAGAAACTGAAGGAACAGCCTGCCTTTTCTTTACAAGAGAAGGATATCCTGCTGGTCACACATGGGGCACTGATCATGCTGCTCCTTGCCATGCGGGACGGACAAGCTTTAGCGGACAGCTTTGTGCGGGTCAAGGTGGAGAATGCGCGAGCCTACTCTTTCGAGGAAGAGGAGCTGGATGCCATTTTTATGAAATTGTAAAACGGCTGATTAAATTGGAGAACGGCAAATAGGAAAAATGTGGGTTGCGGTGCATCCGGGTGCGGGAAATATAGCTGAAAAGGATGCATTAGGGTGCGGGAAATATAACTGAAAAGGATGCTTTCGGAAGCGGGAAATATAGCGTCAGAAAAGGAGAAAGGCAAGATGAATAAGAAGAAAATGATGGAAGAAATACTGGAGGAGAATCGGCAGATAAATCGGAATTTGCTGCATCTCGGAAATATGAGCGGGATTCTGATATTACTGGAATGTTTGAAAGAAGCAAAGCAAAAGAGAGACTGGAGCGCGCTGAAGCTTGCCAAAATCGGCTTACTTTTGACAGCGATAACCGAAATGCTTTTTCTGCTCACGAATCTATCCGCCTTTTTTGAAAAATATAAAGAAGCGGAAGAGGAAGAGGCGGACGAACTGTAGTGGAGGCCTTTTCTTTTTCAAGCTTTTTTTTCACCTATCTGATAGGAATCAATCTTTTCACTTTTGTTCTCTACGGACTCGATAAATATAAAGCGGTGCACGGCCTGTGGAGAGTTTCCGAGAGGGTTCTTCTACTCGCCTCCCTTCTTGGCGGTGCATTTTCCGCGCTTTTTTCGATGTTCTTTTTTCATCATAAGACGAGGAAGGCACGCTTTCTCTTTTTCATTCCCCTTTGTACGCTGATTTGGGGCATTCTTATTCTCCACATTTATTTAAAATAGTCATGAGATTTTTTTAAAACATTAAAACTGCACAAGAATTCTTCTGCTTTTTTATCAATATATAGTAAATAGATATAATTAAATGACTTGATTTTAGGGGAGCAAAACCCTATACTGTTACTGTTGCTTATTTTGCCGAAACAAGCGTATAGTGCATTTCGGCAAGAAAAAAGAAGTTGCTAGAGAGTGAGGGGAAGTACATTGAGCGTATCCATTTCTATTCGCCATGCCGTAAAGAAGTATGGAGAGAATGTGATTATTCCCGACCTGAGTCTGGAGATTCGGGAAGGAGAGTTTTTTACTTTATTAGGGCCGTCCGGTTGTGGAAAGACGACCTTACTTCGTATGATTGCAGGGTTCAATTCGATTGAGGGCGGAGATTTCTATTTCAATGAAAAGCGCATCAACGACCTGGATCCGGCAAAGAGAAATATCGGTATGGTGTTCCAGAACTATGCGATTTTTCCGCACTACACGGTAAGACAGAATGTAGAGTTCGGTTTGAAAAATAAGGGCGTTCCGGCAAAGGAGCGGAAAGAGAAAAGCGATGAATTTCTGCGTTTAATGCAGATTGAGAATCTGGCGGAGAGAAAGCCGGACAGAATGTCCGGAGGTCAGCAACAGAGAGTTGCCCTTGCCCGTGCGCTTGTGATTGAGCCGGACGTACTTTTGATGGATGAGCCGTTATCGAATCTGGATGCCAAGCTCCGTGTCGACATGCGCAGTGCGATAAGAAGAACGCAGCATCAGGTCGGTATTACCACAGTGTATGTTACCCACGATCAGGAAGAGGCTATGGCGATTTCCGACCGCATTGCCGTAATGAAGGCGGGCGTATTGCAGCAGGTCGGGACGCCCAAGAGCATTTATCAGAGACCGGCGAATCTCTTTGTCAGCAGTTTTATCGGTCGCTCCAATGTGGTTCCGGCGGAGCTAAAGATGGAGGGCGATGCATCCTTCCTTGTCTTCTCAAACGGGAAGAAAGCGGAGATACGGAACGTGGACGGTGCGTTCAGAGAGAACCGGAAGGTGAAGCTCAGCGTTCGTCCGGAAGAGTTTCTTCTTTGCAGTAAAGAAGAGGAACTCCTTCATGCGCGGATTACGGAGAGCATTTTCCTGGGTTTAAATACACACTATACGGTGGAACTGGAGACCGGAGACCGTGCGGAAATCATCCAGGAGTCTACCATCAGCAATATCCTGACTGTAGGAGAGGAGATTTCTCTGAAAATCAATACGGAAAAGGTCAATGTTTTCACGGAGGACGGGGAGAAGAATATCCTGAGCGGTGTGACATCTTCTGAAGGAGCGAAGGTATGAAAAACAGAAAATGGGAAATCTGGACCTTCTTCAGTTTCGTGCTTTTTTTCCTCTTCTTACTGTTTTTGATTTATCCGCTTTTCGGCGTATTACAACAGTCGGTTATAGATGAGAATGGGCATTTTACCCTGGTTCAGTTTCATAAGTTTTTTACGAATCCCTATTACAGCAGTACCATCTGGAACAGCTTTACGGTAACCATTGCGATTACTTTGAGTACCTTGGTGCTGGGCATCCCCTTTGCCTATTTTTATTCCTTTTATCAGTTAAAAGGAGCGAAGTTCCTCTTTGTGGTCAGCATTCTCTGCTGTATGTCCGCGCCCTTTATCGGCGCCTATGCCTGGATTATGCTTCTGGGAAGGGCAGGGGTGATTACCCAGAATCTGGAGAAAATCGGGATTCATATCGGCAGTATTTACGGTTTCAACGGCATCTTATTTGTACAGGCGCTGAAGCTATATCCGCTTGTTTTCATTTATATGAACGGGGCGTTTAAGAACATTGACAACTCCCTGATTGAAGCATCCACGAGCCTGGGCTGCAAGGGGATTAACCGCTTCTTTAAAATCATCCTGAGTTTAACGATGCCGACGATTCTTGCCGCATCTTTACTGGTCTTTATGCGTTCCTTTGCGGACTTTGGAACGCCTCTTATCATCGGAGAGGGTTTCCGAACCTTCCCGGTCGAAATCTATAAGCAGTATATTGGAGAAAACGGAACGAACCATGCTTTTGCTGCGACGATTTCCGTTGTGGCCATTTTGGTTACGGCTCTCGTTTTCCTGATTCAGAAGTGGGTCGGCAGAAAGTTTACCTTTTCCATCAATGCCCTGCATCCGGTGGAGAAGAAGAAACCGAAGGGCATCCTCGGATTCTTTATCTACTTATATACATACGGACTGAGCGGAATTGCGATCCTGCCGAACATTTATATCATTTACCTTTCCTTCCGGAATTGTGACCGTTCGGTATTTAAGCCGGGATATTCTCTGATTAACTACACGCAGGCGGCGAAGAAGCTCCTTGTGCGTTCTATAGAGAATACCTTCCTTTTGGGATTTCTCTCGCTTGCCCTGATTATCGTAGTTGCTATTATTATCGCGTACCTTGTGGTGCGGAGAGGCAATCTGTTAAACAACGCGATAGATACCCTTTCCATGCTTCCCTACATCATTCCGGGTTCGGTCATCGGTATTGCTCTTGCAGTATCTTTCTCGAAACCGCCGATTGTGCTCGTCGGAACGCTTTGGATTATGGTGCTTTCTCTTGTGATTCGCCGTATGCCGTATACGATTCGTTCTGCGACGGCGACGCTTGTACAGATTCCCTATTCGATAGAGGAGGCGGCATTGAGCCTTGGTTCTTCAAAATTAAAGACCTTTTTGAAGATTACGGTTCCGATGATGGCAAACGGGATTCTCTCCGGCGCAATTTTGAGCTGGGTGGCGATCGTGACGGAGCTGTCCAGTGCCATTATCCTGTACAACAATAAAACGATTACCCTTACGATGTCTGCCTATGTTGCCATATCCCGGGGAAACTACGGCATTGCGGCGGCATTTTCTGCGGTACTGACCGTACTGACTGCGATTTCCTTGATTGTTTACCTCGCAGTAAGTAAGTCGGAGGATGTCAAGGTATAGGAGAGAGCCGGGGCACGCGGCAATATTTATAAAGTCATAAAGCACTTTGTAAAGAGTCATGTTTTGGAATTCAAAAAAGAGCTGCATAGACAGCAAAGATGGATTCGTGCAATATACAGGTGCATAAACAGCAATGTTTTAGCAATCATAAAGGAGGAGACAATGAAAAGAAACTGGATGAAGTGGCTGGGGCTTGGTGCCCTCAGCTTGAGCCTTGTGGCTTGCGGTGGCGCGAAGAGCGGAACGGAGACGACAAAGGCCGGAACGAATGCGGAAACGAAGGCGGAGCAGGGAGAAAGCAAGGCTGAGAAAAAGGAAGAGACAGCGGATGCGAAGGAGTTGGGAGACAAGCTGACCCTGTACTGCTCGATGACCGATGATGATATCGATACGGTACTCGACGGTTTTCACGAGCTGTACCCGGATATTGATGTGGAAGTGGTAAACGGTTCCGCGGGAGAACTTTTTGCCCGTCTTAAGGCTGAGTCGGCAAATCCGCAGGGAGATGTTATGCTGGGCGGTCTGAATCAGGTGGATGGCGACAAGAATAAGGATATCTTTGAGCCGTTTATCTCCGTACATGAGGATGAGCTTCCGGATAAGTATAAGAGCAATAACGGCTTTTATAACTACGACCATCTTTCTTCCGTTGTATTCTGTGTGAATACGGATCTGGAGAAAGAGCTGGGGCTCGATATCAAAGATTATAAGGATCTTCTGGATCCGAAGCTTGCAGGAAAGATTGTGTTCTCCGATCCGAACGAGTCTTCCGCAGCTTGGAACAACCTTTCCAATATCATGGCAGTTTACGGAAATGACAGTGATGAAGCATGGAACATGATTGAAGGACTGATGAAGAATAAGATGGTGATTCAGGGAAGTTCTTCCGCCTGCTTCAAGAACGTTGCGGATGGAGAATATGTTGTCGGTCTGACCTATGAGGACGGCGCAGCCACACTCTTAAAGAGTGGAGCGAAGAACATTAAGCTTGTCTATCCGGCATCCGGCAGTTCGAACTTTGCTTTCGGTTGTGCCGTTGTAAAGGGTGCACCGCACATGGCTGCCGCAAAAGCGATGGTAAACTTCCTGATGTCCGCAGAAAGCCAGACGGAGAGAGGAAATGCCCTCGGTACCATTCGTCTCACAAACCCGAATGCGAAGATCGATTATAAGTACATCCCGAAGGATTCCGAAGTGAAGTGGGTGGACAGAGATGTAGACTGGCTCATCAAGAACAAAGATGAAGTGCTGGAGCACTGGAATAAGTTGTATACCCAGTACTATAAGTAAAGTACTGTAAGAAAAAGGGAGCTGCTCGATTATTTCGAGCAGCTCCCTTTGCTATATTTTTTTCTTCTCGAGCAATTCCTTCTCTTTCATGCCTTTTTTCATGCGATGAAAGGAATCTCTTCCGGTTCCATGCTCGCGTCACTTATTATGGAAATGCAGCGACAGAAATAAAGAGCAAGTTAAATGTTTAAATATAATTAAATATTAGAAAGCCTTTTGCAACAACTCGCTCATTTTAATAATAAGAATAAAATTAATCCACATAATTCATTAAAATCTTTTGAAATGCATTGTTAAAATTTAATAATATTCTTACAATTTTCTAACAACGGAAAAATAGGACAAAAAAAGAACCATTTCCTTGCTTTTCTGAATGGTTCTTTTTCCCCAATAACTTTTTTTCTTTTATCCCCATTGAACGGAAGCATAGCTTATCCGCGTTTTTTATGAAACGGGAAAGTTTCGGGTTAGTCTTCCGCCTTGTAGCGAACAACATATTTATTTTCCACGACTTCCACAATCTGTTCAATTTCTCCGTGCGGATCCTCCACCGGATAAGCTAGAGGAGAAGTTCCGGATTCTTCGCGGTCTTCTTCAAAGAAATGAACGGCTGTTCCGCAGGAAGAACTCAGTGTTCGAGGAACGGGCTGTAGGTTCGCGGGAATTCCCGCTTTTGTTTTTTCTCTATGAAAGCGAATCGCACCGAAATGGCTGTGGAAGGTGGCATAGTATTCTCTTTGCATCTTATTTCTTCGTGAGGGTGACCAGAAAGTCCTCCTCATTCTCTTTCTTATAGGATGCTTCATATCCGGCACTCTTTGCATAACGACAAACATTTTCCACGCAGGGCATATTGTCGGTAAGAAGGGTGTACTGTGCTTCGTGTGTTTTTTCTACAGAACTTTTAATCAGTAATACAGGCTGCGGACAGGAAAGACCTCTTGCGTCAATCATCCTAACTCCTTTCTGTCCCGAGGGACTCTTTCTTTCCAAAAGTGTTTAAGTAGGCAATGCAAAGCAGGACAAGAAGACCGACGAGAACCGCTATTTTTCCGTTCGGTGTCGGGCCTTTACCGGAAGAAGCAAGATTGAAGTTGTGACAGAATGCGGCTCCAACGAGAAGGCCGAGATAGCAGACTGCGGAATCGGCATTTCCTTCTCCTGCCATCACCATCTGGCGAAGCGGGCATCCACCGAGAAGTGTACAACCCAGTCCGGCAAGTACCATGCCTAAGAAGTTCCAAAGAGAGTCGGCGTGCGCAATCGGCTGATCGGTAAAGCCGAGGTGGAACTTTCCGAAGAGTACGTTTCCGATGAGTGCCGTCAGGAAAATCATGCAGAAACCGATGAGAAGTTTCGGCTCACGGAACAGAATCATATCACGGAATCCGCCAACCATGCAGAGCCTTGTATATTGTGCAAGAGCACCGACGAGAAGACCGGCACCGAGAGAGTAGAGCACAGCCGCGTGCTTTGCGCCGGGACCTTCCTTCGTGAAGAAAATAAAGGCGGGAGCGGCAAGCAGAAGAAGCAGAAACGTGAGCTGTATAATCGGAAGCCCGAAACCTTCTATTTTCGTCTGCTTATAGGTTCTCTTTAAACTGTACCCGTTCTTTAAGAAGAAAATACCGGCAAGGATACCGACCACGAATCCGATCAGCCCCACTACGGCGTTCAGGTCGCCGCCTGCCAGACGGAGTACCATACGGAAGGGGCAGCCGAGGAACATCAATGTGCCGACCATGACAAAAAATGAAATGATGAAACGAGTGATGGGTGAAGAGCCCCCGCGAGGAGAAAACTCACCACGAACGAGGGACAGAATCATCGCACCGAGAACAAGACCGATGACCTCCGGACGAATATACTGTACCGCTTCGGCGCGGTGTAATCCGAGACCGCCTGCGGTGTCTCGAATAAAACATGCCAGACAAAATCCCATATTTGCAGGATTTCCCAGCAACACCAATGCCACGGAGATGATTCCGATGATCCCGCCGGCAATGGCGATGTGGACGCGTTCCGCTTTGAAATTCATACTTCCTCCTTCATCCGTTAGAGAAACGGATATTAAAATTTTATAAAACTTATCCTATTATAGCATGAAATTTTGTACAGTTTTATTGAGAAGTCGGAAGAATGAAAGGATTTATTAAAAAATAAAATAACAAATTCCATAATAAGCCCAAGAAAAAAGAGCAATGCGGAACAGCTAAGACGGTTTGTTGGCAAGAAAAAAAGAGAATCCGATGATTCTCTTTTCTAAGACTTTTCAATTGTAAAAAGGAAGTCCGGTTTTAATTCGCAAAAAAAGTGTGAGAAGCTTTCCATTTCCGGAGAGCGACTTCCACCCATGCGCTGTAAAGAAAGACTACAATGACAAAAACGAAGTAAGCTGCCAGGGCGGATATGGTAAAAACGGAAGTTCTATACAAATTGTCAAAACTGGAAAAAGCACCGGTTCCTGCGATGAGCGCACCTTCCACAACGCAGAAAATCGTAATCATACCTATAGCAACCAAGAGCCAGACAATCCATTTTCCGAACAACTGAAGGGCGGAACCGTCAAAACGGAGCTTTCTCCCTTCAATATAGGTATGATTTGCTTCCCAGCGGTAAATCATGGTAAATGCCCAGGGGGTACAGAGTCCGAGGGTGATGAGGGAAACCAGGGAGCCCAGGAAACGCCAACCGATGAGTTGTAAGGTTGTTCCATCGAAATAGGACTTTCCGTCCTTCTCCGTCCGGTATGCCGTGGCTACGGGCGGAACATTACGGATCGGGGGGAGATTGCTGCTTTCCGCTGCCTTCACAGAGGCTTCGTGGACGGTACCGCCTTCCTGCTCCTTTGTCGTGTTATCCCTTTCTGTATCCCTTGTTCTATTCTTCTCCATGCCGCTTTCCGCGTTGTTGTTTTGCAATTGATTTTCGTCCATTTGTCCTCCTCTATGCTTCTTTCAAGCGTTCCGCGATCGTGTCGCATCTAGGAGGATTTAAACATAATTTTATAGGAACGGCAAGCGATATTTAAGAATGTCCTTTTGCTGTGAAGCGGGAGGGAAACGGCAAATAGGAAAGGCATTCCTTGCAGAGGCGGGAACTTCCGGATACCGCGCTACATCCTTTGCAAGATACAGAATCATCCCTTACAGAGGCGGGAACTTCCGTCTTTTATAATATAGACCCCTTCGGGCGTGATGCGAATCTCGGGCAGGGTGGGAGAGGAAAGGTAACGAAGGGGCATCAACGGATCCATATTTAAGCTGATTCCCATTTCATGGAGTTTTTCTTTCATTTCCCCCAGTTCTGTTTCCAATGTACCTTCTCCATTTTCCGTAATCATACCCATGACAGGAAGCGGTAGGCGCTTTACAACGGTGCCGCGGGAAACGAGGGCAATGCCGCCCTGCATTTTCAGGAGTTCATTTACGGCAAGGCACATATCCCGGTCGGAGTCTCCGATGACCAGAATCCCGTCACAGTCCCGGGAAAGCGAACTTGCGATGGCACCCTGCCGAATCGTATATCCGTGACAGATGGAAAGCGTCATTTTTTGTTTTCCTTTGTGCCGGGAGAGGGAGGCTACTTTTCGATAGGAGGAGAATCGACTGGGGTCGAAATTGCCGCATCGTTTGAAGTTGACCTGCATGTGGGAAGTCTCTACGGCGTTCTCCTGAATCCCTAGAACCATCGTGTTTCGTTTTAAAATGGGAAGAAGAAAATCCTCTTCTTCCACTGCGGAAAAATGCAATGTTTTCCGGAGTTCCTTCGGATAGTGGAGAGAAGTCGGCTTCTCTGTCCTTTCGATACGCTTTCCTTTGTGATAGACGGCTTCCACAAGCACTTCTTTCGGGTCGGAAAGAAGGAGGAGGTCCGCCTGCTTCCCCGGGGCAATGGCGCCGAGGAGCGGAAGATGATAACACTCCGCTGCATTGATGGTGGCCATCTGGTACGCTTTTCCCATAGGAAGACCGAGCGCAATGGCTTTCTTTACGGAGTGATTGATGTGTCCCTCTCGAAGTATCGCGTCGATCGTCTTGTCGTCGGCACAGAAAGAGAAGCTTCTGCTGTCGATTTTCTCCGAGAGAATGCCTTCAATCAGGGTGTCCAGGTTTCTTGCGATGGCGCCTTCCTTGATGTGAATATGCATACCGGAATGGACTTCCTGTAGAGTGTAGGAAAAGTCCTTCGGGATCTCGCCTGTCTGTAAGCGAATCAGAGAGGAGTCTTCCCGATCTTCCGAAAGGAAGGCGCTGTGTCCGCCGGGGAACTTGCTTTCCGTTCCTTCCCTGGTTTTCCACAGCACGGGGTTCGAGTGAATCACGCCCTTTGTATCCATGATTTCTTCCAGTCCGAGAATCCGGGGATTCCGAAGATAGGAGAAGATGTCCTTGCCGTCAAAGCGGGCGTCCTGCTCTTCCGTGGATGCACGAAGGGAGAGATAAGGGAGCATAAAGAATACATTGGCAGGGCATTTCTCACTTTGAGAGAGGAGATAGTCGAGCCCGGCTTTACCGGAGACCAGAACCGCCTCTTTCGGATTTACGATAAAGGTTGTTGTGCCGTAGAGCACGGCGGTGGAGAGCAGAGAATGTGGAGAAACCATCGTGGCTTCCGGATGGCAATGCGCGTCGATAAAGGCGGGGACGAGGGACTTTCCCTTGCAGTCTATTTCCTTCGTGCCGAGAAAGTCGCGCCCGATTCCTGCGATATATCCCTGCTTGATAGCGACATCTCCCAGATAGAAGGTGGCAGTGTAAGCATCAAAGATGGAGGCGTTTTTAAAAATGCAATCTGCGGGGCTCTCTTTCCTGCATACTTTGGCAAGTTTACTATAGAGGCTTCTGTTCATTCTCTTCTCCCTGAAATGCACGAAAAATCAAGCAATATCTCTGTTACTTCCTATTATTACATAGGAAAACGGCATTATCCAGAAGAGTTCCCTTCCGGAGGCAAAATCATTTTTTAGAGAAAAAATAGAAATTTTTATGCAAGAGAAAGGAAAATAAAATAGTGCAATAGCAGATAAAACGATGGTCTTTTTTCTATTTTGATGTACAATGACTTTGTTTTTGCATTTTTATGCAGGACGGAGCCGGAATCCCGGTATGAACATGTCGTGAAGTCTTTACCGGTATTCTGATACAATCTAAAACAGATAGGGAGACGACAAATGGAAAAATTTTTCAAACTGAAAGAACATCAAACGGATGTCAAAACGGAGCTGATTGCAGGAATCACCAGTTTTATGACGATGGCGTATATTCTTGCGGTGAATCCGAAAGTGCTTTCTGCAGCGGGCATGGATGCCGGTTCGGTTTTTACGGCAACTGCGATTGCTTCGGCGATTGCCTGTATCGCGATGGCGCTTCTCGCGAATCTTCCATTCGTGCTTTCGGCAGGAATGGGTCTAAATGCGTACTTTGCCTATACGGTGGTTCTGAATATGGGCTACAGTTGGGAAATGGCGCTGGCTGCGGTTTTTATCGAAGGCATCATTTTCATCATCTTATCGCTTACCAGTGTTCGGGAAGCCATCTTTAATGCGATTCCGCCGACCTTAAAACTCGGGGTATCCGTGGGATTCGGCTTGTTTATTACGTTTATCGGCTTACAGAATGCACACGTCGTTGTGGACGGGGCAACACTGGTTACCCTTTTTTCCTTTAAAACTTCAGTTCTGAAAGGGACCTTCTCTTCGGAGGGAATAACTGTTCTTCTTGCCCTCGTCGGTGTGCTGGTTACGGCTTGTCTTGTGATTAAAAATGTGAAAGGAAATATTCTCCTCGGGATTCTCATTACCTGGGGACTCGGGATTCTTTGCCAACTTTTCGGACTCTATCAGCCGAATCCAGAGACGGGATTCTACAGTCTGATTCCGAGCGGCGTTATCTCCATGCCGGCTTCCGTTGCACCGACTTTTATGAAAATGGATCTGTCGCGTGTAGCGAGCCTGGAATTTGTCATGGTTGTTTTTGCCTTTTTATTTGTGGATGTTTTCGATACGTTGGGAACGCTCATCGGCTGTGCTTCCAAGGCGGAGATGCTCGACAAGGACGGAAAGCTTCCCGGTATTAAGGGGGCTCTTCTTGCCGATGCCATCGGTACGACGGTTGGCGCGATTTTCGGAACTTCGACCATCACGACCTTCGGGGAATCTGCCTCGGGTATTGCGGAAGGGGGAAAAACCGGCTTAACGGCGATTGTAGTAGGAATCCTCTTCCTCGTTGCCCTTTTCTTCTCTCCGCTTTTCCTTGCCATTCCGTCTTTTGCAACGGCGCCGGCACTCATTGTGGTGGGATTTTTCATGATGCAGCAAGTGGCGAAGATTGACTGGAGCGATATGCTCACGGCGATACCGGTATTTATCTGCATTATCGCCATGGCCTTTACCTATTCCATTTCGGAGGGAATTGCTTTCGGTATCATGAGCCACACCATCCTTCATCTTCTCTGCGGAAAGGGTAAGAAGGTGAGTGTCTTGATGTATGTCCTGACCGTCATCTTTATCTTAAAGTATATTTTGATTTAGGAGGGAAAATGGAATACTTGCTTCATGGAGACCTGTGCTTCAGTAAAGACAGAACGCGGATAGAAACGATGGAAAACGGGTATATGCATATCCGGGACGGAAAAATCGTCGCTCTCTATGAGACGGTTCCGACGAATCTCTCCTCTTTGGAACGGAAGGATTATCACGGGAAGATCGTGCTTCCCGGGATGGTGGACCTTCACTTGCACGCTCCCCAGTATGCCTATCGGGGGACGAAGATGGATCTTCCTCTCCTGGACTGGCTGAATGTCAATACCTTTCCGGAAGAAGCGAAGTATGAGGATGCGTCTTATGCGAAAGCGGCCTATACGAATTTCGTAGAAGACCTGAAAGAAAGTCCTACGACAAGAGCGGTGATTTTTGCGACTTTACATAAAGAGGCGACCCTGGAACTCATGGCTCTTCTGGAAGAAAGCGGTCTTTCCACGATGGTGGGAAAGGTCAATATGGACCGCAATTCGCCGGACTATCTCACGGAACACAGCGCGGAGGAGTCTTTGGAGAATACGAAGGCATGGCTTCGGGAAATCCCGAAAACCTATAGGCACTGCCGTCCGATCCTCACACCGCGCTTTACCCCCACCTGCTCCGACCGGCTTCTGGAAGGACTCGGGAGACTCATGGCGGAAGAGGGGCTGCCCCTCCAGTCCCACCTTTCCGAGAATAAAGCGGAGATTGCCTGGGTGAAGGAACTCTGTCCGGATACGAAGAACTATGGGGAAAGTTATGATCGCTATAGTCTTCTCGGGAATACGGTGATGGCACACTGTGTGCACACGGAAGAAGACGAACTCAGTCTTCTTATGCAGCGGGGAACAACGATTGTGCATTGTCCGCAGTCCAACACGAACCTGCAATCCGGTGTTGCGCCGGTGAAGCATTTTCTGAATAAGGGAGCCAAAGTCGGACTCGGAACGGATGTGGCAGGCGGAGCAAATCTCTCGATGTTTCGGGCGATTACGGATGCGATTCATGCATCGAAGCTGAGAAACTGTCTTCTCAGGGAGGAGGACAGTGCCTTAACGCTTTCCGAAGCCTTTTATGTGGCGACCCTTTCCGGAGGGCGGTTCTTCGGAAAGGTCGGCAGTTTCCTTCCGGGGTATGAGGCGGATTTTCTGGTCTTTTCCGGAAAGAGAAAGAGTGTGCGGGAAGAAAGCCTCCTGGAAAGGCTTGAAATGCTGCTTTATACGGAAAGAGAGCTTTTCCGGATGGATGCAAAGTTTGTACAAGGCAGGCAGATTCTATGATACAATGAGCAGACAAAAGCGAAATAGGGAAAAAAGCTTTTTTGTGACGCATTGTTTCGGAGTAGAGGAGTGGAAAACGTATGGACAAAGAGATGCAAGAAGAACTGGTTTTGGATTTACCCGAGCTCTTCGCCTTGTATTTACGAAAAGGAATTTGGATTATTTTGTTCAGCCTTCTTTTCGGTCTGGCCTTTGCAGGAATGCGAACGGTAAAGCGGAGCGGAGCGGGAGTGAGTTCGGCAGTAAGCGAGAAAGAAGGAGAGAAAAAACAAAATTTAGAAAAGACGCTGAGAGAGAATCGCGTGGAATATCTCAAGGCGGAGATTGCAAAACAGAAAGAGCTTCTCCTTTCAGAAGAAGAGCGAATCGAGAAGGCGGCTCTCTTTCGCCTGGCCCCGGACAAAGCGGTGGAGCGGCAGATGAACCTCTATATTCGTATGCCGGGGACTGCTCCCGAACTGGCAGGGACGTTTTCTACTACGGCAGAGAGGAAGGCTCTCGTAGAGAGTTATCTCTCCCTTTTCCAGTCGGGAGAGTTTTATGATAAGCTGGCTTCTTCTATAGAAGGCTTAGAGGCTCGGGATGTTCCGGATCTCCTTTTTCTGAATGCGGACAAGAGTGCGGGAACTATCAGCCTCACCTTTACCGGAGAGAACGAAGAAGAAGTGCAGAAAATGGGAGAGAACGCAAGAGCCTATTGGGAAAGTAAGGCGCAAGGGCTTAGTGAACAGATTTCCATGCACACGCTTACCGTTCTTTCGGATGAAACGACGAAGGGAATGTACAGCCATCTGGTTCTCGCCGGAGAAAGCGCAAGTGGCGGAGACGGTGTAAAGGCAGAGGAGCGGAGTTCCATTCTTTCCAGACAGGATGTCAAGAAGACGACGATGGAGAATCGCATCAAGGCAATCAGTGATATGGAGAAGGAGGAGAAAGAACTTCCGGCGGAGGAAGAAAGCGGCAGTACCGATTTCAGTAAGAGAAGCTTTGCAAAGCAGGCGATTCTCGGCATTCTTCTGGGCGGTTTCCTTTCCGTTTTCTTTGTCACGCTGCCCTATCTCTTCCGAAAGAGGCTTCCGAGAGAAGAGGAACTGGAAAGTTTGTATGGGCTTACGGTACTGGGCAGTAAGAAACGTTTTCCGGAAAAAGGTCTTTTTCCGCGCTGGTCTTCTCGCCTTTCGGGCGATGCGGACCGGGAAGCAGGGGAGGATGCATTGCTTTCTTTAACGAAGAGTAATTTAGGCCTTCTTATGCGGGATAAAGGAATAGAGGAAGAGATTCTTTTTGCAGGAGAGGACAAAGCACTTCTGGAAAAGACCGTACAGTTTATGAATGATGATATCCCTTATCTCCATTCCGGCTATGCGTATGATATCTTTAAGAATGAAGAAAGTATCGCGAAACTCGGGAAATATAAGACGCTGGTCTTTGTAGCAAAGGGGAGCAGCGACCTTCGTACCCTTCTCAATATGAAACGGAAGTGTGAACTTTTGGGAAAGACGGTATTAGGCGTCGTACTTTTCTAACAAGATGTCTCAGGCTTCGCCTGTGCCACTTGTTGAGAATAAAAAAATGCCGGAGAGGCGGAATGGAATCCGCGTCTCCGGTATTTTTATTTTGCTTCTATCTCGCTTAGTTGGCATGCTCTCTTGCGAAGTCCGCTGCGTTAACCTCGCCGCTCTTCGGTGTAGCGCCGTTACCCTGTACCGCTCTCGGCTTATAATTCTTCATGACACCGTTCTTTTTCTCTGGTACAACAACCTTTGCCTTTTTCTTCTCTTTCGCATCCAGTTCCGCCTGCTCGTACTGAATCTCAACCTCTTTTACCTGACGGTTTTCGATGGGGTCTCCGATATACCACGCCCCGTCTTCATCGACCGTGTAGCCGTCCGGTGTGGTAGTGCTTGTTAAAAGCCAGCCGGCATCGTCAAAGTAATAGCACTCTGCAATCCCGTCACGGTTTCCGTCCAGCCAGAACCAGCCGGACTTAGCATAAGTTCCGTCTCCGTATCCGTACCACCAGCGATTGCTGTTCTCCCCCTGTCCCTTATTCCAGTTAGCCATTGCGGGAATAGCGGAGAGCACGCTCATCGTAAGGGCAAGTGTACAAAATAATTTCATTTTCTTCATATTCAAACCTCGACTCTATTCATGGATGATTGTTGGTGAGCGAATTGCCCGAGAAACGGAGAACCGGCTACCTGAGAAAGGAGACCAGTTACCCGAGAAAAGGGGAAAAGCGCTGAACCAATAAGCTTTCTCTATTTTACTCGAGGCATAAAATAAAACAATAAAGAAAATCTTAAGGATAGTTTGCTGTTTCGTTGCAACTTTACCTTGACGGGAAGAAATAGTATAATGGCAAGGATTCTCCGAAGCACGGTCGAATTTCCGCCTTACCGCATAAAAATGCGGGGTGTCGGCAGGGATTCTTCGGGGTGCGGAGCATGGAAAATGTTTAATAAGGAAAGAAGAAAGATGAAAAAAAGAAATGCAATGCCGGGGACGATAGATTTTTATCTTCGACTCCCCTTGTGGCTCTCTTTGTTTTGGCTTCCGGTTCTGTTTCTTGCCTTTTTTATAAAGTGGAAGTATGCTGTCGTATTCTTTTTTATTGCGGCGCTTTACGTTGCTTGTGCAGCTTTTATTTATCAGAGCAGAAAGAATATCCTTCTCTCTGCCCTTTTGGATTTTTCTCTTCGTGCCAATGAAAACAAGGCGATGCTTTTTGAAGAGATGCCGACCGCTTACTGTATCGTAGGGGAAAATGGGGACATTCTCTGGCAGAACAGGGCATTACAGCGGATTTTACAGAGTGGAGAGAGTAAGGAGAAAAATATTTTCAACATTTTCCCTAATATAGGGAAGGAGATGTTGAAGGAGACGGAAGCGGTACTGGAGTTACACTCTTCTTTTGCCGAAAGAAAGTATTGTATCGATTTAATTCGTTTGGACAGTCTCAGGGAAGAGAGAGAGCAAACCGTTTACGGGCTTTCCGAAGAAGAGAATCTCGTGGCGGTCTATCTTCGGGATGAAACGGAAGAAGTGGAACTGCAACAGAAGTTGGATGAAGAGCGTGTCGTCCTCGGACTCGCGTACATCGACAACTACGAAGATGTGATGGAGCAGATTGAAGAAGTGCGGAGATCGCTCCTCACGGCTCTGGTAGACCGAAAAATTAACCGCTATATCACCTCTTCCGGAGGCGTGATTAAGAAGATTGAAAAGGATAAGTATTTCTTCCTTTTGAAACAATCCGCCCTGGAGAAAATGATGGATGACCGCTTCTCCATCCTGGAAGAGGTAAAGGAAGTGGATATGGGAAATGAAGTCGCCGTGACCCTGAGCCTTGGAGTAGGCTACGGCGCAGGCGATTATGCACCGAATTACGAGTATGCCAGAACCGCGATGGATATGGCACTGGGTAGAGGCGGCGATCAGGTTATCGTGAAGAACCCGGAGAAGTTGAGCTTCTTCGGCGGAAAGAGTCAGAGTACGGAACGTGTGACGCGAGTGAAAGCGCGAGTGAAGGCGCAGGCTTTTGAGGAACTTCTCGAGTCCAAGGATAAAGTGCTGATTATGGGGCACAGGAATGGAGACATGGATTGTCTCGGTTCTTCAGTAGGGGTGTACCGCATGGTTACCGCGATGGATAAGCGTGCCTATATCGTGCAAAACAAAGTGACTTCCACGATTCTTCCCCTGAAGGAACGTTTTCTGAACAATACGGATTATCCGGATGATATGTTTATTAACGGAGAGACGGCGAAGAGTCTCGTGGATAATAACACGATGCTGGTCGTGGTGGACTGTGACCGACCTTCGATCATTGATGAGCCGGATCTGCTCACCATGGTGAAGACGATCGTGGTTTTCGACCATCATAGACAGAGCTCGGAGACCATTCAGGGAGCGGTACTAAGTTATTGTGAGCCCTATGCTTCCTCTGCATCCGAGCTGATTGCGGAGATGATGCAGTACATTCGGGAGGGCATCAAGGCGAAACCGATAGAAGCGGACTGTATGTATGGCGGAATTGTCATCGACACGAGAGAGTTCACGAACCAGACCGGCGTGCGTACTTTCGAAGCGGCGGCATATCTCAGACGTTGCGGAGCGGACATCGTCCGTATCCGGAAGATCTTCCGCGAAGATTTCAGCGACTATCAGGCGAAGGCCCATGCCATCAGTGCGGCGGATATTTATCGCAATGCTTTTGCACTCAGTTCCGTGGAACGGGCCGGTTCGGAGAGCCCGACCGTGCTCTGTGCGAAAGCGGCAAACGAACTACTGAATATTCGCGGTATTAAGGCCAGTGTGGTGCTTACGAAGGTAGAGGATACCGTTTTCCTTTCCGCCCGTTCCATTGACGAAGTGAATGTGCAGGTTTTGATGGAGAAGCTCGGCGGCGGCGGACACCGCACGGTTGCGGGGGCACAGATACAGAACAGCACGGTAGAAGAATGTATTCAGAAAGTAAAGGCAGCGATTGACGAAATGATAGAAGAAGGAGAAGTGGAATAATGAAAGTCATTTTATTAAAGGATGTAAAGAGTCTTGGAAAAAAAGGAGAGATTGTAGAAGTCAGTGAGGGATACGGCAGAAATTTCATTATCCCGACAAAGGCAGGAGTGCTTGCCGATGCAAAGAATCGAAACACTTTGAAGTTACAGCTTCAAAATGCGGAGAAGCTTGCCGAGGAAAAACTTGCGGAAGCGGAAGAAATGAAGAAGAAACTCGAAGAGCTGAAGCTCGTTTTCAAGATGAAGGCGGGGAAGGACGGCAGAGCCTTCGGTTCCATTTCCACAAAGGAAGTGCAGGAAGAGTTAAAGAAACAGTATGCGCTTACCGTCGATAAGAAGAAGATGGAGCTCGATGTGCCGATGAAGAATTTTGGCGGATATGACATCAAAGTGAAGCTGCATAAGGATGTGGAAGCGACCCTGCATGTCAGTGTACAACCGGAGTAAGTTATGGCAGAAGACGAAAGTTTGCTGATTCGCACGATTCCGCATTCCAAGGAGGCGGAGGCCAGCGTAATCGGAGCGATGATCCGGGACGGCGATGCCGTGATACAGGCCTTAGAGATTTTACAGCCGGAAGATTTCTACAGCAGACAGTTTCAAGTCCTTTTTTCCACGATGAAAGAGATGACGAGAGACGGTATTGCGATTGATTTTGTGAGTCTGCAAGACAAGTTAAAAAGCAAGAAGGATGTTCCTCCCGAGTTTTTTTCTTTGGAGACACTGAAAAACTTAGCCATGGATGTACCGACCGTTGCGAATATCCGTATTTACTGTGAAATGGTCCGCTCCAAGGCTGTTCTTCGTGCACTGATTCGAACCAATGAAGAAATAGCCGATATGTGCTACAAGGGTGAAGAGGATCTGGAGAGCATACTGGAAAGCACGGAAAAGAAGATTTTTAATCTGCTTTTAGAGCGAAACAGCAGAGAATTTGTGCCGATTGCGGAAGTCGCCATGAATGTACTGCACAGGGTGGAAGAGGCCTCCAAGCAGAAAAATGCCATTACGGGGGTTGCTTCGGGCTTTATCGACCTGGACTATCGGACTGCGGGCTTTCAGAAGTCGGATTTGATTCTCATTGCGGCAAGACCCTCCATGGGAAAAACCGCCTTTGTCCTGAATATCCTGGACTACGTGGCGGTAAAGAAGCAGGAACCGGTGATGATCTTCTCCCTGGAGATGTCGAAGGAGCAGCTTGCGAATCGTCTGCTCTCTTTGGAAACGAAGATTGAGGCGGATAAGTTACGAAAGGGAACACTTACGGATGAAGAGTGGGGAGACCTGATTGAAGGGGTCGACCGCCTCTCCCGTTCCAATGTCTTCATTGATGATACACCGGGGATTTCGGTGAGTGAACTCAGGGGAAAGTGCAGAAAGCGGAAACTGGAGACCGGACTTTCCCTTATCATGATTGATTATCTGCAACTGATGAGCGGAGAAAAGGGGAAGCGGAACGCAGAGAGCCGGCAGCAGGAGATTTCGGATATTTCCCGTTCTCTGAAAGCACTTGCCAGAGAGATGGACTGCCCGGTTATTGCGCTCTCCCAGTTATCGCGTGCCGTGGAGCAACGACCGGATCATCGCCCGATGCTTTCGGATCTTCGTGAGTCCGGTGCCATCGAGCAGGATGCGGATATTGTGATGTTTTTATATCGTGATGATTATTACAATAAAGATACGGAGCACCCGAACGAAGCGGAGCTCATCATAGCGAAGCAAAGAAACGGCCCCATCGGAACCGTACGACTTCTCTGGCAGCCGCAGTTTACTCGCTTTAAGAACGCGGAGAAAGAACGGTAAAGACGCATAGAAGGCGGGGACGCGAAAGAAGCGCAGATAGCGGAGAAGGAAGAGAGAAAGAAGCGCGGATAGCGGAAAAGAAGAGAAAGAGAAGCGCGGATAGACCGGGCGGAACAGACGGTACAAGTAGAGAAAGGCTAAAACAAAAATTTTTATTGATAATCAAAAATAATAAAAATAATTTATAAAACTGTATAACAATTGTATTTATTCTATACATAAGCTTAAAATAGTATAAAAATCGATATTAGAAA
>ERZ772960.186-NODE-186-length-60148-cov-4.846904_pt1 | contig 60148 bp, 52 predicted proteins | sample MGYA00580678_ERZ772960 | MGnify/ENA primary metagenome ERZ772960 (study PRJEB29015, sample SAMEA2737930) | human oral metagenome | biome: human oral; feature: human-associated habitat; material: dental | place: China | collected 2059 ...
GATAAGCACGCAAAAATTGCTGAAAACTCATCGTTTGGGCGCATTTTATATAGCTTTTTGCGGGTATTTTCTTCTAGAACGGTTCGGCCGAAGAACGCTTTTTGTAAAATATATTTATCGTTTTAACAAATCGTTAACAGACAATTTCGAAGATAAGAACAACAGCTATGCGCCGGCAAAAGCAATAAGGCTAAACATGATGGGCGAAATGATGCGAACGAGTTTAAGTCCTTACCGAGTTGATGATATAGGGTAACGAAACGCGCAGGGCGTTCAAGCTTTACCCTGTGTTTCGTCTTTAACCCCAATCGGCTGCAATACATGAACCGTTGGAAACGGCAGCTTTTAAAGCAGACAGCAACTAGTAAATCTCTTCTAGCTCTCCCGTTTCAGAATCAATGATAAACCCTCGAACCACAACATCTTTTGGAACTAGCGGGTGAATCTTGATGGTATCAACGGTTTTACGCACAGAAGTATGCGTATCTTTAAATCCTTCAAGCCAAGAGTCGAGGTCTACTCCACATTTACGGATGGTGTTTAGCGTTTCGTCTGTTATGCCACGGGCAATCATTTCTTGGTGAAAATGCTCATAGTTCATGTGGCAAGCACCGCAATGCGAGTGAGCCACCACCATGATTTCTTTCACACCTAGTTCGTAAATGGCCACGATAAGACTTCGCATGGCCGAATCGAAAGCAGAAATAACCAAGCCTCCTGCATTCTTGACAATCTTTGCATCACCATTTTTTAGGCCCAATGCCGCGGGAAGAAGTTCGGTAAGTCTTGTGTCCATGCAAGAGAGCACGGCCAATTTCTTGTCTGGATACTTATCCGTGATATACTTTTCATAGCCTTTTTGCGCTACAAAAGTCTTGTTATGGTTTATTATTTGGTCTATCATAACCTAGGTATTTAATGTTGAAACTTGTTTATTACATTGAATGCTTAAAGCACATGCAACAAAATTACGAATGCTAATTTACGACATTTTCTCTACCGTATGCTAAGTTGGCATAAATAACTACCCATCTTCAAAGCTTTATTAACAATTCTAAGGCGATTTATGGCAGTGCCTTACAGCAATTACAACGTGGTGAAAATGTTTGTTGGTCTACCTTGAAAGGCTAATAACAGCTTAGGCTAAGGATGCGACACCAAAACAAGAGCAGTTTCAGATACATCATACAAGAAGGCGTATTTCGGATAATTTACTGTAACTTTGCATGAGCAAAGAACAAACTCACGTCAAAGAACGCCAATCAGCTTCGATGACGTAACGTTTAAAAATATAATAGATAAACAATAGATTATGACTAAGGTATTTGTAATGTCAACCTGTCCGGATTGCGTTCAGGTAAAGGCACAGCTGGCGGATAATCCTGCCTACGAATTGATAGATATTGGCGAACACGTAAGAAACTTAAAGCAATTCTTGGCACTTCGCGACAACAACCCTGCGTTTGCAGAGGTTAAGAAACATGGTAGCGTTGGCATTCCATGCTTTTTGTTAGAAGACGGAAACGTACAGTTTGCCCTAGACAACATCACGATAGAAGATGCTCCCGAAGGTGCCGCTTGCAGCCTTGACGGAAAGGGATGCTAAAAACAGACGACTTATGTTAGAACATATTGCAGAATTTACAGCATGGCCCATACTTACAGGTTTCTTGATTGGCTACATTGCCAACCGCATCATGAGCGGCGAGGGCAAAGGTTGCTGCATGAACTTTATCGTAGGTGTTGTAGGCAGCTATGCTGGTACGCTTATCAGTCACCTGCTGAACATCGAGTTGTTCGGCAGAGGCTATATCACCAACTTCGTTTTCTGTGTACTTGGGGCAGTGACCGTACTATGGATTTGGAAGAAAATATTTAACTAGAACGATGAAAGAGTTTCTATTATCTTTCGTTCTTGTTTACCTCATTATCGTCAACGTGTTGGGCTTAGTTCTGTTTGGCATAGACAAATGGAAGGCCCAACATGCCCAATGGCGCATTTCCGAGCCCACACTTTTAACTGTTGCCGCCATTGGAGGCAGCATTGGCTCATGGATTGGCATGAAAATGTGGCACCATAAAACGCTGCACAAGAAGTTTAAGTATGGCATACCATTGATAATGATGGTTCAATTCGCCTTATTGCTGTTTGCCTTGTATAAGGCAAACAGCGTGTAGCTAATTGTATGTCGCACAATTCTGATACATCTGCCCACGTATTATGTTGGCATGAAGACCACACAGAAATGATTTTAGAATAAAGACATCATCCCTTTAAGAGCATTACGCCCATCAAAACCAGTCTTGCCACTTACTTCAAACCGCCGATACGTTTCTTCCAATCCTCCAAAGTTATCTTGGTAAAATGCTCTGTTCGAAAGTCGTTCATCAACGGAACAGGCTTGTTTTCTTCTGTATGGCTGTAAACGAACCCGCATTTCTCTTGTGCTCGTTTTGATTTCTCGTTACCATCATAGTACCCGCACCAAACCGTAGTATGCTGTAAGTTTTCAAAAGCATATCGAAGTAATTCGTTTACCCCTTCTGGTATTAGGCCTTGTCCCCAATAGGGTTCACCAATCCAATAACCAATCTCACACTCATTGTCTGCTATCCTTGCGCTATGGATTTCACTTTTTGCGGTCATTATGCCAATGCAGCCAACAACCTCGCCCGTTTCTTTTAATACAACCGCATAGGTTTCTGGGGCAGACAGCACATTCTTTATGATTTCGCGACTGTTCTCTACGCTGGTATGCGGTGGCCAGCCAGCAATGGGACCAATGTTGGGATTACTCGCATACTTGTAGAGCGATTCTGCATCGCTTTCCTGCCAGGGCCTTAAAATCAGACGTTTTGTTTGTAATTCCATATCTCTTTATATTTTATTTACTGTAATAACTCTATATGTAAAAGAATTGACTGTGATACGGACATGTGCCGCATCGTTGGTAATATAATAATTCTTCCCTCTCTTTTGAAAATGTGCATCGTCCGTACTCTCGATAATTCCTGAAACAAAGCTTTCAATTTCATGGGGCGAAAGATGAAGTCCGAGTTTTCGGTTTATTCTGTCATACACAAGTTCTATGTAGCAAAGCTTTTCTATGATCAAAACCTTCAAACGCTGTCAATGCTTTCAATATCATTACTTCCTGTTATTGGAGAAAGAATCTCAGAAACTTTTTCTTTTAGTTCCGTTTCACACTGCCTAATGTTTTTTCCTGCTGTATCAATGACAATGCGATTGGTTTGCCACTCTTGATACGTTCTTTTCTCAATGTCGTCCCATGTCGGTAGTTTCATGTTCGCCACGTCTGACCTCCTTTGTTCAGCACGTTTCCTGTGTTCCACCTTATCCGAACACACAATCTCTATGTTTACAAAACGACAACCATTCTTGTTTGCAACGTCTTCCCACTCTTTCCGTGTTAGTTCAATAGGATTGCAGCAATCGGCCACAACATTGTTGTTCAAGTGCAAATTATCACTAGCCATACGGTATGCCAATCTATACCCCTCACCCTCAACGTGGATGTGGCATAAGTCTTTCAGTCCTTGCTCAATGGTGTCAATTCGTAAATAAACTGCCCCAAACTCTTTTACAATAAACTTTGCCAACGTGGATTTTCCAACAGCAGGCAGTCCCGAAAGAATAAAAAGAATGGCGTTATTCATATCACACAGTCCATATTCGTTCCCTACATCGTCTCCCTAAAAAAAGTCGAGAGCCTCTTTTATCTCGTCCCTAGTAGCCGTTTGATTGATTATTGGCTTACCAATATCTTCTAAAAGCGTGAAGTTTATGCCGGCTGATGTATTTTTCTTATCGTGTTGCATCAGTTCGATAAGGCCGTCGTAGTCGTTGCACGATAGCGGAAACGTACCGTAATAGCTACGAATAAACTGCACCGTTTGGCGCATTTTGCTTGTGGGAAAGTTTGTTTTAAACGTCGACAGGTACAGTTCGCACACCAAACCGAAGGCCACCGCATAGCCATGCAACACCGGTTGACCTTTATGTAGCGCCATCGACTCGAATGCGTGCCCCACGGTATGCCCAAGATTCAAGGCCTTTCTCAATCCCTGCTCATGCGGATCTTTTGCAACCACCTCCTCTTTCACCCTTACCGATTGGGCCACCATCTGCTGCAATCGTCCCCAATTGGGTTCTCCAAGGTCGAAATTCAACAGTTCAGCCCACATCCGTTCGTTGCTTATCAACCCATGTTTCAGCATTTCGGCATAACCCGAACGCGTGTTCTTGTCGTCAAGCGTATCGAGAAACAACGTATTAAGCAGAACAAACCGGGCATTACAAAACGCGCCAATCTCGTTTTTCAGTCCGTTAAAGTTAATTCCTGTCTTACCTCCCACGGCTGCATCCACCATAGCCAACAGCGTTGTTGGGATATTGATAAAGCTAATGCCCCTTTTAAAAGTTGCCGCAGCAAATCCTCCCAAGTCTGTTACCATACCTCCGCCAAGGTTTATCAAGCACGAGCGGCGTGTTCCCTCTTGTTCGCTCAACATTTCCCACACCATCGAAAGCGTTGTAATATTCTTATGCTCGTCTGTCGAAGGAATGGTTATCAACTTAGCTCCTTTCACGCAATCAAATCCTTCTATCTTTGGCCAACAATATTCTCTTGTTGTCTTGTCTGTTAGTACAAACAGCTTATCGGGTGCGCAAACGTCGATGGCGTGCGCCAAATCTCGCTCCAAATTGTCTGAAATAAGAACTTCTTGCATCATGTCCATGTTAGGTTTATTCTTCTCACAAAGTTAAAACAAACCGCCAAACCAGCAAAATTTCATTGTAGAAATTTCGTTTAACCCATTAAACCCTTTTTCCTTTTCATCGTCACATATCGTAAAGTGGCACTCAAAAAGCGTAGCATTGCTGCGCTTAACGTGGCTAGAAGCTCGTTAACCCGTCAACTAATAAAAACAAAAGGCGTAGCCAACCCGAGCGCCTTAAAAGGAATTTGGTTTATGAATAAGTATTGTTTATTAATCTTGTTATGCTTTGTTGCAGCGGTTACAAAGGCACAAGAACGTAAGATTAGCGGCACACTTACCGACCGCGACACGCACGAACCCGTTACACAAACTACGGTTCAATTGTTAAAATCAGACAGCACTTTTGTTGTTGGAGCTATCTCTAACGAGAAAGGCGAGTTCGCATTAAGCGCGCCCGCCGATGGCAATTACCTGCTCAAAATATCGAGCGTGGGTTATATCACCTATTTTAAGAAACTGCACATCGACGGTAAAGACTTGGCTTTGGGCCAGATTGTGATGAATGGCGATGCCATTATGCTGAAAGGAGCCACCGTTACGGGGCAAGCCGTGAAGGTAACGGTGCGCGAAGACACCTTTGTTTACAACTCGGCTGCTTTCAGAACGCCCGAAGGCTCTACCATAGAAGAATTGGTTAAGCGTTTGCCAGGCGCGCAAATAAGCGACGACGGCAAGATAACCATCAATGGTAAGGAGGTGAAAAAGATATTGGTAGACGGCAAAGAGTTTATGACGGGCGAAACCAAAACGGCCTTAAAAAACCTGCCAACGTCTATTGTAGACAAGATTAAGTCGTACGACGAGCGCAGCGACCTCGCTCGCGTATCGGGTATCGACGACGGCGATGAGCAAACGGTGCTCGATTTCGGCATTAAGAAGGGCATGAACAAGGGCGTTTTCTCTAATGCCGACCTCGCTCTTGGCACCGAATCGCGGTATGCCAACCGCCTTATGGGCGCCTTTTTCAAGGACGATTATCGGGCAATGCTTTTCGCCAACGCCAACAACACCAACGACATGGGGTTTCCTGGTGGCGGCGGCAGGGGCAACTTTGGTCGCAATCGCGATGGACTTAACGCCTCGAAGATGGTTGGAACAAACTTTAACTATGAGAAGAAAAACAAGTTAAAGATTGATTGGAGCGTGCGTTGGAACCACTCCGACGGCGATGTGCAAAGCAAAGTGGCAACAGAAAACTTCGTTAGTACGGCCGTTTCGTTCTCCAATAGCCTTAACCAAAGCTACACACGCGGCAACCAATGGAACGCGCGCGGACGTTTAGAGTGGCAACCCGACACGCTAACCAACATCATGTTTCGCCCTTCGTTCAGTTATTCCACAAGCGACGGCACGTCGTATAGCACCTCAGCCGCCTACAACGACAACCCTTACAACTACGTGTCCGACCCACTTTCCCAGTGGGCCATCACCCAATTGGCGGCTCAAAACCTGATGGTGAACACACGTTTGCAAAACAGTATCAGCTATACACAAGACAAAAAGGCGGGCGGAATGTTGCAATTGAACCGCCGATTAAGTGCCAGTGGACGAAATGTTACCCTTCGTGCCGACGTAGATTATGCCGACACCGACAACAAGTCGCTCGCTTTAACCGACGTACACCTTTTCCAAATGAAGAATAAGGCCGGACAAGACTCCGTTTACCAAACCAACCGCTATAACCTAACGCCCACAACGGCATGGAGTTATAGCCTACAAGCCACTTACAGCGAACCGCTTTGGCAAGGCACCTACCTGCAATTTAGGTACAAATATGGTTACACCCGCACCACGAGCAACCGCTCCACATACGATTTCAGCAACCTTGGCGAAGACTATTTCTCGTCCTTATCGCCGCTTTATCGTGGGTGGAACAGCTATCTTTCCTTGCTCACCAATCCCTACGAGCATTATCTAGACCAGCGATTGAGCCGCTCTTCGGCCTACACCAACTACACGCACGAGCTAGAAATGATGATTCGTTTCGTGGGAAAGCGTTATAAATTCAATGCTGGCTTTATGGTTCAGCCCCAATCGTCGCACTTCACGCAAACCTATTTGGGCCAAAACGCCGACACCACGCGCCACGTTTTCAACGTTTCTCCCACACTCGAACTGCGTTATAAGTTCAGCGATGTAAGCCAATTGCGCATAAACTACCGCGGAACTACTTCGCAACCAGCGATGTCGGACCTGCTAGACATCGTAGACGACAGCGACCCTTTGAACATACACAGGGGAAATCCGGGCCTCAAACCCTCGTTCACCAACTCACTTCGTTTCTTCTACAACACCTATAAGGAGCGTCGCCAGCAGGCCTTCATGTCGTTTCTCGATTATAGCAACACGCGAAACGCAGTGAGCAACCGCGTAACCTACAACGAAACCACGGGTGCAAGAACCACGCAGCCCGACAACATTAATGGCAATTGGAATGTCAATGCAGGGCTAATGTTCAACACGGCCATCGACTCGGCAGGTGTTTTCAACGTCAACACGTTCAGCAACCTGGGTTACAACAATTATGTAGGCTATGTTAGCCTAAATCCAACGTCGGGTTCGCAGCGCAACGTTACGCGTTCGCTAAGTGTTTCAGAACGATTGGCCACAAGTTATCGCAACAGTTGGTTAGAACTGGAACTAGACGGATCGTTTACATACGCCCATTCAAAAAACCAACTGCAATTGCAAAACAACCTCAACACTTGGCAGTTTGCCTACGGGGCCACACTCAACTTTACCCTTCCGTGGGGCATGCAGCTCTCAACCGACTTACACCAAAACAGCCGTCGTGGGTATGCCGACCGCGCACTTAACACCAACGAATTGGTGTGGAATGCCCAACTATCGCAGAGTTTCCTCAAAGGCAGTCCGCTCAGCGTGAGCCTTCAATTCTACGATTTGCTACGTCAACAAAGCAACTTTTCGCGTTCCATCAACGCCTATCAGCGCACCGACACCGAGTATAACAGCATCAACAGCTACGCCATGCTGCATGTGGTTTATCGTTTAAATCTTTTCGGTGGCAAAGAGGCACGTCAGCAGATGCGCAATCACGGGCCCAACAACGACGGCGATGGCCCTGTTGGTCCTCCACCTGGCGGCACCCCTCCTGGTGGAAGGCGTCCTTTTGGCAGCGGTCGCCCTATGGGTGGAGGGTTTTAAGCCCCCATCATCCCACCTATAACCACAATCCAACACACTCAACTGCCTCACCCCCTCCTCCCCCTTCAAGGGGAGAGGGGGCGGTTGTGTATTGCTGCAACAAACATTTTGTATGTAAGTGCGCATGACTTACGATAGAAATCGGTTGAAATGTACATTAGACGACCTAAGTATTAAAAGGGCTTGTTCCAATTAATGGAACAAGCCCTTTTAATAGCAAATAATCTATTATGATTTATTGCTGTCTGCTAATCTTCAAATCGACTCGGTTTCTCTATCCGCAATGCCCATCAATAGGCGTTGCGGATTTCGTTTTCGAAAGGTAAGCCCCCTTTCAAACAATCATTCATCCCAAAAGTTATTCCGTGTAAGCGCCCGTTTACTGGCACAAGGGTAAAATTCAACACAGTCACGCAATGACGCAGAATTACAGCCATAAGGTTGTAAAACATTTGTACCGAAATTTAACATTATGAGTGCCCTCGTCGTAAAATTTCCAGGCATCGGTCGGATTTTCGCGCGTATTTTTAAAGCTTATAACCATTTGATTTATTGACGTTTACGAAAAATCAAGCACAAATACATGCCTTTTAGCATGTATTAGAGGTGCAAAACAACATGAAGTGCTCAACAAAACGCCACCAAGCAATTTTTCATCCCAAATGGTCAAAATGCCTATAAATAACGCTTAAAATGGTGCTTTTTATGGGTTTTGGCTGCATTTTGCTGCATTTAACCTCGCATTTTGCTGCATTTAACCTCGCGTTTTGCTGCATTTTACCTTGCATTTTGGTGCATATTGCAATGCGTTTTGGTGCAAAATGCACCGCGTTTTGCTGCATATTGCGATGTGTTTTGGTGCAAAATACGTTGCAACAACTAGCGATTAGACTCCATTTTCTTGTAGTTGCGGATGCAAATTTTGGAGAATTTTTCTTCAAAGAGAAATGCAAAAGCATAGTAAATGGCCAAGAGCGGAGGGGATAAGCACGAAAAAAATGCTGAAATTTCATCGTTTGGGCGCATTTTATATGCCTTTTGGCGGTTGTTTTCTTCTAGAATGGTTTGGCCGAGGAGCGCAGTTTGTAAAATATATTTATCATATTAACAAATCGCAAACAGACACTTTCCAAGATAAGGACAACAGCTATATATCGGCATAAGCGATAAGACTAAACATGATGGGCGCAATGATGTGAAGGGTGTTAAGTCCTTACTAAGGTAATGATATAGGGCGACGAAACGCGTATGGCGATCACGTTTCAGCCAGTTGCGCCTTTAACCCCAATCGGCTGTCCGCTATATCGCGCTTGTGAAAAACAGAAAGGGGCTTACTTTTGGTGAGAGGTGAAACCAATTTTTCTATTTGTCGGCAACCTGAATACCGTATTTGCTGTTTCAAATCTTTTAGCGGACTGCAATAATCATGATTTCTTTTGCATTATTTCTTAGATGTTTTTATGTGCATTTTTATCTTCTTCATCGCCCAATCGTAATGGCTCGCCATTACTGAAACACAGTAAGAACCAAGTGGAGAAGTTCCTGTCCAATCCAAAGCACCTTTGGCAAAGAGTTCATCGTTGGAGTAATTTTCTATCAATACCATTACATCCTTATGGCTTTCTTTCAATTTTGCCTTTGCTTCCGTCAGCGGTGTGCTTTGGTGTTTCTTCCAAAACTCCACGTTCATTGCCGGATATGTCCTCCAATTATATGGTTCGGGAAGAAAGGGTTTAGGTTTGCCGTTACTATTGGCTTGAACCCAATCCAGCAACAGATGATGCCACTCGTACAGATGCACAAGCACATCTCGCAGGTTCTTGTCCCTTCCCCAATGTGCCTCCTTACCTGCCACAGCCATTTCTTCGGAAAAAGTTGCCGTCTGAAGTTCCTCACTCATACTGTCAATAATCTTCCACATTTTTTCGAATTGTCCGTTGGCAGATGTTATCAGATCCGTCTTTGTTGTTGCTCTTGTCATATATATATCTATTTTGATGATTACATAATTGTGAAAGAAAGCGTGTTAGCAGATTTGCAGACCGCACCTTGTACTGCTGTTATAGTCAAATCATGAACTTATTTTTAAACCCAAGAACTCATAACCTTACAACCTCAACTTCCCATCATAAAATCTTTGGCCAACCCTCCTTCGCTTGTTTCCTTATAAAGCGAAGGAATGTCGTGGCCTGTCTGTTTCATAACCTCGACCACGCGGTCGAACGAAACGCGGTGTCTGCCGTCTGAAAAAGCAGAATATAGGTTCGAATCCAATGCGCGAGTGGCTGCAAAAGCGTTTCGTTCGATGCAAGGTATCTGCACCAAACCGCACACGGGGTCGCAAGTCATGCCCAAATGGTGTTCCAAACCCATCTCCGCCGCATACTCTATCTGTGCCGGACTGCCCCCAAAAAGCTGACACGATGCCGCAGAAGCCATTGCACAAGCCACGCCCACTTCGCCTTGGCAACCTACATCGGCGCCAGAGATAGAGGCATTCTTTTTAACAACATTGCCAAAAAGACCTGCCGTGGCCAAAGCATGCAGGATACGCGTTTCGGAAAAGTTGTGACCCCTTGACAAATGGTAAAGAACCGCAGGCAAAACACCACTAGCACCACAAGTGGGCGCAGTAACGATGGTTCCGCCCGACGCATTCTCTTCGCTCACGGCTAAGGCATAGGCATAAACCAAGCCGCGTGTTTGCAATGTTTGCTTATACCCGCTGGCCTTTACGTAATAGGTAGCCGCCTTACGTGGCAAGCCCAACGGACCAGGCAGCACGCCCTCGCGATTAAGTCCGCGTTCGACGGCTGCTTGCATAACGGTCCACACCTCGTGAAGATAATCCCAGATGTCGGCTGTTTCGCATTGTTCCACATATTCCCAATAACTTCTGCCGCTTTTCTCGCACCATCGCATAATGTCCGTTAGCGTATTCATGTCGTATATGTCCTTCGTGTCGAACAAGTCGCCCTCTTTCTTTCCCTCAGAGAGCGCACCTCCGCCAATACTATACACCGTCCACTCGTCAATAGGGTTTCCATTGGCGTCTTTTGCAACGAACTTCATGCCGTTAGGATGGAAGGGCAAAAACACCGAAGGTTGCCAAACAAGTTCAACAGGCGCAGTGGATTCAAGCGTTTCAACGATGATGGCATCAGTCATGTGGCCTTTACCCGTTGCAGCCAAGCTACCATAAAGGGTAACTTCAAAGCTAGCCGCTTGCGGATTGCGTTCTTTAAATATCTGTGATGCTTTTTGTGGTCCCATCGTATGGCTACTCGAAGGGCCTTTGCCTATCCTAAACAATTCTTTTAACGATCTCATTTCTGTTGATAATGTTTTTGAAGGGGTAAAAGAGTAGGTTCTTTATAATTCTATTTGTACTTATAAAACTGGAATGAGGAAAGGGTTTCGATTTGGTTACTGCTCAAATTCCCCGAACTTCCTTGATTTGCTATTGTTCCGAACAACTCTTGTTATCCATGCAAAGATAATAAAAAGGTGCTGTCTAGCCAAAGAAAGCATTTGTTTTTTGTTTGTTCAACCTCTTTATACAGCTTGGTCGGCCTTTAATTGTCTTATTGAAAGGTTGTACTTGTCTGCAAGAATGAAGTGGTGGGCAGTTCGCCATTTGTAAAGGATAGTGGATGTTTTTGTGCAATAACTTAAGGGTATTCCACCCAAAGGGATTTTTTAGAACCAGCCTTTAAGGTCTGCTCCTTTTTTAGTAACTTTGCACAATATATACTTATGTGACGCAAAAACATGAACAATAAAAACAAAGGGCAAGACTACGACCGCTATGACGTGGCCGAAGAAAGCACGCTGCTAGATTGGCTGCTGCGCAATGTCAAAGGTAAAAGCCGAAACAAGCTGAAAGACATTCTGCGTGGACATGGCGTGTGTGTAAACGGCAAGTGCGTTACGCAGTTCGACTATCAGCTTGTACCTGGTATGAAGGTAACAGTGAGCCGAACAAAAAAAGCGACTCCGTTTAAGAGCCGCTATATCAAGATTGTGTACGAAGACCGCTACCTCATTGTTGTGGACAAGAGTGTGGGCGTGCTGTCTATGGCTGCCGGACACTCGTCGTTGAATGTTAAAGCCATACTCGACACTTACTTTGAAAACAGCGGTCAGAAGTGTCGCGCACATGTGGTGCATCGGCTCGACCGCGAAACAAGCGGCCTGTTGGTTTACGCCAAGGACATGGAAACCGAGCAAATATTGGAACACAATTGGCACGACATGGTGTACGACCGCCGCTATGTGGCCGTGGTGTCGGGCGAGATTGTAGACGAAGGCGGAACAATCAGCAGCTGGTTGAAAGACAACAGTTCGTATATAACCTATTCGTCGCCCGTGGATAATGGCGGAAAGTATGCCGTTACCCACTTTCATGTGCTGAAACGTACGACAACCCACTCGTTGGTTGAATGTAAACTAGAAACAGGACGTAAGAATCAAATACGCGTACATTCGGCAGACATTGGGCATCCCGTATGTGGCGACCTTAAATATGGCAATGGCGACAATCCCATTGGCCGCTTATGCCTGCACGCTTACATGCTATGTTTCTATCATCCCGCAACACGCGAACGGATGGAATTTAACACACCCATACCCCAAACCTTTAAACAATTATTCAAATAAACTTATGTCGAGCTTATCTTATTTTATCTTTGTGCTTGTTGCCATCATCATTGGCGTGGTGGTTATTAAGAAAGTTACAGGTTGCCTTATACGCTTTGTTGTAGTATCGGTACTGCTAGCGGTATTGGCCTACTTGTATTTCACCTATTTCAGCGCATAACGGCGATGCCCTTAGTGGGCCCGCATTGCCTTAAACTATACCGATATTTCGCCAGCGATGCTGGTGTGCATCAGCTTCCTTACCATGCCATTGTCGCGATACATGCCTTGCAGAAACATCAACTTGGCCAAGGCTGCCTCAACAGTGCTGTCGTAACCCGTCACCACACCTGCATTTTTCAGCTGAAAGCCCGTGTCGTAGCGTTCCATTTCAACACTCCCTGCAATACATTGGCTGATGTTCACCACCACCACACCGCGGTTGGCGGCCTCTTTTAGCAGTTTCATCAACCAGGAATGTTGCGGAGCGTTACCGCTACCGTAACTTCTCATCACGATACTACGAAGTTCGGGGGCCTCTATCATGTGGCGAACGATGTTTTCTTGTATGCCGGGGAATATAGATAATATCGTTAGGTTTGAGTCGAGTGCGGTATGCGGCACCATTGGTTTCTCGTAGTTGGGCTTTAATATTTCGTGTTGATGAAAGTTAAAGTTGATGCCCGCATCGCAAAGCGAGGGATAATTAAACGATTCGAAGGCATTAAAACCTTCGGCATTTTGTTTGGTCGAACGATTACCGCGCAAAAGCTTTCCACTGAAATAGATACATACCTCTGGTACCATCGGAGTGCCGTCTTCGTGGTGCGAGGCCGCCAGGTCGATGCTTGTAACAAGGTTTTCTTTGCCGTCGGTGCGCAATTGGCCAATGGGCAATTGACTGCCTGTTAGTACAACAGGCTTGGTAAGGTTCTCCAACATGAAAGATAAGGCTGACGCCGTGTAGGCCATTGTGTCCGTTCCGTGCAAAATCACAAAGCCGTCATAACGGTCGTAGTTGTCGGCAATGATGCCCACAAGGTGCGCCCACAGCCGCGGAGACATGTCGCTCGAATCGATGGGCGAGGCAAACTGATACACCTCAATACCCGTTTTAAGGTATTTAAATTCAGGTAGATTGTCTACCAAGCAGTTAAAATCGAGCGGTTCGAGGGCACCCGTGGCAGGATTTTTGCCCATTCCGATGGTTCCACCCGTGTAGATAAGCAGCACCTTGTTGGTTCTTTGATATGTGAAACTTGCCATAACGACAATTTTTTAAACTTAATTTTTGCTGCAAATTTACGTCAAATCTTTCGTAAATCAAAAAATAAACGTATATTTGCGTTGCGTAAACAGAAGGTCTTGAACACCTTGTTTTGGGCATTGTGTTATCCGTTTGCAGCAACTAGCCTGCAAAGTGTAGCCGAAAGGCTGCTTGTGCCTGTCGGTTTTGCAGTAATCAACACGACAAAGAAACTTATCTATAATGCTATATATAGACGAAAATATTCTTCTTGAGACCGATTTTGCCCAAGAACTCTATCGCAAACATGCGCAGCGAGTGGCGGTGATAGACTATCACAGCCACATTTCGCCGCATGATGTGGCCGTAAACCGCACCTTCGACACCATCACTAGCATCTGGATGGAAAACAATCCGTACGTCTGGAGAGCCATGAGGGCAAATGGCGTGGAAGAGAAATACTGCACGGGAACGGAGGCCGACGATTGGCAACGCTTTGAAAAGTGGGCACAAACCATGCCTTACCTCATGCGCAGTCCGTTATATCTGTGGTCGCACTTGGCCTTGAAGTCGGTCTTTGGAATTAACGAGCCACTGAATGCGCAGTCGGCTCGCCGCATATTCGATGCTTGCAACGAGCAGTTGCAAGGTGGAGAACTTAGCGCGCGGTCGCTGTTACGCCGCTTTCGCATAGCTTGTGTTTGCACCATCGACGACCCAATAGACACCCTTGACCACCATCGGAAACTGAAAAGTGATGGATGTGACATGCAGATGTTACCCACTTGGCGACCCGACAAGGCCATGAACATCGAGAAGAAAGAGTTTCGCGGCTACGTAAAGCAGTTGGGCGAGGCGGCAAACATAGAAATTCTTACCTTTGAGAGCATGATGGATGCCTTGCAAAGACGGCACGACTTCTTTGCGCAAAACGGCTGTTGTATGGCCGACCATCAACTGGAAGAGTTTTACGACGAGGAATATACCGACTCGCAAATAGAGATAATCTTTGAAAAGGCCATGCGCGGACAAGACCTTTCGCGTGGAGAAGTGCGCCAATACAAGCACTGTTTTTTGAAACGTACGGCCGAAATGAACCAAGAAAGCAATTGGACGCAACAATATCATTATGGTATTCTGCTCGACAACAATTCGCTTTTGTACGACACTCTGGGGCAAGGCGTGGGTGCCGACTCGATCGGCGAACCCTACACCGCGCATGCCATGAGCCATTTCCTTGACGATTTGCACACGCGCGGCAAGCTAACTCGCACCATATTAACCTGTATGAACCCCGCCGACAACGACATGCTATGCTCTATGACGGGCAATTTTCAAGAGGCTGGCATACCAGGAAAGCTGCAATTCGGCATGGGATGGTGGTCTAACGCCCAGCCGGGAGACATCAACGAACAGATAAACGCCCTCTCGCGTTTCGGTCTTTTGGGACGTTCCATTGGTGTTTCTACGGGTTCGCGTTCGTTGCTCTCGCTTGTTCGGCACGAGTATTTCAGGCGTTTGCTTTGCAACCTCTTGGGCAACGATGTGTCAAAGGGGCTTCTTCCTGCCGACATCGACTCGTTGGGCACACTGGTCGAAGACGTTTGCTATAACAACGCACACCGCTTTTTCGGGTTCTAAGAGGCTTAATGGCGTGAAGACCAAGCGCACTATCTAGGCGTTGCAGGTTTATAAGCACGCTAAATCCGCATTACACAAGCAACCAGTTTGTAACACATGAAACAGACCCCACAAGTTCAGAAACTCAAAAGAACAACAAGCCCAACTAGCTAATTAACTTCATTCATGTCTATTGCTGACATATATTTAATAACTTAATTTTAAATGACTAACAACATGAACAGAACATTTAAAACACTAGTGGCGCTGCTCCTTACCGCACTTTGCTTTGTGCAATGCAGCCAAACCGACAACAAAAGCCTGCGCATAAAAGGTAAGCTAGAAGGCGTAAAAGACTCGTTGCTATTCTCGATTATGGCTATCGAAAACGGCGATCCCGTTGCTCACGACACCATTATAAGTACCAAAGGTGGCGAGTTCGACTTCACCATGCACCTAGATAGTGCGGCAGTGATGACCGTTAGCGACAAGGCCAACGACAAATACGACACGCTTGCAGGGTTCTACTGCGTGGCCGTTCCTGGCGAAGAGATGGTTTTAAAGGGCGACATCAATAAAGGATGGAGCTTTGGTGGCAGCAAGTTCTATCGCGAACTTAACGAGGTGGAACAGGCTGTACAGCCAATCAACTTGGAGATAAGGGACTTTACTGCGGAATGGAACAAGCTAATGGCGGCTGGAAAGATAAACGATGACGTGGAGAAGAAGTTCTCAGACCGCGAAGAGGCTTTGTATAAGAAACTAGAGACCGCATGTTTGGCATTTGCAAAGGCACATCCCGACATGGAGGCTGCGGTTAGTTTGCTTAACTATTTGAACGTGGAGAGTTCGGAAAAGCTCGTTAAGTTGCTTGATCCCAAGGTGCTTAATGGACGTATGAAGGCTTATGTTAACCCACGAATTAACCAACCCGACATAGAACCGTTGTCGATTCCCGAATAAAGAGAGTCTTTTAAGTAGATAAGACAAAAACATATTGCGGCCATATCCCATTTGTTCAGCATGTGGGGTGGCCGCAACAACTCGCGGCCGAACCATAGTTTGGTTATGTATATCAGGCCGGTATAAGATTGTATCAGTGAATAAATGAAGATGAGAAAAGTGTTAATGCTGTTGGTTTTCTTCGCCTTGTGCCTTGCTGCAAGAGCTCAGAAAACCGACAAGGGTAATTTTGTGACCAAGGTAAATGCAATACCCAAAGGCTATAACTTTTGGGTTTACACGCCCACTGAGTACGAAGTGGACCAGCATCCCTTGCCATTGGTAATCTTTCTGCATGGCGCCAGCCTATGTGGCAACAACTTGCAACGCGTTCGTCGCTACGGCGTTCTCGATGCAATAGACCGTGGAAAGATTATCCCTACACTTGTTGTGGCACCTCAAAACCCAGGGGGAGCATGGAGTCCGCAGAAGATTAACGACCTTTTGGAATGGACCAAAGCCCACTATAAGGTAGACACCACGCGTGTCTATGTGCTGGGTATGAGCTTGGGAGGCTACGGAACGATGGACTTTGTGGACGCATACCCAGAGAAAATTGCCGCAGCCATGGCTCTTTGTGGGGGCTGTTCGCGCAACGATGTCAGCGGAATTGGCCACGTTCCGATGTGGATAATGCACGGTACCGCCGACAGAGCGGTACCTATGAAACAATCGGAAGTGGTGGTAAACAAGCTTAAAGCCCAAGGCAACGACAAACTTCTGCGCTACGACTGGATTCAAGGCGGCTCACACGGGTTGCTGGCACGATTGTTCTACCTACAAAAAACCTACGATTGGCTCTTTTCGCATTCGCTACGCGACAATCCCCGAACGATAGACATGCACTTCGAAATAACTCGTGCAGACATCAACCAGACCTATCAAGAACTAAAAAGATTGCCTTCGTGGTATGATAACGACTGATTTTGTAGCTAAAAATCAAGGGGTTTTATCCTTTAAACAACGAACAGCAGCGCACGTATGCGCCAATACAAAGGTGCTTGTAGTGGCACTACAAGCGGCTTGTACAGACACTACAAGCGGCTTGTAGCGCGACTACAAACCACTTGTAGCCCCGCTACAAAGGCCTTTGTACGGATATGTTGCTTGCAACTGGATGGCAGATGTATTTCTAATACCAATTTTTCTATTATCCAAGGCGAAAGCACCTTTTAGCTCTTTTCACCCTTATATCCCTTTAAGGTAACCTTTTTCACTCCTTCCCTTTAACCACGTTCTTCCTTATTTTCACAAGATACTCCTTCATTCCGTCGGCATCTTTCCTGTCGATGATGTCGAGCAGATTGTTTAATTCGTCGCGGATGTGGCCCACTTGTTCTGCCGTATAAGGGTTGAAAAGAATCTCGCGCAACAAAAAGTCGTCCTCACCCAATACACCACGCGCAATGTTAAGATGGCGTTTGAAAGTTGTTCCGGGCGCATCTTGCGGTTTCATCACCGCTGCAAACACAAAAGTACTAACAAAGGGGATGCTTAAAGAATAGGCCACAGTGCGGTCGTGCTGTTCAAACGTGTACTCATGAATGTTCAATCCCAGCCTACTGTACAAGTCGCGAAAGAAGATACGCCCCATATAATCGCCCTCGCTGATGATAATAGCGTTCTCATCGCTCAGCTGATTGAGGTTGGCGAAGGTTGGTCCAAACATCGGATGCGACGAAACAAAGGGATGATTACAACCTTGGTAATACTCGTGCAAACCCGTTTTAACCGATGCGATGTCGCTCACGATGCACTGCTGGGGCAGAAAAGGCATCACCGACTCAAACGCTGCGATGGTATATTTCATCGTTACAGCGTTGATAAGTAACTGCGGCTCAAACAGTTTCACCTCTTCCAACGAAGTGAAACGCGCGCAATTATATGTAAATCTCATCCTGCGCGGCTCTTGATCGTAAACGGCAACCTCGTGTTCAAAGCTCAACAAGTCGGTAAAAAAGCTTCCCATCTTGCCTGCGCCCAGTATTAATATCTTCATCTTTCTACTTGTTTATAATCTCTATCTGTTGCCTAACCGACTCTTCGTGCACACTTTCAAACACCGTTGCCACAAATTCGGGACTCATACCACACAACGCACCTTGCGCACCACGTTTCTCTAATATTTCATTATAGCGGCTAGCCTGAAACACTGTCATGTTATGTTCCTTCTTATACTGTCCAATCTGCCTGCAAACACGCATGCGCTTGGCCAGCAGTTCCATCAATTGGTTGTCTAAGTCGTCAATTTGTTGGCGCAATTGGATAATTCCCTCCTGCATCTGACTTTTGTCGCGCACGATGAGTAGCGACAAAATATAGTCTAACACATCAGGAGTAACCTGCTGTTTGGCATCGCTCCATGCCTTGTCGGGGTTGCAGTGACTTTCCACAATCAGTCCATCAAAGCCCAAATCCATGGCTTGTTGACACAGCGGAGCCACCAAATCCCGCCTTCCACCGATGTGACTTGGGTCGCAGATGATGGGCAACGCGGGTATTCTACGGCGCAGTTCTAGTGGAATTTGCCACATGGGCGAGTTGCGATACATCTTGTTGTCGTAACTTGAAAAGCCGCGATGTATGGCTGCCAACCGCTTAATGCCTGCCTGATTGATACGTTCCATGCCGCCAATCCACAATTCCAAATCGGGGTTCACCGGGTTTTTAACCAGCACAGGCATATCCATTCCACGCAAGCTATCGGCCAAAGCCTGCATCGCAAAGGGGTTAGCAGACGTGCGTGCGCCAATCCACAGAATGTCAACTCCATGTTTAAGGCACAGTTCCACGTGTTCGGGTGTGGCCACTTCGGTGGCAATGAGCATGCCCGTTTCCTCCTTTACACGTTTTAGCCACGGCAAAGCAGCCTCACCATTGCCTTCAAATCCACCCGGCTTTGTGCGCGGTTTCCATGCGCCTGCCCTAAAAATATGGCAGCCTTTCTGTGCCAAAGCATTGGCAGCCTGCATTACTTGCTCTTCGGTTTCGGCCGAACAGGGGCCAGCCATCACGATGGGGCGTTCGTTGTCACTAGGTAAGTTAAGGGGTAATAAGTCTAGTTCCATATCTTTTTTCCTATTGTATCGTTGTTATTTGGGGGTGATGGGTCTATGAGTTGTTGAGTTCGCAAGTTGTTTGGCCTTTAAAGTTGTCTTGAATTTATACGTTCTTTGGCTTATACTCAATGGTTCGTGTGATAGAACTAGAAAGCTCGGAACTTAAAACTCATCAACTCATCAACTTAAAAACTCAATTTACTTGTTGCCGATAATTCTCTGCAATGCCTCTTCCATTTGCTCTTCTTTCGCGCACAGCGAAATGCGTACATAACGCTTGCCGTTGCTACCAAAAATAAATCCTGGGGCAACAAACACGCCGTGTTGGTGAAGTAGTTGTTCGGTAAGCTGTTCTGCATCGGTCATGTCTTCGGGTATTCGTCCCCAAAGAAACAACCCCGTTTGTTGTGGGTCGAAAGTACAACGCAAGGCCTTCATTATCTTCTCGGCAATGGTTCTTCGGCGCAAGTAAACCTCCTTATTATATATGGTGTGCCACCTCGCATCGTTTCCTGTCAGTGCCTCGGCAGCTGCAAGTTGAATGCCGCGAAACGTTCCACTGTCTATGTTGCTTTTCACCTTAAGAATCCATTGCACCCATGTGGCGTTGCTAACACACATTCCCACGCGCCACCCTGGCATGTTGTGGCTCTTGCTAAGCGAGTTTAGTTCGATGCAGCAGTCTTTCGCGCCGTCTACTTGCAATATGGACATCGGTTTGCTGTTCAAGATAAGCGAGTAAGGATTGTCGTTCACCACCACGATGTTATGCTTTCGGGCGAAGTCAACCAGTCTTTCGTAGGTCTTCATCATGGGCTTTCCACCGGTAGGCATGTGCGGATAATTGGTCCATAACAACTTAACACGACTTAAATCCATACTTTCCAACTCGTCGAAGTCGGGTTGCCATTGGTTTTCTTCGCGCAGATTATAGTTTAAAACCTCCACGCCAAGCAACTTACTGAGCGAAGTATAGGTTGGATAACCAGGATTGGGCACCAACACTTGGTCGCCTACATTGGCAAAAGCCAGAGTAACATGCAATATGCCCTCCTTACTCCCGATGAGCGGCAGCACCTCGCTTTGCGGGTCAACCTCCACACCATACCATCTACCATAATATGCAGCCATAGCTTTAAGCAATTCGGGCGTACCCTTTGTGGGTTGATATCCGTGCGCATCTTCGCGTTGCGCCACCTCACATAGTCGGGAGATGGTATTGGCAGAAGGGGGCAAGTCGGGCGAGCCAATAGCCAAACTAATAATGTCGTTTCCCTCGGCCACCAGCTGTGCCACCTCTTTCAGCTTACGGCTAAAATAGTATTCTTGCACCGTGTCGAGCCTTTGTGCAGGCTTTATGTCAAGTGTTTTATTGTTTCCCATCTTCGTATTCTCCTAAAATTTTAAGCCTTTTGGTAAGTGGAACAATGGCGTCTATACTTTGGTGATAACGCGTTACGTTGTCGAACGTAACGTCAACATAGAACAAATACTCCCACTCGTGACCGATAACGGGCAACGATTGTATCTTGGTGAGGTTGATGTTATAGAACGAAAGGATGGTTAGCACCTTCGACAAACTGCCCTCTTCGTGCGGGAGCGAGAACACCAAGCTGGCTTTATTGGCATGTTCCCAAGGTCGAAGACTGCCTGCACGTTGCGGATGGCACACCACAAGAAAACGCGTAAAGTTGTGCTTATTGTCTTCAATGTGGTCTTCAAGTACTTTCAATCCATACAATTTGGCTGCCGAGGCATTGCAGATAGCAGCCCAACCGCGCTGTTTTGTTCGTGCAATAAGTTCGGCCGAACCTGCTGTGTCTTCCGCCTCCACAGCTTTAAGCTTGGGATGTCGTGCCAAAAACTCCCTACATTGCATCAAAGCCACGGGGTGCGAATGCACTTCGCTCAGTGAACGCCAATCGTCTTCGGGCAGACAACAAATGGAATGCTCGATGTGCAGCTTATGTTCGCCCACGATGGTGGTGCCCGATGCGCGTAACAACTCGTAGTTATGCAGCAACGAGCCTGCAATGGTGTTCTCGATAGCCACCATTCCAATGACCGTTGGGTCGTTGGCAATCTGCTTAAACACCTCTTCAAAGGTGTTACAATATATGCCTTGCACCTGTTCAGTGGCGAAATATTGGTGTGCGGCAATGTCGTGGAACGAACCAGCGATGCCCTGTATGGCGATTCTCTTCATATCTGTTACAATAAAAAACATCCCGCCTCAATTGATTGAAGCGGGATGTGACTGTTATTATCTACTTGCTATATTCTTGTTAATGTTGGCACGCATCTTCCCGCTTTACATTCTGCTTGTAAAGTAAAAGTAAAAGAAGTATGCGTTAAAGCTCAACATATTGCCTTATTTCATTGTTTATTTCTGCAAAAGTATTACTTTAATTCTTATTTACCAAGAAAATCATCACTTTTTTAGTGCCGTCTAGCGTTTTTTATTCACCTTTAAGACTGGCTTTCACTATCATCCATCTCATTGTTAGCCATGCTGCCAGATATTCTCTCCCCTATTTCCTTATGCCAAGAACTACTTCAGACTCCTCTTTAATTGGCTAACTGGCCAACTCACAACCCCACAAGCCGATGGAGTAACAAACCCATGAACTAAAAAACAGACGAACCCAGCACCTTTTGTAACAACATTTATTGCGAAATATTTTGCTATCCCCCCTTTTTTTCATACCTTTGCAACCGCAAAACGCGCACATCAGGCGTTGCGATACTGGTTCCGTAGCTCAGTTGGATTAGAGCAACAGCCTTCTAAGCTGTGGGTCTTGGGTTCGAACCCCAACGGAATCACTTAAAGAGGGACACCTAAAACAGGTGTTCCTCTTTTTGTTATTACCCCAATGTATGCCTTTGCGCCCACTATAAGCTTGTTGGTGTGAGCATTAAGGTGCATAAACAATTCTTCATCTCAAAGAGTGGCTTTCTCGCATATTATTCGTACTTTTGCCTTAGCAACATGTTGGGTAGAACATTTTTCTTGCAAAGCAGAAATAAGCCAATGCACGAAATGGCGAAATGCCAAGTTGCTTATTTGTTGCCAAGAAGGGCATAACCTGCTTAAATTCGGAGGTTTGCACAATGAAGCAGTCTTACTTGGAAGATTACTTGCTATGGACATTCTGACACATTTCAGAACGATAGAAGAACTAACGAAGACACTCGCACGCGAACAGACATTGCTAAGCGAGATGTTTGAAAAGCGAAAGCTGTTGAAGTTTCCGCGAGGGCTGGCCATCGACCTGGTGGGAGGAAACGAAACCCGACTAAAACGCCTGGTGGACTATGGCGTGCTTGTGGAAACAGGTAACACCATTGAAATTGAAAGCGACTACCTGAACTTCTTTGAAGAGGTGCTGAACGTGAACGAGGAAATAAGCGTGTTGAGCGTGCAAGAATGTATCAATACACTGAAAGAGCATATCGGCTATTTTCTGCAAGAAAACAACGTTAACCGCAAAGCCGGATATCAAGACAGCGTAAGGCAACTGCTGAAAAAGACGGGATTTAGAACTTTAAAGAATGTGGTTGACCTGAAACGCAACATGGATAATGCCTATAAGCAAGAGCCTACCTACAACGTAAAGAAACAACGACTGAAAAACCTGGACGAAAAGAGCCACAGCATACGAGCGATGATAAAAGAGTGCGAAAAGCTGATGGACACCGAACAGGCTTTCTTCATCATGGCCAACGACCCACACATGGCTAAAACATGCAGCGACGTGAGGCACGATTTCGTTGAGGCCTATCACGCCTTGATGGAAATTGATAGGCAGATTATTGTGTACATCAACCAGATTGACTTGCAAAACCAGCTGTATAAGAAGATACGCAAGCTGAAATACCTGCAAGACCAGCTGCTTATAAAAACCGACACGAACATTGCGCAGGTGCTTGAAGACATGAACCCGCTATGGATGGAAGGTAGGCAGTACAGCAAAATACGCTTATCGCTGGAAATGCTGAGAGAGAACGAGGACATGGCAAAGATGCTAAGGCGAATTGCCGAACGCAACGGTGTGCAGAAAACAGCACGCACAGAGGCGGACCCACTAACCGACGAAGACTTGCTGGAACATGTGCAACAATTGAAGGAGGTGGACCCTGCGGAGGTGTGGAACGCTTTTGCGGCATCGGGGTACAACCTGTTTGAGTTCGTTCTGGCATATAACTATAAGGCTGAGCGCAATATTGAAGACCACGCCACCCTATTTTGCCAACTGGTTATACTACATGCTGACGAATGTAAGCTTACTGGCGAATATGCAACTTATCAAGATATTGAATACCCCATCGTCTATGCGAAATAATACACAACGAATATACGAACGACTGAGCCGAGGAGAGTTTCTATCGGTGGACAGTACAAATAGTACGGTTAGGCATCTGTATGAAGACATTGAAGAGAATATGGACGACTATGCCGACTACTTTAAGGAAATAGGGTTAAGGCTTGAAAGTGGCAACGGATACTTCTACCTGTCGCGAATGGTGGAAAACAAACAAGCCATAGAAAGCAAGCTGGAGAGTTTTTCCAAATGGCTAGACTACCTTGATTTTTTGAAATGTTATAACCAGTCGTTTACTGCCGGTTATCAGTTTCGCAAGAGCAACCTGATAGAACAGATAAGCCTTGACATTGAATTGAAGGAGAAAGCCAGACACTTGTTTAAGAAATATGGTGTGGGTTCTAACTTAGAGATTGTAAACAAGCTGCTGCAAGAGATGGGAAACATGGGCTTTGCCGAATGCATCAGTGAACAAAACGAGACATACAAGGTTACTTCGGCATTTCGCTATGCAGAGGAACTTGTTAACATGATACAAATAGCCAACGAAGATGAAGTTCCTGAATAAAATTGTGTTTGTGAATAGCGCAAACATTCCGTATGCCGAGATTTCGGTAGACGGAAACGTGCACTTCACAGGTACGCAAGGCGTGGGCAAGAGCACCGTGTTGCGCGCGCTATTGTTCTTTTATAACGCCGACAAACATAGGCTGGGCATTCAGCAAGGACAGAAATCGTTTGACGAGTTTTACTTCCGCCAATCTAATTCGCACATCCTTTATGAGGTGATGCGCGACAATGGCGCATACACCATCTTGGTAAGTCGTTACCAAGGGCGTGCGTCGTGGCGATTTATTGATGCGCCTTATCAGCGCGAATGGCTGGTAGACGAAAGCAAGCAGGTGCTGAGCGACTGGGTGAAGATACGCGAACGCATTGACAAGAACGTTGCCGTAACGGCAAGGATAGACTCGGGCGTGATGTTCAGAGACATCATCTTTGGCAACATGCGCGACAATAGGTACACGCGCTATGCGCTAGTGCAGAGCACCCACTATCAAAACATACCCCGAAGTATACAAAATGTTTTTTTGAACACTAAGCTTGATGCCGACTTCGTGAAGAATACCATCATACAATCTATGGCCGACGAGGAAGTGCCCGTTGACTTACAAACCTACCGCCGGCTTGTGACCAGCTTTGAACGCGAGTATGATGAGATTGACTGCTGGTTTAAGCAGGCACGAGACGGCAGCTACCCCGTGCGACAACAAGCATCGAAGATTGCAGAACAAGGTAGGAAGGTTGTGGCTTTGGACCAACAACTAAGGGATGTGTGGCACATGCTGAACCATGCGGTGGCCGACAACGAGCAACAGATACCGCTGTTGGAGGCTGATGCAGCAGAGACCAAGGCGGCCATAGAGAAAGAACGCAACCGAGAAAAGGAACTTACGGCCGAATATTATAAGGAGAATAACTCGCTTAACCAGAAACTGGGCGGCAAGAAACAAAAGTTAGATGAGGTGTTGCAGGCAAGAAAAGAATTTGAGGCTATGGGCATCGAAGACAAACTGAAACTTACCAGTCGGGAAGACACGATAAAGAAAGAGGCAGACAATAAGCAAGCTTTGCTAAACGACTTGTTGAAGACCCATGCCTCGATTGAAGAGAAATACAACATTGCCAAAGCAAAATTGGAGAATGCGCAACAAGCATTTGACAATGACCAAAAGGAACGTTTCTACCAAGAACAAGACAAAATACAAGTAGAACGTAAGCGGCTGGAAGACGAACGAACGAAGAACAGAAACCAAAGGACAGATGCTTTTGCGGCATGGCGATACGAGTCGGACGAACGCTTGCAGACGTTGCAGGCTGAACAACATAGGGCTGATGCTGCGCAGAAAGAACTAAAACAGTGGCACCCTTTGGCCAACGAGATGCAAACGATAGCGGAACAAGTTAGGTTGCTAGATATAAAGGAGAAGGAAAATGCGGCACAGCAGGCTGTTGTAAAAAGCAAAATAGAGCAACTTACGGCCGAATTTGAAATGGAGGAGGCCGAACTGAAAAAGAGTACGCAGCGCGAACAAGAACGGTTTGAGGCTAGTCGCACATTACATCGCGAGCAAATTGAAAAGATAGCGAGCTTGTTGTCGCATTGGGATGGTTCGCTATACCAATGGCTGAACAATAATGTAGAGGGATGGGAAAGCACTATCGGCAAGGTGGTTGACGAGGAGAGAGTTCTCTACGCACAAGGTTTGGAACCAAGGCTAGACACTTCGGCCGAGGGTTTGTTTGGCGTGCATCTTAACTTATCAGATGTTGGTGCGACACATCGAACTCCCGACGAATATCGAAAAGAAAAGAAAAGGCTTGAAGAAGAGCTGCAACAGATAAACCGCCAACTGAACGATTTACCCCTTACGCTTGAAAAAGAGACATCGAAACTCAGAAAGAAGTATGCCACAATGCTAGACCCCTTGCGCCAAAATGCAACCCTGTTAAGGGTGGAAGAGGAACAGATGCCAACGAAACGACAAGACCTGCAAAACCAACAGCACAAGCTGAAAATGGACGAACAGGAAATGATTGAACAAGAAAAGGAGGTACGCGAACGGGCGTTTAACGCGGCCTTGCTTTGTGTGCAGGCAGAGAAGGATGAACGGGAGCGACATGAAACACTGCATAAGAAGGAGTTAAAAGAACTGGACCTGCACTTCAACAGGCAATCGAAGGAGTTTGAAAGCAAACTCCGCGCTTTTCAAATGGCTTTGGAAACAGAAACAAAAGCTAGACAAGAAGAGTTTTCCAACCAAAAGAAACAATTGGAAGAGCAACAAAGGGCAGAGTTGTCGGGAAAAGGCGTAGACGTGAACTTGCTGGGACAATATCACAAGGCCATAGAACAACTTGGGGCTTTGCTAAAACAAATAGACAATGAACGGCCTATGGTAATTAGGTATCGCGACGCTCAACAGAACCTTTTTGCTAAGGAACCCGAAATAAGAAAGGAAATAAAGGACATTGAGCTGCAACTAGCCAGGATGAGTAAGCGATATGAGGACAAGCAAACAAGGGTGGCAAAGAAACGGCAGGAACAGGAAGAACGACAGAAGGCCATTATTAAAGACCTTGCTCGTCGCCGCGAGGGGCTAAACTTGTATCGCCAAATGGTGGAGAACGAACATCTTGTTCCCGAGAAACTGCTTTCGGACAACAAAATGGTTGCAACTAAGCAAGATTGCCAACAGCTGTTGAGCCAATTGAGGGGTTCGGTTAACCAGAAACGTGAAACGATTGAAAGGCTGAAAGACGCTGTGGTGAACTTTAACCGAAACTTTAAGCCGCAAAACGCGTTCAACTTCAACACGATGCCGATTACAGACAACGATTACTTGCAAATAGCTGCCGACTTGCAAGACTTCATGGACAATAACAAGATTGAGGAGTTTCGTAGGCGTACCAGCGAGCATTACAAGGACATTCTCGGCCGTATCTCTACCGAGATTGGCAGTTTGCTGAAACGGAGGTCGGATGTAGATGGCGTAATACTAGACATTAACCGCGACTTCGTTGAGAAGAATTTTGCCGGCGTAATCAAAAGCATTGAACTAAGGGCAGACGAGTCGTCGGACAGGCTGATGCAATTGCTCATGTCTATTCACAACTACACCGCAGAGAATGCTCTCTCGATTGGTGAACTGAACCTTTTTTCTAGCGATAATCGCGATGAGGTGAACTGTAAGGTGGTGGATTACCTTAAAAGTCTTTCGCATCAGTTGCAGAACGAACCAAGCCGAACAACAGTTTCGCTGGGCGACGCATTCCGCTTGCAGTTTCGCGTAAAGGAAAACGACAACGACACCAATTGGGTTGAGCGCATCAACAATGTTGGTTCTGATGGTACAGACATTTTGGTGAAGGCTATGGTGAACATCATGCTCATCAATGTGTTTAAGAAAAAGGCTGCGCGAAAGAGTGGAGAGTTCATCGTGCACTGCATGATGGACGAGATTGGACGGCTGCACCCGAACAACATCAAGGGCATTCTGCAATTTGCCACCTCACGTAACATTTATCTTATCAACAGCTCTCCAACATCATACAATCCTTACGACTATCGATATACCTACTTGTTGAGCAAGCAGGGCGTGAAAACGCGAGTGGAAAAACTGTTGAAACATAACCCATAAGATTATGGCAATAGGAAAAGCGATACAAAGTTTGGTGGCAGGGGAACAGGTGGCAGGGTCAAAGATAGGTGGAAAGCTACTCGAAGAACTGTTGTCGGAGGGCTTGCTTGTGGTTGTTGCTCGTGGTTCGAGAAAGTCGTACCGCGCTCGCAACATTGAAATGTTGAAGAGATTTCTTACAGACAGGGACGAAAGCTATCGTGTACTTGAAGTGGAGAACGCAGAAACACGTGCTGCTATGGCCAACAAAACGGGTAACTCAAAGTTGATGACGGTGCGTTCGTGTCCTGGTTTTCCTGTTAACAGCTACGAACCTATTGCATGTCTGCTAAACGGCGAGCCGTTTGTGGTTAATCCGCATGAGGGTAGTTTCTTGTTCGTTACACAATGGGAGAGTTTCAAAATACCTGCAGACGTTATCGTTATCGGAATAGAGAACATGGAGAATTTTAGGTTAATCCGCAAGCAAAAGAAGTTCTTCGAGAATTATCTGCGCGCGCATGCACTGCCCAACAAAACGCTTTTCGTGTCGCGCTACCCACAATCCAACGACCTAAGGAAATGGCTCACGGGCATACCTAATCGTTATCTGCATTTCGGCGATTTCGACTTGGCAGGAATACACATCTTTCTGACAGAGTTTGAACGACATATTGGAACTGAACGTGCATCGTTCTTAATCCCTTCTGACATTGCCGACCGATTGAAATCGGGGTCTAGCCAGCGATACGACGAGCAGCATGCCCTATTTAAAGAGATGCAGACTGATGTGCGAGAGCTTGGACAACTAATAACACTCATCCATCAAGAACGAAAAGGTTACGACCAAGAGGGATATATATAAATAGGTGTTGGGCTGAATAATACCAAAGAGGAGCTATCCGATAAAGCAGGATTGCCGTGCTCGGGGAAATTCTTCTGAACTTAGACAAAAGAGAAAGTATATACATGACGAGTATTCAAATCATTCGGGGCGACTTTCAAAAAGAACTGAAATTGCCCATCGCCGAAGGAGTAAAGGCGGGGTTTCCCTCGCCTGCCGAGGACTATATACACGAGACACTCGATTTCAATCACGACCTCATACGCAATCCCGAGGCCACATTCTATGGCAAAGTGGAAGGAGACTCGATGATAGAGGCTGGCATATGCAATGGAGACATTGCCGTTATCGACCGTTCTATTGAGCCAAGAGACGGGGATGTTGTGGTGGGCTACATCAATGAAGAGTTCACCATCAAGTATCTCGACCTTAGCCATCGCGAGGAAGGGTATATCGAATTGCGGCCGACCAACTCAAACTTCAAGCCCATAAGGATTGATGAAGACGACGCTTTTGAGGTGTGGGGCGTGGTTGTTTGGACGATTAAAAACTGGAGAAAATACTAGGAAATGTACGGTATTGTTGATTGCGATAATTGCTACGTGTCGTGTGAGCGTGTATTTAGGCCCGACCTGAATAGCAAACCCGTTGTTGTGCTCAGCAATAATGATGGCTGTGTGGTGGCACGTTCGAACGAGGCCAAGCGCATGGGCATCAAAGCTGGCATGCCCTACTACCAGCTAGCAGAGCAGTTTCCTAATCAAGACATCGCCGTGTTTTCGTCAAACTACGAACTATATGGCGAATTGACAGGACGCGTGGTGGAGATTATCAGGAAAGAATCGCCGGCATACTTCCGATATAGCATCGACGAGTGTTTCGTTTATTTTAATGGAACAGGAGAGTTGGACTTGAAGGGTTGGGGAGAAAAGCTACACAAGAGGATTAAGCGTAGCGTTGGCATGCCAACAAGTATTGGCATCGCTCCCAACAAAACGCTTGCAAAGATGGCAGGACATTTTGCAAAAAAACATCAGGGATACCATCATTGTTGCCTAATCGACAATGACGAGAAACGTGTTAAGGCACTGAAAATCTTTCCTATTAGCGAGGTTTGGGGGATAGGGCGGCGTTATGCCACACGTCTCCAAGCAATGGGCGTGCAAACGGCGTTCGATTTCGCAGAACGCAATCTCTCGTGGGTAAGAGCCACATTTAAAAACATTGTGATTGAACGAACATGGCGCGAACTGAACGGAGAAGATTGCATACCTAATGAGGAACTGGCTAAAAAGAAATCTATTTGTATGAGTCGCTCTTTCAATGATATGATAACAGACCTTGATGGCCTGCGCACCCACGTATCTAACTTCGCCGCCCGATGTGCAGAAAAACTGCGCCAGCAAGGAACAGTTGCCTCTATCGTTGGCGTATTCCTCCACACCAATGCTTTCCGTGAAGACCTACCACAATATTGGAACTTTCAAGAAATGCAACTCATTACGCCCACTAACAGCTCCATAGCCATTGTAAAGGCCGCCAACAATGTGCTGCAAAAATTATATCGACAAGATTATCGCTATAAGAAAGCGGGCGTTATAGTCATGGGGATTGCACCAAATGCACCCATCCAGCAAGACTTCTTCGACATAACCGCCGAACAGATTGAGAAGATGCGCCGACTGGATGCTATCGTAGACCGCCTTAACAAAGTTAATGGTACTGAGTTCATCGTTCTTGGTAGTCAACAATATACATCCAAAGGCTGTGAGGGAAAAGCTTATACTTTTGCTAATGCCATTAAACATGAGTTTAGGAGCAAGAATCCAACCACCCGCTGGAAGGATATCATAACATTGAAATAACGCTCATCCTAACTTTTAGGCTGACGAGAGCTTACATTTGTCTTGCTAAACCAAGCTGGCTATATACTGGGTTCACTAAATTAATCGAGTTAAAAATAAAATCAAGCCTATTCACAGCACTTTCTACTTGGATTTCTTGGCATCATTAGCCGGTGACACTTTGTGTAGCATCTTCAATTTTGCTTTGACGTACAAATAGCTTTTTCCATTGGCGGTATGCGCATGTGTTTCTCCTTCTGTCAATGTGTCTTGGCGTTTATTTGATGGGGGGCTTATGGTTCTCAATATCACATATCCCCTTTTAAGGTTTAAAGATGTATATACAGGAAAGCTTTCCGAGAAATATGCAGGTGTGATGTATGCTTGCTTAGCAAGATAATCGAAGAAGAGGAAATTGCTCTCGTCTGTGGCTGCATTGTAAACGGCATATACACCAATCTTTCCTCGCCCATCCTGCCCTGTTAGATTCGTCAAGAAATCTATGGAACTGCCATCCAAACAATATACCTTTATTAGCTCTTCTTCAAAACATCCATGTCGAAACATCAAGAGAGACACACAAGATGTATCATTCTCTTCTGTAAGAATAAAAAGAGAATCTTGGCATTGCTGAACAGAATCCATAGAGTGAGCGTTAGACCGCCCACAAAAAAGATAAAACAACACACAAGTTATAAATATCATAGTTTTGTTCATAGAAGGTACTCCTTATTTCCTTAACCACCCAAGAATTCTATTGTTTTTTATCTGCCAGTTCTTGCCATTTCTTTGCAACTCAATACAAACCCGACTTTTCCCCCAAGGACCTGGATTTTGCTGAATAATCTCTATGTTACTGTCAGTTACCCTAGAAACGATTGCGACATGCCCATAGGGATTGAGCAGGTAGGAATCAAATACTAACAAATCACCCTTCTGCGGTTTAACATGGTCTCCATTCGTATACTGAAAAAGTGCACGAGCAGTATTTAAAGAACCACTGGATAACTTTTTGTCAAAAAAGGCTTTGGCATGCCCATACGTATCGGGCATACGATGTTGATAATGCAGATAGTAATATCGTTTCACAAATTCCACGCATTGGTATCGAACTCCTACATTATAGCCATCGATGGTATTCCGACCAGACGATTGGCCTGTTCCTCCATTATAGTAGACGTAAACACCATCAAGGCTATCAATAGGAAATCCCCGGCTTAATGTAGGATTCAAATTAACATGAGTAACACACCAATAGCTTGTCACTAACAGGATAATTCCAAACAATGTATAACATATTACCTTTTTTACCATGAAATCATATTAACTTTTAAAGTTAGCACAAATAGAAGAGAGTTCTTATCTGTGTATTTCCAAACTAATACTACCTCTCCCTCATGTATGAAGTACTGGACAAATTTACATAAAATTCGTGATTTAAAATCCTGTGCAGATAGAAAAAATGCAGAGAACACTCTGGAATGTGCAGTGGCAAAAAGAAAACATCAAGGCCTACATGGGTTCTCAAATAAAACATGTCGGGACGCTTTCTCAATACTGATGCAGACTTTGATGCAAGGCCGTTCTGGTCGATTGCCCAGAAAGACGAGACTTCAACGACATGGTCTTCAACAAAAACAATGAATCCAAGGAGATATTCCCCTTGATGAGATTCCTAACAAGGAAAGGTACAGCATCAAAAATAAAACGTGGATGAACTCATACAATAGTCCGTTAAATATTATGTTACGTCAGCAGCGAAACTTTAGAAATTGATAAATTAGGTTCACTAAAATTGTGAAGTAGTCTTGACTTTTAATTTTTCTGTAAATAGAGAGGAGTTTGTTATCTTGTGATGCCAACACAAGATAAAAACTCCTCTCGTATACGAAGTGTAGGACAAATGAATTCACTGGCTTATAAACTCACGAAAACCCAACAACTCCCAAATACATCAACTCATCAACTCACAAACTCTAAACTCACAAACTCACAAACTCATAAACTCATAAACTTATAAGCTCAAAAACTTACAAACCCATCAACTCATCAACTCACAAAACTTAAATCGTTGCTTTTGTTTTACAAAACCGTTCTTTCTTTCACTCCGTTCTAGCGAAAATATTGGTTAAAAAGTAGGTAAATAGCCACTGTTTTTCGTCTTTCATGTCTTTTGTTTTGTCTGTTTTTAAGAGCTGTACGTGCATTTTGTACCATTTAGCCTTTCTAGTTTGGTTGCCAACTCATTATTATTTACGTCAAATAACATGCTTTTAGCCCCTAAAACCCCACTTTTTGATGGGTGTTTTGCCCCTTTGAACCATGTTTTTTATGGCTCGAAAAGGTTTTATTTATACCATTGCAGTGGATTTTTATGCTTATCGTCTTGCATTTAGCAGCATTTTGCCTTGCGTTTAGCAGCAAAACGCGCTGCATTTAGCGGCATATTGGCTTGCGTTTAGCACCAAAATGCGTTGCGTTTAGCGGCAAAACGCACTGCATTTAGCAGCATAATGCACTATATTTAGCAACAAATAGCCCGACAACTGGTGCAAACGACGGTTTTTTTAAATATAAATTCATTTTGCCGCATTCACATGCTAACCTCTTTTTGCATCAAAACCAACCTTCGCGAGAATCGATTTTTTGCGGCAAGGTGGGCGATTGGTGGACGAAAAGGGCACTCATAATGTTAAATTTCTTGCTGAAAACTAGACAAAAGACAATTGTGCGCATGCACGCATTCGGGCAAAGGTATGGAAAACATTTGCGCCTACCACTGCCAGTGCGAGCGGTTGCAGGGCATGTTGCTCACAGCCAACGGAGGCGGTATCATGAAAACGCAGAAGTAATTTACCATCGACAGCCAGTTTTCAACTTGTAGAGAATGCAAGGAATGACTTTTGCCTAGTTGCCTCTTTTAGAAACAACCATGTTTTGAGACAGACAAATGGGGGCAGAATTTCAAATTTTATCGTATCCTTGTCTGGTAATTCGTACATGAAGGAGTGTTTGTCTTGGTTTATAGCACAAAGATGATAAACGCCTCACAATTTAATGAAAAATGATAAGCCAAGACAACTTCATTGTAACATATCTCTATAAAACCGAAAAGTATTTTGTCTACATGGGCCTATAAGTCGCGATTTTTATGTAAATTTGTCTAGTATCTCGTACGTGGTGAGGAGTGCTCATCTAGGTTTTTTCAACATAAAGATAATAACTCCTCTCTGCTTATATGTGTCTTAAAAATTATAATGACTTCAATTCTAAGAATATAAGTACTGATGAAGTTTGGTGAAAGAAGTTTTATTAGTCACACTCATGGAAGTGACTGGAAAATGGGCCTTGGCAAGTTTTCACCAGCCAAGACCAAGAAAATTATAATATCAGAAATGGAGAGTGTTATAAAATATAGATAGATGAACGCTATAATGGAGAGCTCAAATTTTAATATTCAAGAATGGGTTAATTTGAATTCTTATACCGACAGTAAAGGTTGGAAAGGATATTGCAAAAGAAACAAACCCTTCACTATTTTTCGCGCAAACAAAATGGTAAGTTATTTTATGTGTTTCTTTAGTAAATACATAAGTGATGTAACCATAGTCTCTAATGTTTTCAGGGTAAAAGAATATCAACAAAATAACAGTAACATAAGTAATTATGTAAGATACATAGAGAAGTATCTGGTAGACTTTGGATATATGGAAATTGTTGGTGGTTCTATTTACGATAATCCTAATTGTTTGTCTTTGGGTTTCAAGAAATTTCTAAATGTAGATTATGATATTATGTCCATGTTCTCTTTATTAATGATGATGGATGAAGGAATTGACGGACATTGCTTTTTTGTTTTTGATAAGTTAGGACTTATTGTTTATCCTCATGATGATACAGGCTTTGGGTTTATACGTATTAGAAATACGAAAGTGCACTATGAAGATATGTTTCTTAAAAACATATCTCAATTTTCAGATTATATTAGTGTTTGGTAATCTTCTTTCATTACTATATCTCTCCTTGTAACGCTGCTCATTAAGGAACTCTTCCTTTCTTTTCCTCTGCGTTTATTGCTGGCAACGTTGGGAAAAACCTCATGTGTATTTGAAATATAACTGCGTTTTGACATAGGTTAATGGGGCAGAATTTCGGTTTTTATAAAGTCTTTCCTCTATAAAAACCGAAAAGTATTTTGTCTACATGGACTTGTAAATCACGATTTTTATGTAAATTTGTCCAGAACCTCGTACATGAAAAGGGCGTTACTCTCGGCTTTTGCAATTTAAAGATAATAGTTTTTTCAATTAGTAAGAGGTTTAAAGGTTGGAGTGATTTCAATTTCCTGAGAAGTAGCAATTTATATAATAGAGAATAAATGATGAAGAAACAAAGCAGAAACCACAATATAATAAAGATAATATTGACGAATGAGGAAAGAAAATACTTAGGTCTTACGCCAATAGAAAGCCATTGGGAAAGGGTGGACATAAAACATGTAACCTTGTTTTTCGATGGAAATGTTATTCGAAAAAAGATAACGCATGCTGAATTTGAGTCACAACAATTTTCGTATTTAGAAGAGGATGTGTATGTAGAAACCGCAGAAAACCGAACGATTGTTTTGCCTAAGACATTAAGAGGTAAGCCAAAGAAACTGAATTATACGGCAACCACGATGTTTACGCGCATAGGTATGTACTTTATGTACAACGATGGCTATGTAATAATTGCCAACGCAACGACGCAAAAGACGTATTATTGGACTAGAATTGAGGGCGAAGAAAACAAAAAGCTTTTTGATGAGTGGTTTGATACTTGGAAAAAAGAAACCACAGAAGAAGATTTAAGAGAGCTGGAAGTGTTTAAAAATGAAACGAGAAAGAAACAAAAGTATAAAGAAGGAGATGTCTTTGCTTTTAAAATTGGTAGGCGAAACTATGGCTTTGGAAAGATTATAATTGATGTGGTAAGTAGAAGAAAGGCAGAAGAATTTCGTAAAAACAAGAACTATGGCTTGGCGCATCTTATGGGCACGGCTTTAATAGTGAAGGTTTATCATAAAATGTCGGATACAAAAGACATCGACATAGCAGAACTTGAACGCTGCTGTTCGCTTCCAGGACAAGCAGTAATGGATAACCATATTTATTATAATCAATACCCCATTATTGGTCATCTACCTGTGTCTAATGTCGACATGAACGACGCCTATCTTTCTGTTAGTTAAGAGTATCAACTATAATGATTCGGACATTGCTTATCTTCAATATGGCCTGATTTATAAAGAAATACCCCTTAGCGAATATAAGAAATATGCGGAAAAACATTGGCCGGCATATAGAAACGAGGGGATAGGTTTCTGTTTGGATATAGATGGCTTGGAAGATTGCATCAAAGAAAAATCTAATGATAAGTATTTTGAAATAAACACTAATGATTTGAGAGGCCCTGAACATGCCAAAGATAGAGAAATCATATTTAAACTATTTGGATTGGATGCTAGTTTAGATTATCAGGGAAACTTGGAGTTGTGTGAGCAATAGATGATGTTTTGAGAGAAGTAGAACTGTTTGGGCTAATCTTTATGCTAATTCTCGTCTTTCATCAGATGCCTAAGTCCTCTTGTTTTTTATTAACTGCGTACGGCATGATTTTCAAGTTAAAGGGGCAATAAATGATGTACTTGTTCGTTGATATATTAGATTATATAGAAGTTAATACGTTTTGTTTATCAATACTTAGACGTTTTTACTTGATGCAATGGCAAGTTGTGTGGAACATAAAGTAGAAGAACATATTATCGACATTGAAGTTGAATTAAATAACCATTGACGAATAATTTAAAAGAAACAAGATTATGAATACATTAGAACACAAGTATTTTGGCAAATTGAGTTTCGACAATGCAAACGAAATAGGAATCGTTTGGAATGGTCGAGTAGATGGGATAGACGTAACAATGTGGTATGACGAAGATGTGGAAGTAATGAAGGGGAAATTGGACAGATTTGCTCTCTTTCTAGAAAACATCAAAAACAATATCAAGAAAGCTACTGAGGCACTGATAGATACATTGAAAGAGGATAGGGAGTATATGGACTTTCATCTCGAAGAATGTAAAGATGCAAACTTACCCGATGATGTTGTTGAGTTTGTTTCGCAGATGACAGTGACAGCCATAAACCTGTGGGTAGGTGACAGCGAGCATCTAATAACGATGGATTTTATGATTTTACCCGATGAAAGCGATCAGATATTATGCGTGAAGTTTAATGATAGTGGAGAAATTTACGCAGTAGATTGGGAGAGCTAGACTGTTGTTGTCCATAGATTCTCTTGTATTTGCCTGTGTGCTTTTATGTTGAAACAACATTAAACGCATAAAATAGATTGGATGGAACTGTTTGTTCACTAATTAAAATAGATATAACGATGAAGATTATCAGGGATTTTGGCGAATATTTCAAGTATTCGCTTCACGATGCACGTATAAATAGAATTGAACATAAGCGAGGAAATATGACATTGCATTTTAATTATATCTTTTCGTATGATGAAGGTGCAGAACAAACTCATAAGGCACAAGTCGTTTTTGAGCAGACAGACATTGATGATGTTCGTGTACTTGTGTTCAACAGTAGGTGGTTAGATGATTTTCAAGGTGAATGTATCGATTTGGAAACATACCAAAGTAGGTATGAGAATAGTGAGTTTGAAGTTATTGAAGAAAGTTATAACTGGGGAAAGGCTGTACTTCAAGGTTGGCTTTGGACTGGGGGTGTGCCAGTATGCTGCATAATGGATATATACTTTAAGGGTAAGATGGTATATGTGATAGGGGAATAGGAAATTGTCTTATTGCTATATGAGTAACCAGGAACGACGGTTATAATTGGGTACAAGCAAATTAAGGAGGTTTGCTCTTACCGAATAGTGCTACACTCAATTCATGGCTGTATTACTTCTGCAACGGGTATTCTCACACCTGGCTTGTGGAAACAGTAGAAAATATTGTACGTACTATCATATTGAACGTCCCAGTATAGCGTTGTTCTCCATCCACCATTGTATAAGTTATTTTTGTCTTTATTGTTTGTGTTGTGAAATTTGATTTGTGGAACTACAAAATGAGTTGAGTCTCTCCTGTCGTACGAGAAAAAGAAATTAAAATTTTGTACGACCTTAGATGGTAAGTCGTGAGGTTTGATACCAATGCTATCCAATGCATTGCGATATAAAGTTATAGTAATAACAGTAGAACCTCCCTTCGCCAGCACGACATCCCTTTCCCTTCTTGACAAGGTTTGACCTAATACAACATCAAATGAGCGTGTTTTATCCCTTATCGTTATATGTGAGTGATAACTATTCCAACCATGTACAATACTTATTGGCAACAATAATGTGTCAGAAGTTTCATTCTTTACAACATATTCGAACCGCATATACCTACTACCACCTTTGGGAATGGGACAGTCGCCCTTTATCATGCACAATGAATAGTTGTCAAACACCCTATACAGATATGCATCTAGCTGTGGTGTGGGTTTAGTACAAGATGTACTTAATAAGGATAAGCTTAAAAGACTGCTCGATATGATTTTCTCTATGAAGACAACTTGACTTTTTCTCTTTCTCATCTTTTGTGGCAGAATTAGTATAAATGCTAAATTGCTCCATCTAAGCCAACTGGCTGTTGTTGTTTAATAGACTTCTGTATAAATATTGTTTACAATTCGTTTCTTTTAAAGCTATACCACTTCTTGTAACGCTGCTCATTTAGGAGCGATTGATGGCTTGGTGAGTTGGTAAGTTTCTGAGTTTTGAGTATTCGGACGTTTCCTAACGATACATTTGTTAGCTATTGGTTCGATATTTCATGCGAAAGCCCCCATAAACACAGAAACTTACCAACGGTACGAACTTAGAGATTAATGCTGTCGGCCTCTTTAACCTCTTCTTCGTCAAACCATTTCGAGAGTTTGTCGTGAGCCTTTGTCTTCACGTCTTCGGGAATGTCGGTCCACACTTTGCGCAGGACATAGAGCAAAACGCCGAGGTCGTCGCCCAAGCCCGCAATAGGAATGGCATCGGGGATAACGTCTAGTGGACTGATAAGGTAGCCAAGTGCGGCCACAATCATTGTCTTGTCTTTCAGCGAAACCGTGTCGCTTTGCAGCGTATAGTACAAAATGAGGGCGGCATACACCAATTTTGCACCTGCGCGCTTTGCTATTTTAGATATTTTCTCGATAAACCCACTTTGCGTAAACTTATCTTTGTACGACATAAAGTCGGGTAAGTCTGTCTTTTGTTTTTCCATGTTGGCGATTGTTTTTGATTTAAAAAATAGTTAGGGTGTCATGTTAACTTCCTATTGGCAAGCATTTTGCCGCCTTCGGTCAGCTTTTAAAATTCAACACATCTTCAATGTAACGTTCAATGCGTTCGTCGGCCATGTTCTTTAAACGATGGCTAATGCGCATCTTCGTGAGTAGCTTTACTAGTCCTGCCAGACAAAGCCCAATGGCTAAGGCAACAAAGATGGCCCAATTTCCGCCAGGTATGTCCTTTTGTGGAAAGGCTGAAAACACCACAACGGGCAAAACAATCATTACACCCATAATGGTGTATTGCGTGCGTTGCGAGCCTGCACTGTCTAGTACGGCCTGCTTGTCTAGCAGGTAATCGTCTATTTCAGTCTTCGTGAGATTGTATTGTTCGGGTTGTGGAAACCCAGGAAATCCGCTCTCGACACGTATCTTACTCGACACGCGTTGTTCGAAATCCATTAGTTCTATGTGCATAATCTATTGACTGTTAATGATTAAATGGCAACATATCCTTAAAGCTTGCTCAACGAAATCCCGTCTAGCTCACTAAGATATTTGCGCCTAAGTTTATAAAATTCAACCCATTCTTTGGTTTTGAGGTGCTTGCGCACATCGAAATCAAGGTTCCATTTGCCTGCCGACTCTAAGCGCCCCATCATAAATCCTAGGGTGAGGTGCTTCAAAGACACGGCTGGTTGGTAGCGCGCCTGCGTATCTTTCTCATCGCTAGCCACGTACGTAACGAGGTTGGCGTTTTGCATATCGAAGAGCAACTGCTGCACAATGCGCACGGGTATGTTGGTTTCTAATTTCAGTTCTACGGCTGTATAGGCAGGTTTCCCTTCGTCAAAACGCTTGCATATCTTGCCCAATAGCAGCGCGCTAAGCATCATTCGGTAGCGATAGCTTAGGTCGTCCATTTGTCCCAATAAGTCAAAACTTTCCATATTCTGACTTGTATAGCTCAATTCGGCACCAAATAGGCAGATGCTCCACGATATCTGCACCCACAACATGAACAGTGGGAGGGCTGCAAACGAACCATAGATGGCGTTGTACGACGAGAGGAAGATTTGCGAATGGATGTAAAACACCTGCAACAGCTGCATGGCGATGCCCGAAAGGATGCCTGGTAAGAATGCGGCCGAGAAGTTTACCTTGGTGTTGGGCATAAAGATGAACAGGCAAACGAACACTGCCGACATCAGCACGTAGGGCATAACGGTGATGACAAGGCGCATCATGGGGCCTAATACAACGTATTCGTTGATGTCTTGCGCAAAGGTGGCCATCACGATAGACACACCCGAAGTTACCACAATGACGATGGGGACAAGGAAGAACATGGCCAAATAGTCGGTTATGGTGCGGAAAAGGCTGCGTGGGTGCTGAACTTGCCAAATGCTGTTGAAGGCTTTCTCGATGTTGCTGATAAGCATCAGCACCGTGAACAGCATAAATACAAGACCTATACCGAGAAACACGCCGCCCTTGGTGTGTACAAGGTACGAATTGACAAAGCCGATAATGGCCTCTGCTGCCTGTGGTTGGCTCGACAAGGCATCTCTAAACCATACCTCGATATATTTTGAAAAGCCAAAGCCGCGAGCGATGGCAAACACCACAGCCACGATGGGCACGATGGCTAAAACCGTGCTGTAAGTGAGGGCTGAGGCCAAATCGGTTACGCTACGGGTAGTGAAAAACTTCACCGTAACCACTAAACGTTTCAACACCATTAGGCATATGTAAGCCAGTGGCGACACGTCTTCGCGCCGTATCTGCCACATTTCTACCTTAAAAAACGTGATGATGGTGTTTAATGTCTTCTTCATAATGAAAAGCAAAAAAGAAAAAAGAAAGCAGTGGCCCTATAAGCCGGGTTCTGTACTCTAATGCCTCGTGGGGCAAAAAAGTGCCTGCCATTTATCTAGGCCATGGGTCGCCCCAAGGCTCAAGCATTCTACCCTCCATCGTAAACGAGTTTCAGACGGACAACCTTCAAACGATGGTATACGCGAACTTGCAGCTCCCAGAAGGTACAACCCGATGATCGCCCATCGGTTGGTGGTCTCTTACACCGCCTTCTCACCCTTACCCCAACACGTACGCTACAAATAGGTGCGTGAGGGGGCGGTTATTTTCTTCTACCTTTACCCGTTGTCGCCAACAGCTTCCATTTTCAGAAGTGGGATGTCCTATGCTGCCCGGACTTTCCTCTCGCATCATTAAGATGCCAGCGGCAGAGCCGGGCCACTGCCTTTTAGCTTGCAAATATAGCCATTTTTTTGCGGATTATATGTAAATGTGTGGCGAGAAATGTTACAATTTGATAAAAAAGGCGTTTTGTTTAAGTTTTTCGTGGAACTTTGTTGATGAAAGAGTAGGGGAAGGGGGCAATGTCTTGGCGAGCCAATAGGCGGAAAAGCAAACAAAAAAGAAGTGTTTGTGGATAGGCGAGTTTGTTTTGTTCGTTGAGCTTTTGAGGTGTTGAATTTGTGGGTTTTATCGTATGTCGGTTCAACTAGAGGGTTCATGAACCTGTTTGTTAGAAGAAAATAGGATGCTGTATGCGTGCACACAGAAGAACTTACCCAGCCAAGAAACTTGGGCACGTTTACGAATGAAAGCCGCGTTGTGTTTGGAAATGATGCGAATTAAAATGGCTAAATCATCATCTTACGTTAAGCTTAGGCCTTATTCTACATGCCGTCGTGCTAACAATATACGGGGTGTCGCCATCAAAGTGTTATTTTGAACAACCTGTAATCTCAGCTAAATCAACCCCAAACCGTGGACTTGTAGCAGATAGAATGTCGGCTTTTTTTTGCAGGAAACAAATAAATTAGTATATTTGCGAGCAATTTATAACGTTAAATACAAAACAAGAAAGAATGCTTACACTTAAACTCATCAGTGAGGAAACTGAACGTGTGATTAAGGGGTTGGAGAAAAAACACTTTAAGGGAGCAAAAGATGCTGTCGAAAAAGTGCTTGAAACCGACAAGCGCAGACGCGAGGCTCAACAGAAACTGGACAAGAATAAACAAGAGGCGAATAGCATGTCGAGACAAATTGGCATGCTGATGAAAGACGGCAAAACCCAAGAGGCAGAAGAAGTGAAGGCTAAGGTTGCCGTATATAAAGAGAACGACAAGCAGTTGCAAGCGCAAATGGACGAGGCCGAACAAGAACTTACGACTTTGCTGTGCAACATTCCTAACATACCGGCCGACGAAGTGCCCGAAGGAAAAGACGCTAACGACAACGTTGTGGTGAAAGAAGGTGGCGTTATGCCGCAACTTCCCGAAGATGCTTTGTGCCATTGGGACCTCTGCAAGAAGTATAATCTCATCGACTTCGATCTTGGTGTGAAAATCACTGGTGCCGGTTTCCCCATATATATAGGTAAGATGGCTCGCTTGCAACGTGCCTTAGAGGCCTTTTTCCTTGATGAGGCACGCAAAAGCGGATACCTAGAAGTGCAGCCGCCGTTGGTGGTTAACCAGGCGTCGGGTTACGGAACGGGACAACTTCCCGACAAAGAAGGACAGATGTACCACGCCGAACAAGACGACCTTTACCTCATCCCCACGGCCGAAGTGCCTGTTACCAATATCTTCCGCGATGTTATTCTCGACGAGAAAGACCTCCCCGTGATGCGTTGTGCCTATTCGGCTTGTTTCCGCAGAGAGGCAGGGTCGTATGGAAAAGATGTTCGGGGACTGAATAGGCTGCATCAATTCGACAAGGTGGAGATTGTGCGCATCGACAAGCCTGAACACTCGCACGAGTCGCACAAGAAGATGTTGGAGCATGTTGAGGGACTGCTGAAAAAGCTTGAACTGCCCTATCACATTCTGTTATTGTGCGGAGGCGACATGAGTTTCACTTCTTCTATCTGCTATGATTTCGAAGTTTGGAGTGCAGCACAAAAGCGTTGGTTGGAGGTTTCGTCGGTGTCTAACTTTGAAAGCTATCAGGCCAACCGCTTGAAATGTAGGTATAGGCGCGCCGAAGACAAGAAAATTGAACTTTGCCACACGCTCAATGGCTCGGCTCTTGCCCTTCCACGCATCGTGGCTGCCATCATCGAGAACAATCAAACGCCCGAAGGTATCCGCGTTCCGCGGGTGTTGGTGCCCTATTGTGGGTTTGAAATGCTTGACGACAAGAACTTCTAGTTGCCTTGCCCATGGCCATTAGCATGGCCAATAATGGACTTAAACGCAACAAGACAATATCATTAAGGCGCACAAAAGCGCAAAACAAAAACATTAGAAATGCACTGGGCGGTGTTCGCCTTATTAAAAAGAGCGGACACCGCATCAGGGTTTTTAAACCAAAACACAACCTGCGACTTGTATATTTAACATAAACAATCAACATCAATTGCAAGGCCATGAATAAGATTATTAGAAAAGAACAGTTCTCCGAAAAGGTGTATCGTTTCGACATCGAGGCTCCACTGATTGCCAAAAGTAGAAAGGCCGGAAACTTTGTTATCGTAAGAGTGGGCGACAAAGGCGAGCGTATGCCGCTAACCATTGCCGATGCCGACACAACGAAAGGTACAATCACACTCGTGGTGCAAAAGGTTGGCCTCTCGTCTATTAAGCTATGCAACCTCAACGAGGGCGAGTATGTTACCGATGTGGTTGGTCCGCTGGGCAATCCCACGCATATCGAGAACTTTGGAACGGTTGTCTGCGCAGGCGGTGGCGTGGGTGTTGCACCCATGTTGCCCATCATTCGTGCGCTGAAAGCTGCAGGAAACCGCGTCCTATCCGTATTGGCAGGACGCTCGAAAGACCTTATTATATTAGAAGATGAGGTAAGGCAGAGTTCAGACGAGGTGATTATTATGACCGACGATGGATCGTATGGAGAGCAAGGTGTTGTAACTGTGGGTATCGAAAAGTTCATAAATGCCGAGCATATAGACCGCGCTTTCGCCATCGGGCCTGCCATCATGATGAAGTTTTGTTGTCTTCTCACCCAAAAATACAACATCCCCACCGATGTTTCGCTTAACACCATCATGGTAGACGGTACGGGAATGTGTGGCGCATGTAGGCTCACCATCGGCGGAAAGACCAAGTTTGTTTGCATAGATGGTCCTGAATTTGATGGTGCTTTGGTTGATTGGGACGAGATGTTCAAGCGAATGGGCACGTTCAAGCAAGCTGAAAGCGAAGAGTTGCAGCGTTATAATGACCATATTGAACAAGTGGAAGAACGGGTTGCGCAAACAGTTTCGGACATCACTATGGACGTAGAGCCTACCACTGAGGGAATAGACGTGCTGACAGATCGTAATGCCGAATGGCGAAAAGAGTTGCGAGCAAGCATGAAACCCAAAGAAAGAACGGGCATTCACCGTGTGGAAATGCCCGAATTAGACCCTGTTTACCGCGCCACCTCGCGTGTAGAGGAGGTGAATAAAGGACTTACAAAGGAACTGGCTTTGGTGGAAGCCAAACGATGCCTTGACTGTGCTAAGCCCACTTGCATGGAAGGTTGTCCGGTTAGTATCAATATACCCTCGTTTATTAAGAACATAGAGCGTGGCCAGTTTCTTGCTGCGGCCAAGGTTTTGAAAGACACGTCGGCCTTACCTGCTGTTTGCGGTCGTGTTTGTCCGCAAGAAAAGCAGTGCGAGAGCCGTTGTGTGCACCTCAAAATGAACGAACCCGCTGTGGCCATTGGCTATTTGGAACGTTTTGCTGCTGATTACGAACGCGAAAGTGGCAATATCTCCGTACCCGAATTGGCACCAGCCAACGGTATAAAGATTGCCGTAGTAGGGTCGGGACCTGCTGGTTTGAGTTTCGCCGGCGATATGGCCAAGTTTGGTTATGACGTTACGGTATTCGAGGCCTTACACGAAGTGGGGGGCGTTTTGAAGTATGGCATACCAGAGTTTAGACTTCCCAATAAGATTGTGGACGTGGAAATAGACAACCTTAAAAAGATGGGTGTGAAATTCATCACCGACTGCATTGTAGGAAAGACTATCTCCGTAGACGACTTGGAAGAGCAAGGCTATAAGGGTATCTTTGTTGGTTCGGGTGCAGGATTGCCTAATTTCATGGGCATACCGGGCGAGAACGCCATCAATATCATGTCGTCTAACGAATATCTTACACGTGTTAACCTCATGGATGCTGCCAATCCTAACACCGATACGCCCATAAACTTGGGCAAACGCGTAATGGTTGTGGGTGGAGGTAATACCGCAATGGACTCATGTCGCACGGCCAAGCGTCTTGGTGCAGAGGTTACGCTGGTTTATAGGCGTTCGGAGGCAGAGATGCCTGCTCGACTTGAAGAGGTGAAACATGCCAAAGAAGAGGGTATCGACTTCCTGACATTGCACAATCCGCTTGAATATCTTGCAGATGAGCAGGGCGCTGTGAAGGCCGCTGTGCTGCAAGTGATGGAGTTGGGAGAACCTGACGCTAGTGGAAGACGTAGTCCGCAACCCATCGAAGGCGTTACGAAGACGCTCGATGTAGACCAAGTGATTGTTGCAGTAGGCGTATCGCCCAACCCGCTTGTTCCTAATTCCATCCGCGGACTTGAATTAGGGCGCAAGAATACCATTGTAGTGAATGAAGGTATGCAATCTAGTCGCCCGGAAATTTACGCTGGTGGCGACATCGTGCGCGGTGGTGCAACGGTTATTTTGGCTATGGGCGACGGTAGAAAGGCTGCCGCCAGTATGCACAAGCAGTTGACGGAAGAATTGCAACTTGCGATCTAAGCGTATGCCATAGTCATTACACGGAGATATAATACATTAAGTGTTGTCTTAACACTCCATTTCGTGTTGCCTTTTCGGATTTTGAACCATCCGAAAAGGCAACTTTTTATTTACCGCAGGTTCTAGAAATCTAGTGAAGAGTGAACTTATAGCCAAACAGAATAGATATGGAAAGCCATAGGTGCATCGTAAGCAAACTTGTAAGAACAATTTTCCAAAAGCAATTATGTTTGACTATAAACCGAAAAAGACAATCATACCGCTTATCAAATAATTCAAGTTGTTTCCATTGTTTCCTGTTCAGCCTTCGTTTGCTTGTCGGCATCTTGCCAGTCTTATTCCTTTGACGTAGCTCGCCACGCCTTCAAGAATAGGACAGAGAATATGCCCAACAATTAAATTAAATCTGCACAGGCTCTAATTGCCGATTTGTATTGAAAGAACCAATGCGTGGATGTATTCATACTGAATCGGACATGATAGGTTTGATACAACTCTATCCAGTTGGAAGGCATGGCACTATATCGCATTCATCCTAATTCTTCTCAGGAAGATACGAAAGGAAAGTCAAGATGGCTTCTGCGTTTCCTCGAAAGTGTTTTCCGTTGGTCATGAGCAGCATGCCCTGCAACTGCTCGCCCTGGTGGGCGTAAGCGTACGTGTTTTCCGTGCTGTTGCTCACGCGCGTATATGCGGCATAATTGTTTTTGTCTAGTTTTCAGTAAGGGATTTAACATCATGAGTGCCCTTTCCGTCCACTAATCGCCCACCTTGCCGCAAAAAATCGATTCTCGCGAAGGTTTGTTTTGATGCAAAAAGGGGGTAGTATGTGAATGCGGCAAAATGAATTTTTATTTAAAGAAACCGTCATTTGCGCCCATTTTAGGGCTATTTGCAGCAAGATGTAGTGCGTTTTGGTGCTAAATGCAATGCGTTTTGCAGCAAAACGCAAGGTATTTTGGTGCTAAACGCAAGCTAATTTGGTGCTAAACGCAGTGCAAAATGCTGCTAAATACGAGGTAAAAAGCATAAAAATACACGCAAAAGGTATAAACAGAACCTTTTAGAACCATTAAAAACATGTCTAAAATGGGCAAAATAGCCATTAAAAAGTGGGGTTTTAGGGGTAAAAAGCGAGTAATTGGGTTTGAAAAATTACGGGTTGGCAACCAAACTAGAAAGGCTAAATGGTGCAAAATGCAGGTTTTGCTCTTAAAAATGGACGAAACATAAGGTGTGAAAAGCTAGAAAAATAGGCTGTTTACCTCTTTTATGCGCTTTATTTTCACTAGAACGGAGAGAAAATCAGAGTGGTTTTGTAAAACAAAAGCAATAATTTAAGTTTTTGAGTTGATGACTTGTTGAGTTGATTTGTTTGTCAGTTGATGAACTTGTGAGTTTGCGAGTTTGTATGTTGATGAGTTTATGTATTCGGGTTTTGTTGTGTTTTCATGTGTTTATAAGCCAGTAAGTTGATTTGTGTTGTACTTCGTATATGAGAGGAGTGTTTATCTTGTGTTGGCATCACAAAGATTACAAACACCTCTCAATTTATAGGAATATTAAAGGTTAAGACGGTTTTATTGTGTATTAAAAGGTGTATTGTACAATGGTTAGTGATTTTCCTGGACTCTAGTGGTGTCGTTTAATGACTAATAAAGGCGATTGGTTAATGTTAATTCTGAAGTGCTCAAAAGGCTAAACAACTTGTTTCTTACCATTGATGAAACTGTTTTTTGGTTGGTGTAGAGCTGGGCTTACTCTATTGTGCGTTTCTTGCTCCTTGTTAAGAATAGCATATAACCACTTGTTATCTAGTTGGTTGTGGTTATATTTTACGTTTATAGTATCTTTATATATGTATCTTTATTGGGCAATTACCTCTCTTTTCTCAATTAGCATACTGTTTATCCCACTGTTAATCAGTATTTTGTTGTTCTGTTTTTCTGTTATATTATTACTTTTATAATATCTTATTCGTTTTAACATGTTTTACAACAGAAATACCGAATAATTTACATTATTTTCTTGATTTTCTTTTGGGTGTTTCTTTTTTTTTGTAATTTTGCATCAGAAATAGTAAACGGGCATGTTCGTTTAAATTAAATTTATTACCATGATTGACATGCCAATCGTGTTATATTTTATATTTAATATTAAGGAAATATGAAAATGAGAAGGTGTATCTTGTCTATTGTAGCCGTAGCATTTGTCTCGGTTATGAGTGCCTCTGCTCAGTCTGAAAACCAAGGGTCTGCAGTGGCGGATGCCCAAAGGGCCGTAGCTGACGCTCAGAAGGCCAAGAGCGATGCAGCAAGAGCTGCCGCAGAAGCTGCAAAACAAAAAGCCGAAGCAGCAAAAGCTAAAGTCATAGCAGCTAAGGCAAAGGTAGAAGCAGAGAAAGCGAGAATGGATTCGGAAAAAGCGAAGGCTGAATCCGAACAGGCACGTGCTGATGCCGAAGCTGCTGAGGCTGAGGCCCAAAAGGCCGTAGAGGCTGCCAACCAAGCTAAGGCCGAAACGGAAAAGGCTATCGCTAATGCAAATGCTTGCAAGGCTACTGCGCTTAAAGCTCGTACGGAAGCAGCAAAAGCAAAGGAAATGACGGCCAAAGTTGCAGCGGAAGCTGCTAAGGCTAAGGCCGAGGTTGACAAAGCTAAGGCTGAGCTGGCTAAGGCTGGTGCTGACGCCGCTGCTGCAATCGAGACCGCAAACGCTGCTATTGAAAAAGCAAAGTCAACAAATTAAAGCTCTTTGTATCTTTAAACCACAACGATAGGATAACATTTCCTGTTGTGAGATGAGACGTCAGGGCCGTTTGGAGTCGTGACTTTCAGATGGCCCTGGCCTATCTTCAAAAAGACGTTAATAATCTAAATGACAACGAAGAACTATTCGTTTTGTTGTGTAGCTAATATCTTACGTTTATAATTCTTCTTTTGTTGTTTGCCTTGTTTTATGGCAGGGTTGACAGTATGGAATATTGCTGCTGACGAAATAATGAACTTCCTGCTTACTTTGCAAGGAGAATTGGAGTGAAGTGCCTTGATAATATAGTGTGCACAGTCCTGTCATTAGTCGACAGTCTGTTATTAAATTAATGGTGATCAAATAATTATGAGTATGACTAAAAAGTGGCTGGCGTTTGTTTTCTGTGCTATGATTAGTCTTCCTGTCTTCTCGCAGGACTATTTTTCGTATAATGACGATTTGCAGGTGATTGCTACGTTACTTACAAGCAGCCCTGACGCAGCTAAGAGTAGCGCGGAGAAATTCGCAAGTAAACATAAAGAAGACGGAGCCTTGTTGGCTGGTCTCGGTACGCTTTACCTTAGAGCTGGGCAATTGGATGAAGCCACCCATTATTTTTATCTAGCCCAAAGGTGTAGGCGTATTACCACAAAAGCCTTAAATCTAGGCGGAGATATTGCAAAGGCTAGGAATAGGCCCGACTCCGCACAATTTTATTATAGGAGGGCTATGTATTTTGACCGTAAAGACCCGGATGCGTATTACAAGTTGGCAGAGTTGTTGAAAGCGAAAGAAATCAACAAGTCCATAGAAACGCTTAATGCCTTGAAAAGAAACCGACCTGACCTAAATGTACAGAGGATGATGGCCGAAGTGTATTATACTGCAAACGACCTTACAAATGCAATTGCCGCCTATAAGAGTATTGGTATCGATTCTCTGAATGATAAGGAATTGATGCAGTACTCTCTAAGTTTGTATATAAAGAAGGATTATTCGCAATCCTTAGACCTTGCCACATTGGGGCATAAAAGGGCCTCAAAAGACCCTGTGTTTAATAGGTTACTCTTGTACAACAATACCGAACTGCAACATTTCGATACGGCTATCAGTAACGCTAACGATTTGTTTAACAATAGTAAGGATACTAAACCTCAATACCAAGACTATATATATTATGGTTATGCATTGAGTGGACTAGGAAGAACGCAGGAAGCGATACAACAATTTAATGTCGCTCTACAAAAGAATGGGAATATCCCTGGAATTCACAAACAGATTTCTGACGCATATAGCCGAATACATGATTACGACAATGCCATCAAGTATTATGAACAGTATGTTTCCAACTTGAAAGATACCAGCGATAATCGGGCTTACGAAATCTTCCAGTTGGGCAGGCTGTATTGGAGAAAGGGAACTTACGTCAAAGAGAATGAGAAAAGAACCGAGGAACAAACCAAGGCTATCGAACACGCCGCAGATTTGTTTGGTCAAGTTGCAACGCTACGCCCAAACAGCTATCTCGGATTTTATTGGCAGGGTAATGCCAATGCCATGCTTGACCCCGAGTACACAAAGGGATTGGCAAAACCTTATTTCTCGAAGGCTGCAGAACTACTTGAAAAGAGTGGGAGCAATAAAGACCATCTTATCGAATGTTATAAACAACTCTCTTATTATTATTATATAAAGAAGGAAATGAATTCTTCTGTTGAATACGCAGAGAAGGTGTTAGCATTGGATCCAGAAGATGATTTTGCTAAGCAGGTTGTGGCAACAAAAGGAAAGTAATTTGACAATGCACAGTTGACAACTATATGTTATGATGAATATGAAAGGATATAAACTGATACTTGCACTGACAGTCCAGCTCTTCGTTGGAGTGACAGGAGCCTTGGGTCAGGGCAATCAACTATATTACAACAAGGTGGATACCATGGAACTTCAAAACCGTTTCAACTTGAAAACGGATGCTGTCGGGTGGTTGACCTTGACGCCAAACTTGGGACTTGAATTTTCCTTAGGGAATAAAAACTGGAACCAATGGACTGTTGGTGTGTACGGACGGGCAAACTGGGATGTTAACACACGTACGAAATCGTATTATGTGTATGACATTTTTGGAGCTCGTGCCGAAGTGCGTAAGTATTGGCATGCTAAAATGCCTAAACGAGCTTACTATATCGGATTGTATGGAGGTGCAAACTCTTTTGACATCAAGTTCAGTGATATAGGAAAGAAAGGTAACTCATTCGTTGGCGGTCTGATGGTCGGAATGGTCACGCAGGTTTATGGCTATACAAATGGAGCAAGCCTAGACCTGGAATTGGGATTTAGCCCTGGTGTTGTCTTCGCTGATATGCATGATTATACGCGACTTTACAAGGGTGGTAAGTATTACTATTCTCGGACAACAAGAGATACAGGATACAAACTGACTTTTAACCCTTGGGTTTATGCTGCTTCCGTAGACGTAGTTCATGTGTCTTTTGTTTACCACTTTGGTACAAAACTGGCTAACAGATATAAGAATCGGAATTTGATTGATAATGATTATCGCTTGGCCGTTGAGAAAGAAAAGATCAGAAGGGACAGCGTACATACTGTACAAGCGAAAGAGAAGCGCATAAAGATGGATTCGCTTGCTAAAGCTGATTATGAACGGAGGTTTGAAGAGCAACGCCTTGAAATAGAAAGGGCATATACGCAGGATTCTATTAGGCAAGAGAATAAGGCTCTGAAAGAAAAACAGGCCGTTGAACGTGAAGAAGCGAAACACCGAGCAGATTCTCTGAAAGAAGCTGCAAGAATTAAAGCGATGGAAGACAAGGCTAATGCTAAAATTACAGCTGATTCCCTTAAATTCGCAGAGAAAGCTAGGCAACTTGAAGAAAAAGAAAATGCTAAACGAACTGCTGATTCCTTGAAGTACGCTGCTCAAGAGCGTGCACGTGAACTTAAAGAGCAGAAAGCAATGGAACGTGAGAACGCTAAACGTACTGCAGATTCCATTAAAGTCGCTCAAAAAATGGAAAAACAGCAGAGCGAAGCTGATAAGAAAAAGTCTGATAGTTCTGCTCCGCAAGAAGATGTTGACACATCTCAAACGCCACAAGTAGAGGATACGGCTTTGCCTAAGGAAGAAAAAGATGGACAATCTAAGGAAAATCCTGAGAGCAAATCTAAGGACGATGGGCAAAGTACAGAGAAACCTGTAACCGAAGAGAAACGGGCGGAGGAGAAAAAATCTGAAACGAAAGAAACGAAAGAAGACCATGAATCACCAGAAGCAAAGCCTTCTGGTGAGAATGGGAGATCAGAAGAAGGCTCTGACAACTCTGATGACAAAGAAAAAGCAGAATCTGGCATAGTGAAACATGTTGGTGAAGCCAAAGTATTGGTCTGTGAAAAAGACTCGCGTAGAAGTTTGTGTCCATTCTTTGATGCAAACATGTTGAAGAACCTGAATTCCATTGGATACAGTTCCTATTCTGGTGTGTATCTAGGGCAGATAGATAGAAATGCGCTATGTGCCTTTGGGGATAGTTTCTCACAAAATTGACTAATAAGGAATAATTATGAAAATGGTAACTAAAAAAATAGGACTACTTCTGTTCTTGCTTGTTGGATTGTTCACCCAAATGCAGGCACAGACCTTTGCCGTCAACTCTAACCTTCTGTTGCTATCCACGCAAACATACAATTTGGGTGCTGAGATAACCGTAGGTAATCACACAACACTTGGATTAAGTGTTTTTGGCAATAATAAGCCGTACTTCCACAAAGGCATGAGGGCAATTGGGGTACAACCTGAATTCAAATATTATTTCGGTGGTCGCCCAATGTATCACCATTATGTGGGTATAGGCCTTTTAGCGGCTGACTATTCCATTACATGGGGAAACAGGAAGTACGATGGAACGGCTTGGGGAGGCGGAATGACATTTGGATATGTCATTTCACTGTCTAAAAGATGGAATCTTGACTTTCATGGGGGAGTTGGTGCGATTTTTTCCCACCATAAAGAATTTATGGTTAATGGTGATGATTTGTTGCTAAACGACAATTCACAAGCCAAGGACGGCTTTTGGGAGTATCGCATCTTGCCTACTAAATTAGGCATAACCTTATCGTATACAATTTGGTAAACAATAGGAGGAAATATGATGAAACTAGAGAAGATTTTTATCTTGCTACTGTTTTTGGGGTTGTTTACTTTGAAAATGTCTGCCCAGGCTATTCATATAACTGGTAGCGTATCAAAATCTATGAAAGAAACGAATGGGCAAATTTCTGGTAAGATGCCTTTGTCTGTGCCTATTTATATCTTTGACAATAAGGCTGAAGCACGTAAGCAGGCTCAGTTATACAATTCACAGAATGGTATGTCAGGAAGTATAGTGAAAATTAAAAGTAATGATGTGGTGATTCCCGACTACGAAGGACACTTCGAAGCTGACATTTCCGTGGGTGGAGCAATGTTGTTGATAAACGAAGGTGCTCTTAAAATGGTTGACGTCATAGGAGGGAAACTCAATTATGACATTGTTTTCGCACCATCTCGATCAGATGGTATTCTCATCAAGAACGTTAATGTATTTGCTAAGAAGCAAGGCGTGGACTTTAAAGAGGTTCCACCTGTTGACGATGGTGAGAATATGCGATGGACTGTGGGCATATCTCTACCAGCATGGTATACCACTAAGCATTCTAGGTTGATATTCCAGCCGGTTGCAGTTAATACCAATACGGGAGATACCATCCAATATCTTGAACCGCTTGTATTTGAAGGCGATAAGTATCATCAGAATCAGATAAAGCGTAAGAGTTTTGGTTACGAAAGGAACGACTCGCTTCACGCATATTATGTTCCTGACAATGTGATGTCAAATGCACCATTTAGTTTCAGTTGGGATATAACGTATCCCAAACCGGACATAGACAAAAACTATAAATGGAAAGCTAAGCTGAGTTTGGAGGATTATACTCATGTGTATTTTAATGACAACAAAGAGGGAACTAACAACGTCCGACGCCCTTGGAAGATGCTTGACTTAGGTGCATCTGCAAAGCGCATAGAGCTAGATCCACGTTTCTTTGAGACGGTAAGGGCAAGACTATTAGAGGTACCACGAGATCTGCAAGTAACCTTTGTGGTAGGTAAAGATGAGTTGACCACTGACGAAGAAAACCAGAAAACGTTGGATTTTCTTATTGAAGAACTTCGTTCCTATGGTACTTCCTTGATGAATATCTCTGTGCAAGGTACTGCATCTCCAGAGGGGGGGCTGTCGTTGAATATAGAATTAGCAAAGAAAAGGGCACGTAAGATTCTGTCAATGGTTGGTAGTCATATTCGTAGTGCTAGTTTGACGGTTAAGGAACCTCTGGTTTATACATGGGATGATGTAGCAGACTCATTAGTGCAGAGAGGTCAGGCTTCGGAAGCTGACGAATTGCGAAAATATGCGAAGGCAAAAGACTATGTAGGTATAAAGCGTATGACGACCAGTAATCCTATAATAGAGGAAATTATGCAGAACCAACGTTTGATGCGCAGTACATATACTTTGCGAAGGAATAAGATAATGGAACCCAAAGAAGCTGTATGGGCATATTATAATGACAACAGGTACAGACCTGGTGGGGAAGAGTATTTTTCGAATGGTGATTACTATAACCTCTTTACGCAGATTACAGACTCGGTAGAACTCCGTAAGTTGACACATCGTGCCTATAAAGAGAACATGTCGAGAAAAACTGCGAAGTTCAGTGCTTTTGCTGCCTACTTGGCTAACCGTATAGCCATAGAGCTGTTAGAGCAGGATTCTGTAAACCTCTCTGTGTTAGAGCCATTCGTAGATATGTCCTCTGGAGTTGAGGTACAAAGACCTGTTGCTTTTGAGAGTTCCTATATGTACACTGTGAACTTTAAGGAGGTTGTTGCTAATCAGGCTCTTATGTATTTGAAATCGAGAAAATTGAGCCATTCTGCACATTTGGCTAATAAACTTCCAGACACTCAGAAATTCCATGACCTAAAGATGTTCATAGATCTCGAATCGCTGTTCTTTAAACAGAACAAAACTCCTGAAGAGGAGCAGAGGGCATCAAATGCTTTGAATTTTGTGATGAACCAGAATCCGCTCAATAGAGCTATACTAAGTGTGGAATTAGCTCCTGAGCTGGGTATCACCTATGAGTCGCTCAATCCTTTAGTTGACTCCTTGCCAGATAATCTGGTTAAGAAATGGTATCTTAAAGGTGTGATTGCTGCAAATAACCCAGACATCGAACAAGAGAACGACTTCATGAATCTGATAAAGGAATTTGGCTCAGAAACTGCGGTCAAGATGCAAACGAACGATACGCCTAGATTTTTGGCTTATTTCCAGCATTGTTTTGATTTGGATCCTTCATTTTATGAACGTTTCTTCAAGACTGATGGTAACATCACGGATGAAATACGTAAGAGATATCCGTATGTTGAAAGTAAAAAAGACCTGTATAGGGAAAAGTTTAACATGATGATGGTGAAGCCTGCTCCACAAGAAACGGCTTCTGAATGATAGAGTATGAATGTGATTTTAAGAAGATATACAATGAAAAAGAGAGTCCTTGTTGCAATGCTTGCAGGGTTACTCCCATTGTGTGCCAGCGCGTGGGTTAGCTCTCAACCTTTCAACAAACGTTTCTATATTTCTGTTCCTGATACCATAGCAAAGCAAGATACTGCGAAGATGGATTTGGAAGATTTGGAAAATATGTTACCCGACTCGGTGTTGGAAACCAAACAGGATACTGTAATGGGTATTCCGCGCCCGAAAGGTTACAATGGTCTTCGTTTTGTCCTGGACAAAAGACACCGTTATGCTGGCGACCAATTTGTTGATAGCGGTTTCCTTAGCCATACTTATGTAACGCTTGGCGGTGGTGTATCAGCTTTCTTACCTAATGATAAGTTTGACTATACTCCCATAGCGAATCTTCATGTAGGTATAGCCAAGGAACTCAGTCCAATGAGTACCATTCGATTGTTTGCCGAAAAGTCTTGGGGGTTCACCAAGGCGGCTCTAGGCTTTTCGTCAGTAACAACCTATAGTACTTGGGGAGGTGGAATTGATTATTTGTTTAATTTTAGCAACTACTTGATGGGAAACCGTCCCGACAGGCCTTTGAACGTGTTAGGTACAATTGGTGTCGGAGTGCAAACAGCAAGATTGAATGCTACGGAAAATACTTTCGTACCTTATTATGCTGAAAACTCGGCTTTGTCGTACAACGCCCGGTTTGGTATGCAGTTCAAGATTATGACTAGTCCGCATGCTTCATTGGCTTTTGAACCTTATCTGAGATTGGCTACAAGGACGCACGATCTTGTGAAGGGCACTGATTTTGAGAGCCTTGACTTGGCATACGGGATAAACATGTCGTATATATGGTACTTATGGCCAAATCTTTCTAGTGAGAGAGATAAGGGTAGTTTTCTAAGGCGTTTCAATGACAACGAACGATTCTTCCTCGAAGAGTATATGAAGAAACCATGGCGTAAGCCGTTCTTCTTTGAGTATAGTATAGGAGCAGCATTTCATAATCGCACTAACCTACCTATCATGAGCACCTTGGGTTGGAGTAGTAATGTGTATATGGGATGGTGGTTATCCTCAGCTATTGGTCTTCGTGCAGGTTTCCATGTCTCCAATGCAGATTGGGCGGATAGACCTGTGCGTGGTGATATAAAGACTAGGAGTATGATTGGTACTCGGGGTGTCGTGTTGGACATGCTATTCAATCCCCTAGGTTTTAAACGTGGATATGATTGGGATAGTAATGTAGGTTTTAACTTGTTTGCCGGCTACGAGTATGGCCAACAGAAACTGGCAAACGAGTGGCACTATGGCTCGTATAGTGGTAACTATGTGGGCTATCGTACAGGTGCACAAGTTTGGTTGAAACTATGTAACGACCTTAGGTTGAATGTTGAACCTTCCTATTCTTTTATGGAATTGTATAACGCCGTTAATGAGCGTAAACAATATGATGAAATAGGTCTTAAATTGGGACTGGCTGTACTCTTCCGTGATAAAGCTCATCGGGAGAAACTTCTCATCCCAGTTGATAGTGTGCCAGCTTCAATGCGAATGTCGCCTAACCGCGGTTTCTTTATTGGTATGGGATTTGGCTGGAACACAATGGTTAGGGCATGGAGATACACAGGTGGTGACGACCTTGCATTAAAGAATGCAGAATTCTTTGCAGGATATAATTTCGATCCTTTCCATGGTTTTAGACTTAGTGCTGAATATTTGGGCGACAGAATACACACCTTAAATGAACTTGGCAATGGGTTGAATAACGAGAACCTTCAAAATATGATGCTTTCACTTGACTACCAGTTTAACATCATGAATGCATTTGCAGGGTATAATCCATATCGCCGGTGGAACGTTTATTTGTATGGTGGTCCAACTTGGGCACGAGGTGATGCGAGACAATTAGCTTTTAACTTCGGTGGTATGTTGACCTACAGCTTGACAAGTAGTTTAGCTCTGTTTTATAACCACACTGTCTACAGAATGCCCAAGAACCGTTATGAAAATAATCAGGTGTATGGTAATGATGGTACATATGTGAATAGTCTTAATGTTGGAGTTTTATATACCATCAATCAGCCTATCCGCGATGTGCTTCTAGGGATTAGTCAACTCACTAAGTCAGACTATTCTAGGCAACCTTTAACGTTTGAGTATAGTGTTGGACCTTCTTGGTACAACAATCTACCAATCTCTAATGGAAGTTCACTCGGTTATACAGCCAACACCTACTTGGGGCTATGGTTAAACTCAGCAATTGGTATGAGGGGTGGAGTCCACATCAGTAATGCCGATTGGTTTCATGATCTTAATGAACCTCGGAAAAACCAATTGGGACTATTGGCGGGAACTGTTGATTTGATGTTCAATCCTCTTGGGATTAGAGGCAAATATGATTGGAATATGCCATTTGGTTTCAATTTGTTCATGGGAACAGGACTCGGAAAGATACGTTTCGTGACAAGTAGAATGACAGCTTACGAGACCAAGTTCCATGAATTTAGAATGGGTGCACAATTGTGGATGAAGATGACTGACGATCTTCGTTTCAATGTTGAACCAACATTCTCTAGGATGAGGGGCTTTGAGCATGGACGAGTTGCAAAATATGTAGATGAGCTTGCCTTAAAGCTTGGTGTGTCTATGATTTTGCGTGATAAAGCCGATAAGGATAAGACAATAGAGCTTGATAGTGCTACACAAGCTCGTGTTCGTTCGCCATATGGTATCTTCTTCGGAGGTGGTTTTGGTTGGAATACAACAGTTCATACTTGGCGACACACAGGACGAGGCTTTGACCTCTTGAAGAACGGCCTACTGTTTGCAGGATATAACTTCAACGAGTATCATGGTGTGCGTTTAGGCGGTGAATATCTGTACGATTATGTTTGGAATGATTATAATGGACCAGGCATCTACGAGAAACAGGAGTTTAAGAATACGATGTTGTCGCTTGACTATCAATTCAACATTCTCAATGCCATAGCAGGTGTAAGACCTGGACGTAGATGGGAGGCATCCCTATATTTGGGACCAAGCCTTGCTTTGGGCGAGAAAGGTACAGATTTAGGATGGAATTTTGGTGGTATTCTCTCGTATCAACTAACGAAAGAACTATCCGTGTTCTATAGTCATACTGTTTATCGCATGGAGAAGAATAGGTATAAGACAGCACAGGTTTATCGTACTCCTGGAACATATGTTAACAGTTTAAATGTTGGTATTATATATAATATGAGTGGTTCTTTGGGAGATGGAGTTGGCTCGTTTACATGTGATTATGAACATAAACCCGTAATATTCGAGTATAATGTAGGTCCAACTTGGTTTAACGGTCTTGAAGTATCTAGGGCAAGTTCAATGGGATTTACTGCAAACGCTAATCTTGGCTGGTGGCTAAATTCGGCATTAGGCGTACGTGGTGGTATTCATGTAAGTAACGCTGATTGGACGAACGACGCTTCTGGTGAACAAAGATATCTGTTAAGATTCTATGCTGGAACTTTGGACTTGATGTTCAATCCGTTTGGTTTCCAGAAGAAATATGACTGGAACTCGACAGCAGGACTAAACCTGTTTGCAGGTGCAGGGACAGGCAATATAAGGTTTGTAACTGGCCAGTCGTCAACTCATGAGAGCAAGTTTAATGAGTGGCGTTTAGGAACACAAATCTGGTTGCGTTTAGCTGATAACCTACGATTTAACATCGAGCCAACATATTCGCTACTTAGAGGTTTCGAGAAAGTGCAATCTGTTGCGAAGACAGATGAATTATCCTTAAAATTTGGCTTGTCCCTATTGTTAGGTAAGAAACTTGCTAATAAAGAAGATGTTTCTTCATCTGATGCTTCGCAGATTGATTACAACCCTGCCAATGGATTCTATGTGGCTGCTGGTGGTGGATGGAATACCACTATACATACGTGGAGAACACGTGGGCAAGAGACCCCGTTCTTTAAGAATGCCTTGCTGTTCTTTGGTTATAGATTTGGCGGTTATCATGGTGTACGTGTTAGTGCCGAGTTTATGCAAGATAAGGTGTGGGAAAAATCGGGAGCCATACTGGAAAAGAAAGAATTTGAGAATAAATTATACTCACTGGATTACAACTTCCATCTCTTGAATGCCATTGCTGGTATAAATCCTGCAAGACGATATGATGTTTCGTTGTACCTAGGTCCTTCTTACGTACAAAGTAAAGCTGGAAATGGGTTAGCATGGAATCTTGGTGGAATAATATCTTATAATGTAAGTTCTAAGATGGCGTTATTCTATAGCCATACTATCTATCGTATGGATAAGAAACATTATCAAAGTTCTCAAATTTACACTAAGCCAGGAGCTATTGTAAACAGTCTCAACGTAGGCCTTCAGTACAAGTTCTGACAAAAGTTTAAGGCAACACATTAATTTAATTGCTCAATATTCTATCAAGGAAGGGGATGTGTATTTAATAGCACATCCTCTTTTTGTTTAGTTACCCTTTTAAACAAGAAAGGAGAGGTCATCTCAACTATCCCTTTCCTTTTACCTTTCCCATCGGGTTGAGTATAAATGCGAGATAGTTTACTTCTTCCACGCTACTGAGCCTTGGTTCAAGCCTGTTTTATGCGTTTCTGTATGAGCTTATCCAGGTTTTATTTTTTGATGCTGCACCTTTCCTTGTTAGGAATCTCATCAAGGGGAATATCTCTTTAGCTTCATTGTGTTTGTTGAAGGGCTTGTTGTTGAAAGACTCATATTTCTTGCCTATCTACCAAAACAATCTTGCATCAAAGTCTGCATTTGTATTGAGAAAGCGTCCCAACATGTTCAATTTGAGAATCCATGTAGGCCTTGATGTTTTCTTTTTCCACTTGTGCACATTCCAGAGTATTCTCTGTCGTTTTTCTATCTCCACAGGATTTTAAATCACGATTTTTTGTAAATTTACCTAGTACTTCATACATGAGGGAGGATAGTATTAGTTTGGAAA
>ERZ772960.188-NODE-188-length-60068-cov-9.876560_pt1 | contig 60068 bp, 51 predicted proteins | sample MGYA00580678_ERZ772960 | MGnify/ENA primary metagenome ERZ772960 (study PRJEB29015, sample SAMEA2737930) | human oral metagenome | biome: human oral; feature: human-associated habitat; material: dental | place: China | collected 2059 ...
AAGATTATCAAAGTGGAAAAGGTAATTTATTAGGTGGATTGAAAAATCCATATTTGGAAGCAAGTGAATGGGGATGGCAAGTTGATCCGGTTGGACTTAGAATTGTGTTGAATGATTTTTATGACAGATACCAAATTCCGTTATTTATTGTGGAAAATGGACTTGGAGCAAAAGATGTGTTAGTTGACGGGCCTAATGGACCAACTGTTGAGGATGATTATAGAATTGATTATTTGAGAAAACATTTGAAACAGGTGAGAGAAGCGATTAAAGATGGAGTGGAAGTGATGGGATATACTTCTTGGGGCTGTATTGACTTGGTTTCAGCTTCAACGGCTCAAATGAGTAAAAGATACGGATATATTTATGTAGACAGAAATGATGATGGAACTGGTTCATTAAATCGTTATAAAAAGAAATCTTTTGACTGGTACAAAAAAGTAATTGAAAGCAATGGAGAAAATTTAGGTTAAGAGAAAGTGTCCGTAATTTTATGTAAACTCAAAATTATGGGCACTCTCAAAAATTCAGGAGTTTTAATAACTCCTGTTTTTTTATAAAATATTTATTGCTGTATGGCTAATTCCAGCAGTATCCTTTGTTATAATAATTTGCTTGTCAATTTCTTCTTTCAGTTCATTCACATGTGAAATTATTCCAATGAGCTTTTTGTCTGTTGAAAGACTTTTAAGCGCAGACATTGCCTGTTCCAATGTCGCTTCATCAAGCGTTCCAAATCCTTCGTCAATAAACAAAGTTTCAAGCTGAATTCCGCCTGACATTTCCTGAACAACATCAGAAAATCCAAGAGCTAGTGACAATGATGCCAAAAATGATTCTCCACCCGAAAGCGTTGCAGCTCCTCTGACAGTTCCGTTGCGGTAGTCAAAAATATCCAAGTTTAGTCCAACTTTAGAATTTCCAAAAGAACTTTTGCTTCTTTTTAATTCATATTTTCCATCTGACATCGCAAAAAATCTTTTATTTGCCTTAAAAAGTATTTTTTCAAAGTATTTTATATGAACGTAGGTTTCTAATCTTATTTTATCTTTTCCCGAAATTTTTCCTTGAATTGTGTCTAAAAGAGCTTTTAATAAAGTATTTTTTCTTTGAGCTTCTTTTAATTGACCAAGTTTTTCTTCATATTCACTTAAAATTTTTTGATTTATCGAAAGTTTAGAATTATTTTGTTGAAAAACTTCTGTTTGTGATTTCAATTTATTTTTTAGTGTTTCAAATTCTTGCAAAAGAAAGTCTATGTTAAAATCTTTATTTTTTTCAATTTCTTTTTTTAAATCAAAAATTTCTTTTTCCTGCAAAGCCAATTTTTTATCTAATTCATCAAATTGAGCTTTTTCATCTTTTATTTTTTTTCTAATTTTAAAAATTTCGTTTTCAAATTCTAAAATTTTATCTTTTGCAAACTCTTCATTTTCAAATTCAAGATTATTTTTTATTTTTTCAATTTCTTTTTTGCAATTTTTCAAATCAGTTTCCAGCGAAGTCATTTCTTTTTCCAATTCAATCACATTACTTTTTTTATTTTCAATTTCTTTTTCTTTTTTTGGAATCTCTTCTTTCAAATTTTTTAGCTCTAAATTATTTTGTTCTTCAATTTTAATAAAATTTTGCAGTTCTTCTTTTTCTTTTAACAAAACTTTTTCTCTTTTTAAAAGTTCAATTTTTTCAGTTTCAAATTCAAAATTTTTCTTCGTTCGCTTTTCAATTTCAAGAACAACATTTTTAAAATTAGTATCTGCTTCCACTTTGAAAGAATTTGCCTTTGTCTTTTTTTCTAAATTTAATTTTTGAGAAGAATTTAGTTTTTCCAATTCTTCTTTTAATAATTTAATTTCTTTTTTACAATTTTCTTTTTCTTTTTCCCTATCTTTTTCTTTTTCAATCAAATCATCTATCTTTTTCATTTCATCTTTCAAAAAAGAAAATTTATTAACTATCCATTCTCCAATTTTTTCTTTTTCAAGATTTTCAATTTCAAAAAAATCTCTCAAATTTTTTTGTAAATTTTTTTTCTTGACTTCAATTTCTTTTAAAATTTCTCCACAATTTGCACTTAATTCATTCATTTTTAAAAATATTTCTTTGGATTTTTTTTCTTCTTCTTCTACTTCTTCCAAATTTATATTTTCAATTTCTAAAGTAAAAGCTGGTTTTGGATGAACTTTTGAGCCACAGACTGGGCAAGGTTTATTTTCAATTAAAGTTTTGGCAAGAAATCCAGCTTGATTGCTATTATAAATTTTTCTTAAATTTCGAGAAATTTTATCTTGAGCTTCATAACTTTCTTGACTTTCTTTAAACTCTTTTAATTTCAAATTATATTCAATCGAAGTTTTGTCAATTTCAGAATTTAAAGTTTTTAGATTTTCCAAATTTTTTAAATCATTTGAAATTTTATTTTTTTTCAAAGAAAAATCTGCAAAATTTTTTTCAATCGTTTCAAATTTTGTAAATTCTTCTTCTTTATTTTTTAAAAGATTATTATTTTTTTTAATTTCATCTAAAATTTTATTTTCTATTTTTTCCAAATTTTGAACTTCAGCTTCGTAATTTTTTTTATTTTCTTTTTTCTCGCAATAATCTTCAAAAAGTTTTTTTAACTCTTCCAATTTTTCAATTTGATTTTTTAACTCTTTCAACTGACTTTCAAGTTTAAAAATATTTCTAGAAGATTTTTCCAAACTCTCCTTTTTCTCTTTTAAAATTTCCAATTTCTTTGATTCAAGTTCAATTTGATTTTTTAAATCATCTTTTTTATTTTCTTTTTCAAAAACTAATTTTTCCAAATCACTTTTTTCATCTTCTAAATTTTTTAATTCTGAATATTTCTCCAAATCATTTTTTATAATTTCTTTTCTCGTATTTAATTCATAAATTTTATTTTCTTCATTCGCATGTTTTTTCAAGTTTTTTTTATAATTTTCAAAATTAATTTCTTCTTCTGATTTTTCTTTTTTTAATTCTTCTAATTTTTCTTTTTTTATTTCAATTTCTTTCGCAATGTCCAAATTTTTTTCTACAATTTTTTTATTGGTTTCAATATCTTCAATTCCGCTTTTCAACTTTTTATTTTTTTCTTCTTGAAACAAAATTAATTCATTCAAAAATTCAGAAAAATCTATATTTTTTTTATTTTCTTCAAAAAAATCTGACTCAAAATCTTTGCTACATTCCACTCTTTCTTTAAAACTTTTTATCTGTTCCGTCAGAAGTTTATCTTCGTCTTCAACTTTTTTATATTTTTCCTTCATTTTTTTTTCTAAAGTTTCATAATTTGCCGTTTTAAAAATTTCTCTAAAAATACTTTCTTTCTCGGGAGTTTTAGCAAACAAAAATTTTGCAAAAGCTCCTTGCGCAATCATGCAAATTTGTCTAAATTGAATCTCATTAACTCCCAGAATATCTTTTATTTTTTCATTCACTTCATTTTTTTTAGTTAAAATTTTTCCATTTGGCAGATGAAATTCAACTTTTGAAGCTTCAGTTACAGTTTCAAATTTTCCCCTTTTTGACTTTCTTTCATAAGACGGATTTCTTTTAATATAATAAATTTTATTTTTGTAGGAAAATGTGAGTTCTACAAATGTTGGTATATCTTCTTGCGCATATTTGGATCTTAAAGTTGAAACTTCGTCAATTTTACCACTCGGACTCCCAAAAAGTGCAAAACTGATTGCATCAAAAATAGTAGTTTTCCCAGCACCAGTTTTTCCCGTGATTAAATAAATTCCATCATTTCCCAGTTTTTCAAAATCAATTTCTTCTTTCCCGCCATAAGATTTAAAAGCAGAAATTTTAAGTTTCAAAGGTCTCATAATTCCACCTCCCAAATTTCACCAATTAAATTTTTCATTATTTCTTCTTGTTCCGCAGTCATCTTCTGATTATTTTGCAGTTCATAAAATTCTGAAAAAACTTCAAATGGATCTCTTTTTTTAATTTTTTCAAAATCAATTTTATTATATTTCTGAGTTCTTTTGTTGTCGTAGTCTAATTTTAAAATATTTTCATAAATATCTCGTAGTTTTTGCAGCGCATTTGGAACTTCATTTTCATCAGTCAAAGTTATGGAAATATAATTTTTTGTATTTATATCGCAATAAAAAGAATTTTTTGTAATTTCCTCGAAAGTCCCTTTTATGACTTGCATATCACGCAGCGGCACAAGCGAAACAATTTCTGTCTTAAAGTCATCTTTTGAATTTATTTCCACAATTGTGACTGACTTTTCCGAATTTATTTCAGAAAGTGAATATTTTAACGGAGAGCCACAATATCTAATTCTTTTCTTTTTCCCAATACTATAAGCTTTGTGAATGTGTCCCAAAGCAACATAGTCAAAATCACAAAAAATCTCAGCACTTATGTTGTCAAGTCCACCGATATTTTTTTCTTCAAGTTCACTTTGAGAAGTTTCAGTCACAAATTGATGTGCAATTAAAATATTTCTTTGGGAAACATCAATATTCATATTTTTTACAATTAATCTTGCCGCATCGTCATAAGAATTTATTTCTTCATCCAAAAAAAATTTTTTCACATTCATAGGTTTTAAAAACGGCATCAGATAAAAGTTAATTTTGCCATTTTCATCAGACAATGTATATTTTGAAATTTTTCCATCAAAGACAGGTGAAATATAAATTTTTCCAAATTTCATAACTTTTGCTCCAAATGAAAGTCTTTCCGCCGAATCGTGATTTCCGCTAATTATAAATGTACTAATTTCTCTTTTAGAAATTTCAAAAATAAAATCATCCAAAAGTTCGACAGCTTCTATCGTTGGCACAGTTTTGTCATAGACATCTCCCGCAATTATAACGGCGTTAGGTTTCACATCGTCCATAATTTCCAAAATTTGCTTCAAAATAAATTTCTGATCTTCAATCATCGAAAACTCATTAATTTTTTTCCCAATATGTAAATCAGCCAAATGTAATATTTTCATTAAATTTCCCCCATTTTCATTTTTTATAATTATACAATAAAATTAGCAATTTAAAAATAATTTTTTTATAATTTAAATATAAAATAAAAAGAACTAATTTTTAAAAAATACAAAAAATTAGCTCTTAAATTATCAAAATATGAATATTTTTTTATTTTACTTTTTTAAATTACACTCCATAAATTTTTAACAGTTCTTCCATTTCTTTTTTTTCTTCCATTTGATGAACTCTTCTGATTGACAGTGCAATTGATTTTTTCTTGTCGTTTATATCAGTAATTATCGCAGTAACTTTATCTCCCACATTAAAACTTTCAGAAATGTTTTTTAAGAAATGCTCTGATAATTCTCTTTTTGGAATAATTCCATTAAATCTGTCAGTCAATTTAACTAATACAAAATTTTCAGTTATTTCTTCAATTTGAGTATTTACAATATTTCCAACTTTATATTGCTCTGTCACTTCAGCCCAAGGAGATTTTGTAAGCTGTTTTATGCTTCCAGCCAATTTTTTCTCAATTTTATCCATTACAATTATTTTAAATTCAACTTCATCGCCAACTTTGTAGGATTTTTTCTCTTTCTTATTCCAAGAAAATTCATTTTTATGGATAAATGCTTCAATTCCTTCTTCAATTTCCACAAAAATTCCATAATCCTGAACATTCACGACTTTTCCTTTTAAAGCCTGAGTCAAATCATAATTATTTTCAAGATTTTCCCATTTTTCATCAAAAATCGCTTTAACGCTCAAGGAAATTCTATTTTTTTCATCGTTAAATCCAATAATTTTAGATTTAATAATATCGCCAACTTTATATTTTGATGCCAAATTTGAAACTTTTTTATAAGCTAAATCTGAAATGTGAAGTAGCCCATCTACATCCTTTTCAACTTCGATAAGAAGCCCGAAATCAAATATTTCAGAAATTGGTCTCTCCAAAACATCACCAATTTTATATTTTTCTTTCACTTTTTCCCAAGGATTTTCAACTAATTGTTTTACACTCAATTTTACATTTCTTTTAGTGCTCTCAATTTCAATAATTTTCGCTTCAAATTCGTCACCAACTTTATAGTTTTTCAATTCTTTTGCGCCTTTATTCCAAGCAAGTTCACTAAAGTGCACAAATCCTGAAATATCATTTCCCAAAATATTTCCAACAATTCCAAAATCAAGAATTTCTGTCACTTTAACTTTTACAGTATCTCCAATTTTATGTTTTTCTTCAAAAGTTTCCCAAGGATTTTGCGAAAGCTGTTTTATGCTCAATTTTAATTTATTTTTTTCCGTATCTTTTTCAATAACTTTTGCACTAATTTCGTCATTTATTCCAAATTTTTCAACCAAGTCGTCAACTGGATTCCAAGAAATTTCTGAAATATGAACAAATCCATTTACAGCTCCCAAATCCACAACAAGTCCAAAATCCAACACCTCTTTAATTTTACCAGTCACAATATCACCGACATTTATTTTTTCAAAATATTTTTCTTCTTCAATTTTAATTAAATCGCTTCGAGAAATCATGATTTTATTCTTATCTTTTTCTTTTATCAAAAATTTAAATTTTTGTCCAGTATAATCCTTATCTTTTTCAAGTCTAGCAAGTGAAAATGGCAAGAATGCTTCATTTTTTCCAATTTTTACGATATAGCCACCTTTGATTTTTTTAGAAATTTCCCCCGTAACAATGTCATTTACATTATACGAAGCAAATTCTTTAGCTTTGTCCAATAAAAATTTTGAAACAATGATACTGTTTTCATCTTCTCTTATAAACTTAACTTCAATTTTATCTCCAATATTAAAATCTTCAATTTCACGAACCAAAATTCTTCCTTCCTTTTTAGAATTTAAGTCTAAATATCCAAATTCAATTTCCTTTCTTGAAATCACACCCTCGATTATATCGCCTTTTTTTCTTTCTTCCGGCAAATAATTAGGAAGCATTTCTTCAAATAAATTTTTTTCGCTCATAATCTTCCTCTCTTTTTTACAATTTTTATGTACTTATTATATCATACTTACGAACTGTCGACAATTACTAAATTTTTTCAAAAAAAAAGTGGCAAAATGCCACTTTTATAAATACTATACTAATTCAATAATTGCTAATTCAGCTGAATCTCCTCTTCTAACTGCTGTCTTAATAATTCTAGTGTATCCACCGTTTCTATCAGCATATTTTGGAGCGATTTCATTAAAGATTTTTCCAACTGCTTCTTCATTTCTTAAAAAAGCGAAGGCTTGTCTTCTCAAATGTACTCTTCTTGCAGCATCAGTTGAGTTATTATATTTTTTTCCTAAAGTTATAGATTTTTCAACAAATTTTCTCAATTCTTTAGCTCTTGTAACAGTAGTTTCAATTTGTTCAGCTTTTACTAGAGAAATTGTCATATTTTTAAGCATAGCTAATCTATGGTCAGTTCTTCTCCCTAACTTTCTATATGATTTATTATGATTCATTTTCCCTCCTCGTCAAAAGTTTTAGTTAAATTTTTTAATTTTCTTCGTTAGTCGAAACATGTTCGCTTAGGTCATAACCAAGCTCTTTCATTTTATCAATAATTTCATTCAAAGACTTTTTACCTAAATTTTTTATTTTTAACAGTTCATTATAGCTCATTGAAGTCAAGTCAGAAATTGTATTGACTCCAGCTTTTTTCAAGCAATTATAAGAACGAACAGTAAAGTCTAATTCTTCAATTTTCATATCTTCGACACTAGATTCAGATTCGTTGCTCGCTACAACTGTTTCCACTTCCTCTTCACGATATTTACTCATACTGTTTCCAATATTTGCAAATGGTTCTATGTGCCAAGTTAATAATTCTACTGCATAAGACAGCGCATCTTTTATTTCAATACTTCCATCAGTTGCAACTTCTAAAATTAATTTATCGTAATTTGTAACCCTTCCGACCATTGTGTCTTCCACAGTATAATTTACTCTTTTAATAGGCGTATAGATTGCATCTACTGCCAAATATCCAATTGGCCATCCATCTGTATTGATTTCATCTGAAATTACAAATCCTTCTCCAGAATCTACAAGAAATTCCATATTGATTTCTTTATCAACTGTAACAGTCATTATAATTTGATCTGGATTTATAATTTTTAAGCCAGGTTCCATCTTTATATCAGCGGCTGTTATTACAGCAGGTCCCTTTACAGACAAACTCATTTTTTTCTCACCTGGCTCATCAGCTTCTACAACGATTTCTTTTATATTTAAAATAATGTCTGTAACTGCTTCCTTTACACCTTCTATTGTAGAAAACTCATTTAAAACCCCATCAATTTTAATTCCTTTTATTGCTGTTCCCGGTATTGAAGATAATAATATTCTTCTAAGTGCATTTCCAATAGTATTTCCATAACCTCTGTATAAAGGCTCTAATGTATATTTTGCTGTGTAATTATCTGTTTTTTCTTCTGTTAATTTAACATTTTTAGCTATTTTTTCAATTTTTAACAAAGCTAATTCATCTCCTTCGAACAAAATATTATTATCTAGAGTAATACTCGATAATCATTGCTTCATCAATTTCGAAGTCAACAGCATCTCTTCCTGGATTCTCCATTACTCTTGCAGTTAATGAACCTTCTTCAAGTGATAACCATCCTGGAACTGTTTTTTGTCCAACAGATTCTTTGATAATAGCTAATTCTTTTGAATCTTCTTTTACAGTAATAACATCACCTTGTTTTACTCTGTAAGAAGCGATGTCTACTCTTTTCCCGTTAATTAAAATATGTCCGTGACTTACGATTTGTCTTGCTTGTCTTCTTGTCCCACCAAATCCTAGTCTGTAAATTACATTATCTAATCTTCTTTCTAAATATTGAAGTAATAATTCCCCTGTTACTCCTTCTTTTCTTGTTGCTTCTTCATATAATTTATAAAATTGTTTTTCTTGAACTCCATAAACAAATCTTGCTCTTTGTTTTTCTCTTAATTGTATTCCATATTCAGTTAATTTTCTATTTGCATTTGGTCTAATATTTCTATTTGACTTTTTATTTACTCCTAGAACGCTTGGATCTAAGCCAAGATTTCTACATTTTTTCAAAACCGGCTGTCTATTTCTTGCCATTTATCTATTTCCTCCTTAGTTTTTAAAATTACGGTCTTCTCTTTTTAGGTGGTCTTGCACCATTATGAGGCACTGGAGTTATATCAACTATTCTTGTTACTTCTAATCCAGTTGCTTGAATTGATCTTATAGAAGCTTCTCTTCCAGATCCTGGTCCTTTTATTTTAATTTCGATTTGTTTCATTCCATTTTCAATTGCAACTTGTGCTGCTTGTTCAGCTGCTATTTGAGCTGCGAATGGAGTTCCCTTTTTAGTTCCTTTGAACCCTGAAGTCCCTCCTGATTTCCAGATTACTACTTTTCCTTCTGCATCTGTAATTGTTACAACAGTGTTATTGAAAGTAGAGTGTATATATGCTATCCCATTAGGAATGTTTTTTAATTTTTTCTTTTTTGAAACTGCTGGTTTTTTAGCCACTTATGGTTTCCTCCTTAACTTAATAATTTATTATTTTTTCTTAGCGATTGCCATTTTTACTGGCCCTTTTCTTGTTCTTGCATTCGTTTTAGTTTTTTGTCCTCTTACAGGTAAACCGTTTCTATGTCTTAATCCTCTGTAACTTTTTATATCAAGTAATCTTTTTATATTAAGTCTGATTTCTTTTCTCAATTCACCTTCAACTTTATATTCTTCCACAAAGTTTCTGATTTTTGCTACTTGTTCTTCTGTTAAATCTTTAACTCTGGTGTCTTTGTCAACACCTGCTTTTTCTAAAATTTTGTTTGAAGTGCTTTTTCCAATTCCAAAAATGTAAGTTAATGAAATTTCTACTCTTTTATTTCTTGGAATATCTACTCCCGCTATTCTAGCCAAATTGTTTCCTCCTCGTTTTTGATATTTTTAATCTTCTTCAATATGCCCTCACAAATGCTATAAGGAATAAGCTCTACAGCTAAACATACTTTTACAATTTTTATTTTAAATATCTTTAAAAGTCTTATAATAAAAATTTTTAATCAGTTTGTTTTTAACTTTTTTCGCCCTAAATATTTTAAAAAATATTAATTATCCTTGTATTTGTTTGTGTTTAGGGTTTTCGCATATTACTCTTACTTTTCCGTGACGCTTAATAACTTTACATTTGTCACACATAGGTTTCACTGAAGCTTTTACTTTCACTAAAAACCCTCCTTCCAGATTTTATTTTTTTCTATATACAATTCTACCCCTCGATAAATCATACGGAGAAACTTCAACCGTAACTTTATCCCCTGGTAAAATTTTTATATAGTTCATTCTCATTTTTCCTGAGATATGTCCTAAAACTTCGTGTCCATTTTCAAGCCTCACTTGAAACATCGCATTAGGCAAAGCCTCGATTATTTCACCTTCTAGCTCAAGAACATCCTGTTTTGCCATTGAAAATCACCTCGGATCCTTTTTATTGTATCAAATTTTAAAAAAATTGTCCAGTAAATTTTTTTGTACTCCAAATTTACTTATACTAATTCTTAGTTTATCATATATTGATATTTTTTTCAACAAAAAAATTTTAGAAAAACAAGTTGAGATATAGTTTAACTAACAAAATAATTTTGAAATAAAAAAAATAAGTTAAAATTTTAACAAAGTTTTTGTATAGCAATTTTATTTGTAAAAATAAGAGATTTCTTGCCAAATTTTATTAAATTGATTTGACTATATTTCTAAAAAATTGTATAATTTTTTTAAAATGATGGTAAAGAAATGGGTGAAAAATTATGATGACTTTAAAGGAAGTTCAATATTTAATTAAACATATTGAACAGGGAACTCTGGAAGAAAAAGAAGACTTGCGAAATGAAAGAGAAAAGAAGGACAATATTCAGAGAATTGTCTTAAAATTGATTGAAGAATTTGGGGAACTTGCTGAAAATATTAGAAAAAACACGAGATTTAATGGGAAAAATATCAAAGGAACTATCGAAGAGGAAGTTTTTGATGTGTTTTATTACACAATTGCCATCGCTAATGAATACGGGATTGAATTGGAAAAGGTGTTTGAGCTTAAAGATAAAATTAATCAGGAAAAATATGAAAGAGAATTTAGTTTGGAAGAAGGAAGAGAAAATTATAAAAAAAAGATTTACAAGAAAAGTGGATATTAAAATAATCGGAATGAGCGATGTTCACGGAAGAGTTTTGCCTTGGAACTACGCCGCTGACGAAGAAGACAATTCGGGTTCTTATGCGCAAATTTCCACTTATGTTAAAAAATTGAGAAAAAATAATAAAAATGTTCTTCTCATGGAAGTTGGAGATGCCATTCAGGACAACTGGATTGAATATTTTGCAAATGACAAAAGACATCCGATTCCGCAAATATTAAATTATATGAAATGTGACATCTTTGTGCCAGGAAATCACGAGTTTAACTTTGGAATGCCAATTTTGACAAATATTTTGAAAGATATGAAAGCAAAAAAATTACTTGCAAATTTATTTTATAACGACAAAAACAAAAATAACTTCAATTTATCCAAAGATAAAAAAAGATATTTGGACGCTACGACAATTATTGAAAAAGATGGCGTAAAAATAGGAATTATTGGACTCTCAACGCCTATGTCACAAAAATTTGAAGAAGATACGGGGTTTTTGAAGGATTTTCACTTTGTGCCTACAATTTCCGAAACGAAAGAACAAATCAAAGATTTGAAAAAACGAGGTGCAAATGCGATAGTTGTCGTTGCTCATATGGGAATTGACAACGAAAACAGCATAGCCGAAACTGGCGTGAGAGACCTTGCAAATGCTGTGCCTGAAATAGATGTCATCTTAGCTGGGCATATGCACCAAAATGTATCTAAAAATATTATAAACGGCGTTCTTATCACAGAACCGCACAGATATGGAACAGTTGTTTCTGAAATTGATTTGAAATTTAATATAAATGGAAAAAAAGTAGAACTTTTGGATAAAGACTCAAAAACGGTTTCTGTTGCAAAAGAAGAAGCCGACAAAGTAGTAGAAAAAATCTATAAACCCTATCACGACAGACTTCGTAAGATTGCTGACGAAAAAATCGGAGTTGTGCTAAATGATATGGTGCCACAAGGAAAAATTTGTGGAGTCTCAATTTCATTTCTAAAAGATACTGGTATGTCGTCGTTTATTACCGATGTGGAAAAATATTATAGTAAAGCCGAAGTTGTTTCATTTTCTTACGACTATGAAAATCTAAAACTTAATAAAGGCGAAATAAAGAGAAAAGACATTGTTTATAACTACAGATATACTGGAGGAGATGTAACTGTCTTTGAAATGACTGGAGCACAATTAAAAAAATATATGGAATGGTCAGCCGATTACTTCGACACAATAAAAAAAGGCGATAAAAACTATCGTTACAACGAAGAAAGAGCAAATTTAAAATATGTTACTTTCGACATTTTTGGCGGAGTAAAATACAAAATTGACTTAAGAAATCCGAAAGGTCAAAAAATTACAAATTTGACGCTTGAAAATGGAAAAAAAATTACTCCCGAGATGAAAATAAAAGTTGGGATGAACTTTTACAGATTTGAGCAATTAATAAAAAAAGATGGCATATTTGAAGAAGAAGATATAAAAATGCTGTGGTCATCTAAAGATGAGATTGGATCAGAAAGCGGAACTATTCAAAATATGATGATAGATTATATTAAAAAAGTTAAAAATGGTGTAATTGATGGAAAAAGTCATGATAACTGGGAAATAATTGGACTTTAAAAATTTAAATAAAATATGAAATAACAAAAATGGTCAAAAATTTAACTTAATTGACCATTTTTTTATTATTTTACTTTTTAAAAATTTTATACAAGTTTTCCAAAATAAGCAATTAAGAAGAAAATTGCAAATCCTGAAAGGTAAATTAATCCTACAACAGAAAGCCAGTATAATGCTCCTGAAACTTTGTGCTTTCCCGTTTTAACAAGTTGCAAGTTCAACCATGCAAAAACTGGTGTTGAGATAAATGAAGCGATCATTGCAAAACGCATCATTTTAGCAACATTCCCTGAGAACAAAAGCACGATTAAAATACCGATTATTGAAGTTACTGTAAACCAGATATTAAGAGCTTTTTGCGAAGATTTTTCTTTTCCTAAAAGAATACGCAATGCTTCATCGTTTGCACGAGAATATCCATCAATAACTGTAATTGTTGTTCCGAAAAGACACATAAACGCAATAAATGCAATAAGCAATCTTGACCATGAACCAATTTCAGACATATACATTTTTATAAGTTGTGCGATATAAGCGGCACTTGCTGGTTTTACTTTTTCCGGTGAACCGTATTGGATTAATGCTCCAAGTGCTAAAAAGATAACTGCAAGAATAGCTGTCCCAATATACCCAACATTAAAATCAAATAATCCATCTTCATATGAAACTTCTGATGTACGTTTCTTTTCTTCCAGCCACATTGAATTTATTGCTGAAATTTCTATTGGTGCAGGCATCCAACCCATTAATGATATAATAAATGGAAGTGCTGCAAGATTCCATGGTGAAGGTGCTACAAAATTTGCTGGAATATGACGGCCACCTTTAATAGCGGCGATGATTACTGCGATTGTTGTTGCTAATGTTAAAGTAATCATAACAAATTTTGAAATTCCATCTAGAACGCTATATCCTCCAAGGATTATCATTGCCCAAATTAAAATTATTAATATTATTGTGATTTGCCCAACTGAAATTCCCCAACTTTTTGGAATGATATTCATCATAATTGCTCCTGTAAGAATACCTACAGCTGCTGTATTTACCATTGCTGAAAATACATTTAGTATGAAAAATATCCAAAGATAAGCTTTTCCTCTGTTACTATATCCTTCAACCAAGCTTTTTTCTGTATTCAGTGTATATTGAACACCAAATCTAAAGAATGGATACTTAAACAAGTTTACTAAAATAACGACAAGAAGTAATTGCCATCCGTAAATTGCTCCCGCTTGTGCCGATGATACGATGTGTGAACCTCCTACAGCTGCTGATGCCATAAGGATACCAGGCCCCATCGCTTTCAATTTTGTTTTCCAAGTTGAATTTGTTTCTAAATTTGTTTCTGTAATTTCTGTACTCATTTTTACATCTCCTAACTTAGTTTTTAATTATAGTAAATATAATATACCAAATTCAACTAAATGTCAATTTTTTAAATTAAATTTTTAGGTAATCTTAAAGTTATATTAATTTAATTTGTTCAATTCTAAATTTCAATTCTTCAAAATCTATAATTCTTGCTTGTCTATAAATTTCTTTTTTTTCATAAAAAAGGAGAACAGCGGGAACAGAAAAAAGCGATAGTTGACCTACAGCCTTTTTTACTTTTGTCGCATCAATTTTATAACTTTTTATATTTTCTCTTTCTGCAATTTCTTTAATTTTTGGAAAGTCTGCTTTACAAACACTGCAACTTGGACTTGAAATATAAAGCAAGAATAATTTTTTATCAGCAATAATTTCTCTTAATTTTTCATAATTTAGTATTTCTTCCATTTTTAACTTTAACCTCAGAATTATAAACTGTGTTCTACTAAATATTCTTCTGCATCAAGAGCAGCAATTGCTCCATTTCCCGAAGCAACTATCGCCTGTTGGTATCTAGCGTCACACACATCTCCCGCAGCAAAGATTCCAGGAATATTTGTCTTGGAAGATTTCCCTTTTGTCAAAATATATCCACTTTTATCCAATTCAACAGCATTTCCTAAAAATTTTGTATTCGGATTTCGTCCAATTGCCACAAAGATTCCGTCTGTTTTTAAAACTTCTGTCTTACCAGTTTTATTATTTATCAATTCAATTCCTGTAACTTTTCCATCAGACAAAACTTTTTTAGGAGTGTAATTCAATTTCCATGCGATTTTTTCATTGTCTTTAGCTCTTTTTTGCATAATTGCTGATGCTCTTAATTCATCTCTTCTGTGAACAATTGTCACTTTTGTCGCAAATCTTGTAAGAAAAGTTGCTTCTTCCATCGCAGTATCTCCTCCGCCAATTACAACGACTTCTTTTCCACGGTAAAAAAATCCGTCACAAGTCGCACAAGCGCTCACTCCTCTTCCAATATTTTCCTTTTCATTTTCAATTCCCAAATATCTTGCACTCGCACCAGTTGATACGATTATGGTTTTTGCTTCAATAATATTTTTGTTGTCCAAGTGAATTTTAAAAGGTCTTTCGTTATACTCGATCTCTTTTACTTGTGCTTGTAAAAATTCCGCTCCAAATTTTTTTGCTTGAGATTTTATATTTTCTATCAATTGTGAGCCGTCAATTCCTTCAGGAAATCCTGGAAAATTTTCCACTTCAGTCGTAGTTGTAAGCTGCCCTCCTGGCTCCATTCCATTTATAATAATACTTTTTAATCCTGCCCGTCCCAAATAGATTGCAGCTGTAAGTCCAGCTGGTCCAGAACCTATAATTACTGAATCGTATAACATTTTTCTCTCCTTTTCTAAAAAAAGAAAAATTACAAATAAAGATAATTTCTCAAATTCATAATTTTTCTTCCAATTTTTTTGATTTTTTTTAAACTTAAATTTTGATTTTAATTTTTATTTTGATTTTTTCTATAATGCTCCATTTATTTTTTCATACAAAGTTTCTTTCGATTGAAGTCCCACCATAACTTCCAATGGTTTTCCATCTTTAAATAAAATCAATGTAGGAATACTTTGGATTCCAAATTGTTGTGCTAACTCCAATTGTTCATCAACATTTACTTTTCCAACTTTTGCTTTTTCTCCCAATTCATTTGACAACTCTTCAACTATAGGAAGCTGCATTTTACAAGGTCCGCACCAGCTTGCCCAAAAATCTACCAAAGCTACTCCGTTTGAAATTGTTGCTTCAAAATTATCTTTATTTAAAGTTATTGCCATAAAACATCGCCTCTTTCTTTTATTATTATTTTATTTTCTTAAATTTTATAGTTTATTTTTTCCAAAAATTATGATATACTGACTTTAGAAATTCAACTATTCAATTAACTAATTGAATAATATCATATTTAAAAAACTTTGTCAACAATTTTATTTAAAAATAAAAATATATTTAATAAAAAATTTTATAAAAAAGAGGTTAATTATGGATAAATTATGTGAAAAATACAAAAACAGCCTTTACAGCGGACTGTCAAAAATTGGGAAATGTCTGTCAAGTGACAAGCGGATTGAAATTTTGGATTTGCTCTCGCAAGGGAAAAAAACTGTGGAAAAAATTGCTCGTGAAACTGGGATGACAATTGCAAACACTTCTCGCCACTTGCAAATATTGAAAGATGGAAATTTGGTTTCTTGTGAAAAAAAGAAAAATTTCGTCGTCTATAAAATTGCCAATGAAAAAATTATCGATTTGGTTTATCTTCTTATAAATGTCGGTGAAACGCAGCTTTCCGATGTACAAAAAATTCACGATGAATTTTACGAAAAATGTTGCAAAACAAAAATTTTAACTGTTGAAGAAGCGCAAAAAATGGTTGAAGAAGAAAATGTTGTAATAATTGACTTGCGACCAGAAGATGAATTTAATTCACAGCATATTGAAAATGCAATAAATATCCCAATGAAAATTTTAGAAGAAAACTTGGAAGATTTGCCAAAAGATAAAAAAATAATCGTCTACTGCCGTGGAAGAAACTGCGCCTATGCCAATATTGCTGCAAAAATATTGACTAACAACGGTTTTTGCGCATATAGCTTAAATCAAAGCTACTATGAATGGAATAAAGCCAAAATATAAAAGAAAATTTTTATAAAAATCCAAAATTTTTCGTGATTTTTTTATAAAATTATACTATAATTTAAATATAAAAAAATATTGGAGGAATTTTCTATGAAAAAATTGTTTTTATTAGCGCTGACAATCACAATATTTGCAGCTGCACAAAACGTCGCAACAGCAAAAGCGACTAAAAATAAAAAAAGCACTAGCTCAAATTTTGAGTTAAATGTTGCCCACATCAACGACCATCACTCGCATCTGGAAGAAGAAAAAATGCCATTAAAATTAGGAGACCAAACTGTTACAGTAAATATCGGCGGAATGGCCAGAATGGCTCAAGCGATTGATGAATTCAGAAAAGAAAACAAAAATACTCTTGTTCTACATGCAGGAGATGCACAAACAGGAACTCTTTATTTCACATTATTCGAAGGAAAAGCGGACGCAAATATAATGAACGAAATCAAATTTGACGCATTCACATTGGGAAATCACGAATTTGATGCTGGAAATAAAGGATTAAAAGGATTTTTAGATGTCCTAAAAGTTCCAGTTGTTTCAGCAAATGTCGTACCTGATAAAGGAAGCATCTTAGAAAATAAATGGAAACCTTACATCATTAAAAATATAAATGGCGAAAAAGTTGCAATTATCGGAATCGAAGTTGTGAAAAAAACTAAAGAATCTTCAAGCCCTGGAGACGATATAAAATTTTACGACGAAGTGGAAACAGCGAAAAAATATGTAAAAGAAGTTCAAGATAAAGGAATTAACAAAATAATCCTGCTTTCCCATGCAGGATACGAAAGAAATCTTGAAATCGCAAAAAAAGTTGAAGGAATTGACTTAATCGTATCAGGAGACACACACTATTTATTGGGTTCTCAATTTGAACAATTTGGACTAAAAGTGGCAGATCCTGATTATCCAAAAAAAATTGACCATGCCAACGGTGAGCCAACTTATGTAGTAGAAGCTTGGTGTTATGCTTATTTACTTGGTCAATTAAAATTAGACTTTAACCCAAAAGGAGTTGTTACAAATGTCGTAGCAAATCCACAATTATTAATTGGAGATAATTTTTTTGAAGTGAAGGATAAAGACGACAAAAAAATTCAATTGACTGGAGCAGAAAAAGATAAAGTTATTAAATTTGTAAATGAAAATAAAAATATTAAATTTGTAAAAAATGAACCTCAAGCTGAAAAATTATTAGAAGGTTACAAAAAAGAAAAAAATGAAATGGGTAAAAAATCAGTTGGAAAAATTTTAGATAAAATTCCAGGTGGTTCTGAAAACCGTATTCCAGATGCAAAAAATCCAGAAGGTTCTCTTGCAACAACTCTTGTCATGGAATCAGTTTTAGATAAATTAAAAACTATTGGAACTAGAAATATCGACTTTGTCATTGGAAATGCCGGAAATATAAGAATTACTCTGGAACCAGGAGAATTTAACTATGACCTTGCATACACTTTGCTTCCTTTTGCCACAAATACAATTTATACGCTTGAAATCAAAGGTTCAGAAGTAAAACAGGTGCTTGAAGATGCGATAGATTATTCACTTACAGGTGGTTCAACTGGATCATTCCCTTATGGTGCAGGAATCAGATATGAAGCTACAAAAGCGGGAAAACTTGGAACAAGAGTCAAAAAAATCGAAGTGCTTGACAGAAAATCAAATGAATGGGTTCCAATTGACTCAAACAAAACTTATGTAATGGGAACAAATTCATACATTGCAAGTGGAAAAGACGGTTACAAAACTCTTGGTGAAATCATAAAAACTCGTGGCGGAACAAATACATATTTAAGCGATGTCCCTATTTTTATTGACTATGTAAAAGCTAAAAAAGAAATTTCAAGACCAAAAAGCTCAAATGTAATTTTTAAATACTAAAAAAATTAGGAGTACAAAATCGTACTCCTTTTTTCAACTAATTATTTAACTATTTTTAACACATCTAAAAATTCTATATCCAGCTTCAATCACAAGCGTGGTACAATTTCCAAAAAGTTCTTCCAATTTTTTTTTCGTACTCTTAGCTCCATGTTTAGTTTGAATCACGCAGTAAAATTCTCCGTTTTTGTTTAAATGAAAAAAACTTTTTTCATAAATTTCAAAAATCACTTGCTTTCCTGCTCTAATCGGGGGATTGGACAGAATCATATCGAAATTTTCAGAAATATTGTCAAACACAAAAGATTTTCTAACTTCAAAATCATCTGTCCTATTATTTTTTTGTATATTTTCTTTTGTCAATTCTAGTGCCCTTTCATTGACATCCGTCGATAAAATTCTTGTTTTTCTAAAAAATCTTTTTAAAACAACTGAAACAACGCCATATCCGCAACCAATATCCAAAATTTGGATATTTCCCAATTTTTTATTTTCATTCAAAAAAGTCCGCAACATCACATCAGTCCCAAAATCAACTTTTGTCTTTGAAAAAACTCCATTGTCAGTCAAAAACTCAAACTTTTCATTTTTAATTTCATAATTTATTATTTTTTTTAATGATTTCACATCTTGCACTTCAGAAAAATAATGGCTCATTTTGTCTATTTTTCCTCCTTATTTCACAAATAAATTACTCATCTCTTTGTAAATAACTATTCTTTTTACCGCTTCTCCAAAAATCTTAGCAGTTGATAAAACAGTAAGTTTTTCAAAATATTCATCTTCTCTTAACTCAATTGTGTCTGTTACGACAACTTCTTTAATTACAGATTCCTTTAGTCTTTTTACCGCATAATCTGAAAATACCGCATGAGTCGCACAGCAATACACTTCTGTTGCACCGTTTTTAATTAACGCATCTGCTGCATTACAAACTGTTTTTCCTGTATTAATCATATCGTCAATCAAAATGACCTTTTTACCACATACATCTCCAATTAAATTTTCAACTTCAAATTCTCCATCTCCATTTTTTCTCTTTTCCACAATCGCAAGTGGCACTTCAAGCCATTTGGCAAAACCTCTTGCCCTTTTTAGTGAACCTATGTCAGGTGCCACAACAACGACATCTTCACTTTGAGAAAATCCTTTTTTTTCAAAATATTTTGCCAAAATCGGAAGCGGTTCCATATGATCCACCGGAATGTCAAAAAATCCCTGTACTTGTCTTGTATGTAGTTCCATCGTCACAATTCTTGTTGCTCCAGCGGCAACCAACAAATTTGAAACTAATTTTGCAGTGATTGGATCATGTGGATTTATCGTCCTATCTTGTCTCGCATATCCAAAATACGGAATAATCGCTATAATTTCTTTAGCAGATGCCCTTTTTAGCACATCTATAAAAATCAGAAGTTCCATCAAATTTTCATTCACTTTCCCTGCAGTCGACTGCACAACAAAAACTTTACTCCCTCTCACACTCTCAAGCGATTTTGTAAATATTTCCCCATCTGAAAATTTTTGAATCTTATTTTTTGAAAGCGGCAGTCCCACATAATCCGCTATTTTTTGCGCTAATTTTTTTGCCGAAGAACCAGCAAATATTTTTACATCATTTTCCTTAAATTTTTTAGCTTCCATCATCAAAACTCCTTTTATTTATCTTTTTTATAGACTCTCACATAATCAACTTTCATCTCTGTCGGAAAATCCACATCTCCATCGCTTCCAGTCTGATTTTCAAGCGCTACATTTATCATAATAAAATATGGCTGATTATAAGGATTTCTTCCTGCTTTTTTCTCCATTTCCTTCATAGTTCTCTTTTTATAAACTCTTCCATTAAATAGCCACTTTATCTCTTTAGAATCCCATTCGACAGCATAAGTGTTAAATTGCGTCAAATCTTCATTTTTTTTAATTTTTTCATCATTTTTATCAAACATTTCGTATCTATTTTCTGTTGTCTTTAAAACATGCGCTGTTCCAGTTACCCTCGACAAATCAGAACCATAAATCTCAAAAATATCAATTTCTCCATCTGCCAATTTATTTGTTCCTTGACTATACCATTCAGGCCACATCCAAAAAGCAGGCCAAGTCCCTACACCTTTAGGCATTGCTGCTCTCATTTCGATTTTTCCCTCTTGTACGGAAAATTTACCTTTAGTGTGAACCGCTCCAGAACTATATAATATTTTTCTCTGTTTTCCATCAATATTCACAGTTTTATTATTTTCTTTTTTCACTTCAATGATTAAATTTCCATCTTGCACTTTAACATTGTCCTTCAAATAATAATGTTTAACTTTAAATCCAGACTGATCCACCAAATTACCATTTTCGTCCAAATAATTTCCTGCATTCCAAGGAATGTTGTTATCTCCCCAGTAACTCCATTTAGATGTGTCCAAGCTATTTGAGTCGAATTCATCATTCCAAACTAGTTTCCAATTTTCATTTTTATCACTTTTTTTTCTATTCACTATTTTGCTCCAAAGTGATTTTTTTCCAGATTTTTCGTTTGATGATGTATTTTCATTCTCTTTTTTTCTTCTTTTTCCCAAAAGATTTTGCTCTTCTTTTCTATTTTCTTCGGTACTGCTAGAATTATTTTCACTAGTCAACTCTGATTTTTCTTGTGTCATTTCAATCAAATAATTTTTTTCTTCAAAAGTCTGCTGGGGCTTTGCACTTCCAATGACACTTAAACTTAAAAATCCTAACAAAATTAACATATTTGCTTTTTTCATTTATTTTTCTCCGTTCTAAATTATTTATTTAATTATAAACTATTTTTTTGAATTTTTGAATAGTTTTTTTAAATTTCGATAAAATAAAAATTCTAGTTTTACTCTTTAAAAAATTTCAATAAAAAAAGCTGAAAAACTCAGCTTAATATAAATTTTTACAACTCTCCATTTTCTTTCATCTCTTCCAGAAACCTATCAATTCCTGACTGCCAAGTAGGAACTTTTTCATCTAGCAATTTTTCAATTTTACTAGAATCCAATTTTGAATAAGCCGGTCGTTTTGCAGGAAGATTGAAATCAGCTGTCTTAGCTCTTCCCAATGTCCCATTCCAACCAATTTTTTCCAAAACATACTTCGCTTGGTCATATTTACTCGCAATTCCATCATTTGTAATGTGATACAATCCAAATTTTTCAGTTTGGATTAGTTTCCAGGAGAACTTAGCCAAATCCACCGAATACGTAGGAGCTGACACTTGATCATCCACAATATTCAATTCATTTCTTGATTTACTCCAATTTATAACTTGCTTATTAAAATTGTTATTTGCTATTCCAAATACCCATGAAGTTCGTATTACAAAAGATTTATCATATATTTTAAAAACTTCTTTTTCACCTTTAGCCTTTGATTTTCCATACTCTGACAATCCATTCGTTTCTTCTTCTTCCAAATACGGAGAACTTTTGTTTCCATCAAACACAAAATCCGTCGAATAAGTTACAAAGATTGCTCCTATTTCTTTAGAAATTTCAGCTAACTTTTTAGGAGCTTTAGCATTTAACAGCCAAACTTTCTCATTATTTTCTGCCTTATCCACATCATTATACGCCGCACAATTTATTATATGAGTAATTTCTCTATTTCCTTGAAAAAATTTCTTTAATTTCTCATCATTTGTGATGTCCAATTCTTTAGAATCAGTTGCGATGTATTCAATATTTTTTCTATCGAATATTTTTTTGAAATCGTGTCCTAGTTGACCGTTTGAGCCTGTTAGTAGTATTTTCATATTGTTCCTCTAACTTTCATATTTCATTCACGTTCCATTAATTTTTTCAAATATTCTTTTGCCTTATCTTTTAATTCGGGATGTCTTAATCCAAATTCAATATTTGCAACAAACATTCCAAATTTATTCCCTGTATCATATCTTAATCCCTTGTAATCATATGCATATAACTTCCCACCATCATTTTTCATACTTAAAATTGCATCTGTTACCTGTATTTCCCCACCTTTTCCAGGTTTAGTATTTTTTAAATATCCAAATATTTCTGGTTCTAAAACATATCTTCCAAGTGCCGCTAATCTACTTGGTGCCTCATCTAAATTAGGTTTTTCAACAAAATTCTCCACTTCCACTGTTCTTTCATCTATCTTTTTCAAAGGTTTTATTATTCCATATTTATTTACATCTTTCTCAGGAACTTTTTGTACACCTAAAATATTTCCACCATTTAATTCAGAATATTTATTTATCAATTGTTTTATTGCCGGCAATTCTCCTTTTGTTTTATCAGTATAAACAATATCATCTCCTAAAACTACGACAAATGGCTCATCTCCTACAAATGCTTCGGCACAACCAATCGCATGTCCTAAACCTAGTGGTTTTTTTTGCCTTACATAATAAATATTCGCTAATTTTGAAATATCATTTATCACTTTTAATAAATCTTTTTTCCCTTTTTCTTCAAGTGTCTTTTCCAGCTCAAAAGAATAATCGAAATGATTTTCTATTGAACTTTTATTTCTTCCTGTTACAATAAGTATTTCTTCAATTCCTGAATCTACTAATTCTTCAACTAAATATTGCAATGCTGGTTTATCTACCACTACTAACATCTCTTTAGGCTGTGCCTTTGTTGCAGGCAACACTCTTGTCCCTAATCCTGCAGCAGGTATTACTGCTTTTCTTATTTTTTTCATAATTTTTCTCCTAAATATAATATATTTTCTTATTTTAAGTATACCATATTTTTTAATATTTGCGACTATTTTCCCATTTCCAAGCCGAATCAATAATCTCTTCTAAGGAATATTCTGGATCCCATCCTAATTCTTTCTTAGCTTTCTCGCTATTAGCAACCAATATTGCTGGATCTCCTGCTCTTTTTTCCACAGTTTCCACTTTAAAATCTTTTCCAGTTACTTCTTTTACTTTTTCAATAACTTCTTTAACAGAAAAACCTTCTCCACTTCCAAGATTATAATTTAAACTTTTATTCTCCTTCACCATTTTTTCCATACCTAAAATATGTGCTTTTGCCAAATCATATACATGAACAAAATCTCTTATACAAGTACCATCTTTTGTAGGATAATCATCTCCAAATATTTTCATGCTCTCTCTTTTCTCACTCGCTGCCTGTAAAATTAATGGAATTAGATGTGTTTCTGGAATATGACTTTCCCCAATTATTCCATCTTTATCACTTCCACTCGCATTAAAATATCTCAAAACAACACTTTTCAAGCCATATGCAGCATCATAATCTTCAAGTATTTTTTCTACCATTAATTTGCTCTTACCATACGGATTAATTGGTAATTGTTGGTGAGTTTCATCTATCTTTTCTTTAACAGGTTCTCCAAAAGTTGCTGCTGTAGAACTAAAAATAAAATTCTTAACTCCTGATTCTACCATTTGATCTAATAATTTTGTTACTTTAACAACATTATTTTCATAATATTTAGCTGGTTCTTGAACTGATTCTCCGACTTCAATAAATGCTGCAAAGTGCATAACTGCCGTAATATCTTCAGTGTCAAACACTTCTTTTAATTTTTTTCTATCTCCCAAATCACCTTTTATAAATTTTACATTTAATATTTCAGCTACATCTTTATAGCCTTTTGATAAATTATCATAAATTATTGGATTATACCCACTTTTTTTTAATAGATTTACTGTATGGGAACCTATATATCCTGCTCCTCCGATTACTAATATGTTTTTCATAAAATTGTCCCTTTCATTTTTTAGTTAATGTCTTCTTTTACATTAAATAATGTATACACAATTATTATAATTCCTATCAAACTTAACCAAATCGTTATTTTCCAACTTGAAGGAGAATATTTTATTTCCAATGTTGCATTATTTAAATTATTTGGTATGTTATCTAGTTTCAACAATCCCTTTTCACTTGATATATTTACTTTTTTTCCATTAATGTAGGCTTTATACCCTTTCCAGTAAACTTTACTCAATACCAAGAAACCGTCAACAGAAGAAGAAATTTGATATCTCTCTAAATTTTCTCTATCTACAATTTGTTTTTTTACTTCAATTCCTTTAGAAGAATAAGATACACTTCCTATATTTTTTTGATCTTTTATAAAAAAATTTATTTTAGGATTTTTTATGTTTTTTCCACTATAACCACAACTTAACATTTTTCTTTGCATATCTTTAGATAATTTCTCTTTCTTTATTGCTACAGAATCTATATTAAGTAAATCGAAATAACAAACTTCATTATATTTTTGCGAAAGATTATTTATTGTAACTTTTTCATTAAAACTTTGTAAAGGAGTAATATCTAATAACTCAGAGATTTTGTTATTTCCCGCTCTAGTGTATCCATTTACTGATTTTACTCCATATAACAAAAATTGTGCAGAATAAAGATCTTCTAAATTATCTTTTACATCATTACCATTTGTTAAAGATAAAAAATAGCCATTTTTATTAAAATTGTTTTTCAAATTTATACTTTTTTTAAGTTGTTGATTAGGTAATATTCTGTCTACATTTGGTTGCATAAATAACATAAGTAGCAACATAAATAAATTATAAATACTTGAAGATAAAAGTCTTATTTCTTTATCTTTAAAAATTGAATATATTTGAAAAATAGATAAAATAATAAATATAATATTTATTTTTAATACTTTCATATGATCTCCTTCAACTGAAAAAAATGAAAGTATACAAGATATTAAAATAATTCCCAAGAAGATATTATTCCTAATTTTTGTAAATTCTAATTCTGAAATTTCTAATCCATAAATAGAAAATATTATTAACATTTCTGAAAATATTGGAAGAAACTTAAATGGCACTCTCATTAACCCAAATTGTGCAGGTAACTGCGAAAAAATAAATGATGTTAGTAACAACAATGATATAAATTGAATATTTTTATTTTTTAAAAATGATTCCCAAAAATTTTTTTGGTAACATAATAAAACTAAGATATATATTGAAGAATATGCCATTGGAATATATGTCATTAAATACCCACCATATCTATTTATAAATGTATAATATACAGGAGTAAATGTCATTAACATTTGATTCAAATTTGTTGATAAAAAATTTTCAAAATTACCAAATCCAAATCCGACATTTATTAATTTTAAAGATAAAAAATATTCTGAAAAAATACTAGTCGTTATTAAAATGATTCCTGCAAAAATCAAACAAAATATCACTGACTCTTTGTATTTCTTTTGTTGTATTTTCTCCATTAAAAAAAAGATTGCTAAAAAAAAATAAAATAATAAAGTATGTGACCATCCCGCAGTAAATAGAAACACTACAGAAAAAATATTTAAAATTAAATATTTCTTACAAAATTTTTTTCTTAATAAAAATATACTCGAAAGTGCTGCAACAAACCAAGCTTGAGCAGAGGCTTCATTCCACCAAGATGAGGAATATATATACAAAAATACTGGATTTATTGCAAATAAAAATGCTAATATCTTATTCAATCCTTTTTTTAATTCTAAAGCATCACCTATTTTCAAGGAAAAGAATGAAATAATCAACAAATTAATAAATACTAATATATTTGAAATTACTTTAAATGAAAATACATTTGATAACATCGAAATTAATATATTCTGAGGTAAAAATACTGCTCTTTGGACTTCAACTAATTGATTTTGTCCAATAATAGCATTTTTTATTATAAATGGAATTTCTCCTCTTAACCATATTTTACCCGTTTCTTTTAAATATGGTAAAAATTCATTCTGTGCATCATCAAAAAAGAAAAAAGTCGAACTGGAAAAATTACAAAAAAAAACAATAATTGAGGATATTAAGATAGCATACAGTACATTTAAAAAGTTTTTCTTATTTTGTATTTGTTTCATTAAAATAAATTTTATCCCATTTTTTATAAAATTATTTGCTCTATTTTTCATTTTCTCCTCTTTTCTCATTTAAAAAAATCTTACTACTAAAAAATTTAATTGCAATTATAATAGCCAACTATTTTTCTAATATCTTCAAGATTTATAAATATTAAAATAATAATGTTTAAGTATCTTATTTAAATTATCACTTCTTTAAACATCGTTGTTTATGTTTTACACAATAATTAAAATTTTTATTTTTTAAATACCCAATATTTATTTAACAAATAATTAATTGGTGTAGTTATAAAAACATTTATAATAGGAGCTATTTTATCTGAAATATTCATAAGCTCTATCCACACATAAAGTAATACAGCACTTAAAATCCATGTTGCTAAATATGTCAAATAAAATTTAACCATTGAAGTCATATTTTGTTTATTTTCTTTAAATACCCATACTCTATTCCAAATATATCCATTTAAACTTCCTGTCACAAATCCTCCAATATTAGCTATTTGATAATTAACAGAAAAAAATACCAATATATAATAGGTAACAAGAGAAATAAATAAATTCCCAAAACCAACTATTGCAAATTTTATAAATTTTTCATATTTATGGAATAATTTTTTTATTAATTTTATCATTTTGTTTCCTCATCAAAATTAATTTTCTATGTTAATTTTTTCTATCGTTTTCTTTATTCCTGTCCTAAAATCTATTTCTAGATTCCATCCTAAAGACTTTAGCTTTTGATTGTCTAATATCAATCCTGGATTTCTTTTAAAAACATTTTCTTTTAATATCACTGAAACTTTTTCTGAATTTTTAATTCTATTATTATATTCATTTGAAACTTCAGCAATAACTTTAGCTATTTCATCAATTGCTAAATAATTACCTCCTTCTTGATTTGATGATATATTATAAGCTTCACCAGAAATTCCTTTTTCACAAATAGTTAGAAGAGCATTTATCGCATCATCTATATAAATGTTATCTCTTCTTGGAGAGCCTGAACTATTTATTAAAATATTTTCTCCTTTAATCCCTTTTTTTATAAATTCAAAAAATGCTGTATTTGGAATTAATTTAGTACTCCCATATACAGTACTAAGTCTAGCTGTAACAAAATCTACATCAAATTGTTTTTTATAAGCGTGTGCTATAACTTCTACCATTCTCTTAGATTGAGAATAACATGCACTAGTAGAATCTAAAACTTCTGTATAGTTAGTATCTTTTTCTTTTACAATTAAATCCTCATCAGTATCATTCCCATAAACTGTAACTGAAGAGAATAGAATTATTCTTCCTTTTATATTTTTCTTTTTATATTGTGAAACCATAAATTCACAACAATTTTTAGTTCCTATTAGATTTGGCATAATAACATTAACTGGCCTATTTGAAATTACCTCTCTTTCCATTGATCCTGCTCCATGGAAACAAACATCAATTGTATCTTCTATGTCATTGATTCCTAACGAAACATCTCTAGCTATATATCTAAAATTATCTTTTCCTATATATTCTTTAAAAGATTTTTTTAATTTTTCTTCTGTTAAACTCAATGCAATTACTTTAATTCCTTCTACTTTCATAAGAGTATCTACTAAATTACTTCCTATTAAACCTGTTGCTCCTGTTACTAAAACTGTTTTCCCCGAAAAAAAATTTTTCATGCTCAACCTCCTAAATTTTATAAATTTTTTATTCTTTCTAATACTGCTTCATCTAATTTAGGTTCCATGTCTTTACAATCGTTTCCAATAGGTAAAGAAATTTCTAAATCAATATTTTCATCAACAATAAAATTAATAAATAATGGTTTTGTATAATCACAATCTATTAATTTATTATCAATATCTTCTACTGATTCTATCTGAACATAATCAAAATCATAAGCATTAGAAAGTTTTTCTAAATCTACCATACTATAACCTGTTTCTTCTGTTGTTAACAAAAATTCTGAATTATATCTTCTAATTTGTCTTGATTTAATCATTCCTGATGAATTATTATTAACAACTACAATCCATATTGGTAATTTATTATTTGAAATAAACTGTAATTCTTGAGGATTCATTTGAAGTGCCTGATCTCCTATAAAACAGACAACACTTTTTTTCAAAGCATAATATGCTCCAATTGTTTTTCCAATTGAACACCCCATGGTTCCAAGTGATCTTGAAAATAATATCTTATTTTTATTCTTAGAAAATTCATAAGCTCTAGATAACCAAAATTCATTATTTCCAACGTCTCCAATTATAGCACCTGTATTTTTGAGATTATCTAGTAAATAGGCTATTTCATTTACAGGTGTATCAGTATCACTATTCCAAAGAATTTCTTTTATTTTATTACATTTATCAAACCATTTATCTATATTCTTATTTTCTATATTCTTATTAAAAAGTCCTTTTAAGACTTCTTTTACATCACATTGAAAATTCTCACTATTTGGGATTTCTCTCATAAATTCATTCTCATCTATATCGCATCTAATTAATTTACATTTACTAAAAATATCTAAAAAACTTTTTGATTTTATTGGAAAAGATAATCTATTACCTAAACTTATCAATAAATCCGCTTCTGATAAAATATAATTAGTATATCTAGTACCATGACTTCCTACATAACCAAAAGCCATTTTTGAACTTGACATAATATCTTGACAACCTCTACTGTATATAACTGGGATTTTATTTTTTTCTGAAAATCCAACAACTTCTTTTTCAATACCTGCCTGTCTTATCCCATCTCCTATAATTAACAAAGGCTTTTTTGATTTGTTAAGATTTTTTTCAATCGATAGAATAGCCTCTTCAAAATTATTTTTTGAGTTATCTATATTCTCTATAATTTTTTCTTTTAATTTATTTTCTAAAATTTCACTATTCCAAATTCTTGAAGATATATCAATCACTACAGGACCTTTTCTCCCTGAATTAACTAAACAAATAGATTTTCTTAATTCTTCAATAAACGAATCTGCATTATTTACTCTAACACAATATTTTGTAATTGATTTAAAAATAGGAACAATATCTATTTCCTGATCTTCAATAACTCTCATTTTATCACTCGTATCATCTAATGAATGTGATGTTATAAATAATGAAGGAATAGAATCTGAATAAGCTTCTGCTATTGAAGTTGTTAAATTTAAAATTCCTGGGCCTTTAGTTCCAAACGCTACTCCCATTTTTTGAGTCGACTGTGCATATCCAAGTGCTGCAAATCCAGCATTTTGTTCATGATGTAAAAGATGTGTATTTATATCTTTTTTTCTTTTATTTAAAGCATAGACAAAATCAAGAACGACTCCTCCTGGTATACCAAAAACATCTGTAATTCCTGATTCTATTAGGCTCTCAACTAAATAATCAACAACTTTCATATTATTCACCTTTCTTAAATAAGCTCAAAAGTTTTTCTAAATTTTCTGGCGTATATCTATGTCTTAAATCTTCTGGTATATTCTCTAATAAATAATTTATCTCTACATATGATAAATTATATCTTTCTCTTAAATTAATAGAATATTTATAAGCTACTTTGTGCAATGCTGGTAATAAAGTAGTTATTGTATACCCCCACAAAGGTTTTGGTGAAAACCTTTCAATTAATTCACAAATTTTTAATACCATATTATAATTATATTTCTTATTGTGATGTTTATTTAAATAATTAGAAATAATTTCAGTTTGTAGATTTCCTGCTCCTTGTCCCATGCCTAATATACAAGAATCCACAATGATATCTCTTTTTGTTTTATAATTAATAAAAGTCTTTACATTTGAAAAAGCTAAATTTAAATTATTATGACTATGAAACCCGACTTTTATTTCTGGATTTAATTTTTCATCGTATTTCTTTAAAAAATAAGTTACATCTTTTCCAGTCATATATCCATAACTATCTACAAAATATAAAACATAAGCTTTCATATTATTAGACGCTTTTATAATTAAATCTAGTTCTTCTTCAGTATACCTCATTGTCAACATTGGTTGTACAAAAACTTTATATCCTTTTTCAGAAAGTACTTTACAAAAATCAAGTGATTTTTGTAATTCTGAATATCTAATAATAACTCTAATTCCTTTACAATAATTTTTATTCCAATCGGGTATATCCTCAATAGGAGTATCTGGTCCTCTAAATAAAGCTACAAACATTTGATTTTCTGAGTGTTTTTGCGGTATTTTTTTTGAAATTTCTTCAATTGAAGGATATATACAATATCTTGTTACATCTGAATCTGTTATTTCAATAGATCCAAGCTCTATAATATCTAAATTAGAATTACTAAAATATGATATGGTTCTATCTATTATCTTCTCATTGAAAACCCTCATTTTTATACCTGTCTTATTGGCATCCTCTATTCCTAATCCCCCATCTCTTAATGTACAATCAAGAATCTTTATTTCTCTCATTTAATTCTCCAGTCTCTTTTAAAAATTTATTCTTTCTTCTTCTATTACTAATGGTCTATTCATAATTCTAGTATTCATACTAATAATGTACTCTCCCAACAAACCTATAAAAAAAAGTTGAAGTCCGCCAAAGAAAAACACTCCCATTAATATTGGTATATTTCCTGCTATAAAAACATCCCAAAATAAAAATTTTAAAACAAGATATACTATTGCAATCAAAAAACTTATTAATGATACTGTGAATCCAAAAAAAGTGGCTATTCTTAATCCTCCTTTAGTATAACTTGTAAAACTAAGCATTGCTGCATCATATAAAGAAAAGAAATTGTTTGATGATCTTCCTGCTTTTCTAAGTTGTTGTTCATATTTTATTTCTAGATGGTCTGGAGCATATTCTGCTACTAATCCTCTTAAAAAAGGAATTGGATCATTCAAATTTCTTAATATCTCAATAAAACTTTTATCATACAAACCAAATCCAGTAAAATGTTCTATTTGATCTTCTGTACTCATTTTCTTTATCAATTTATAGTACACACTTCTTAAAAAGTACATAATTTTATTTTCTTTGCTACTAGTTTTTATCATACTAATTACCTTATGTCCTTTTTCCCATTCATGAACCATAACAGGTATCATTTCAACAGGATCTTGAAAGTCCGCACAGAAGTGTATTGTACAATCTCCTGAACTTTGAAGTAATCCATAAAAAGGGCTATTAAATTGCCCAAAATTTTTTATATTAAAAATTGCTTTTATACGTGAATCTTTTTTACATAATGAACGAATACTCTCTCTTGTTTTATCTTTTGATTTATTATCTATAAATATTATTTCATAATCATATTCTGGTAAATCTTTAGCAAACATTTCTTTTAGAGCATTACATATAGGTATAACATTACCTTCTTCATTATAACATGGTATGACCATTGATATTTTCATAACTAAACCTCTAATTTCTTAGTATTATTATTCATTTTTTTGCAAAAAAACTTCTATTTGTTTTATACATAATTCATAAATATCTTCATTACTATACTTTTTATACCACTCCACAGTTTTCTCTATAGCCTTATCAATATTCCATCTAGGTTTCCACCCTAAATTAAATCGTGCCTTTGTAATATCCAAAGCTAATAGCTTAGCTTCATGAAGTTCATCTTTTTTAGACTTATCTTCCAATTCCCCTGAACCATAATATTTTATTATTTTCTCTCCAATTTCCCAAACAGGAACTATTGAATCAAGACTTGGACCAAAATTCCAACCTTCACAATATTTAGATGGTTCTTCATAAATTTTTTGTCCTAACAACAAATATCCACTCAAAGGTTCCAAAACATGTTCCCAAGGTCTTATAGCCTTTGGATTTCTTATTCTTATTGCTTCACCTTTTTCCAAAGCTCTTATACAATCAGGAATTATCCTATCTAATGACCAATCTCCACCACCTATAACATTACCTGCTCTTACACTAGCTATACTTTTTTTATGTTTTTCATAATCTTTAGGATTAAAAAATGAATTTCTCCAAGAACTTATTGCAATTTCTGCCGCACCTTTGGAAGAAGAGTATGGATCATATCCTCCAAATGCTTCATTTTCCCTATATCCCCAAATTTGTTCTTTATTTTCATAGCATTTGTCAGTTGTTATCATTATTCCTATTCTAGTTTCAGGTGTTTTTCTTATACACTCCATAACATTAATTGTTCCCATTACATTTACTTCATAAGTTTCAACTGGTTGATCATAAGATAATCTAACTAAAGGTTGTGCTGCAAGATGAAAAACAAAATCTGGTTTATATTGCTCAAAAACTTTTTCTAAATGTTCTTTGTCTCTAATATCACCACGAATATCTGTTATTTTATTTTCCAATTTTGCAAGTACAAAATTATCTTTTTCAGTATAAGGATCAAGAGCATAACCAATTACATTCGCTCCTAGCTCTCTTAACCAAATAGATAACCAGGAACCTTTAAAACCTGTATGTCCTGTAACTAATACTGTTTTATTTTTATAAACATTGTTAAAATATTCCATTACTCGTCTCCTTTCCTATTCCCATACTTTCCAAGGAGCTTTATTATTTTCCCACATTGAATTTAATTCTCTATTATCTCTCAAAATATCCATCGGTTTCCAAAACCCTGTATGCTTAAATGCTCTCATTTTCCCATCTTTTGCTAAATTTTCCAATGGTTCTTTTTCAAACACAGTTTCATCTCCATAAGTAATATAATCAAATACTTCTGGTTCACACACAAAATATCCAGCATTTATCCACATATTATCCCCAGCAGGTTTTTCTGTAAAGCTATTTACATTATTGTCTTCTGTTATATTTAATGAACCAAATTTCCCTTGTGGCTGATATGCCGTAACTGTCAATTTCCCACCATTTTTTTTATGAAATTCAACAAGTTCTTTTATATTTACATCTGCCACTCCATCTCCATAGGTAAGTAAAAATGTCTTATTACCAATATATTTCTGTATTCTTTTTACTCTTCCGCCTGTTAAAGTACTTGTTCCTGTATCAATTAATGTTACTTTCCAATCTTCGCTATCAGATTTATGTACCTCAACTTCATTATTTTTTAAATTTACTGTTATATCACTCATACGAGAAAAATAATTCAAGAAATATTCTTTTATTACATTTCCTTTATATCCACAGCAAATTACAAATTCATTAAACCCATAATGTGAATAAATTTTCATAATATGCCACAACATTGGCTTTCCACCAACTTCTACCATTGGTTTTGGAATTGCGTGAGTTGCTTCACTTAATCTTGTTCCTAGTCCTCCAGCTAATATAACTACTTTCATATCAAATTATCCTTTCTTAAATTTTGTTTTCAAAAATTAATTCATGCTTTTTTATATATCTTAATGTTAAAATAATTCCTATTACACCTATTAAGCCTAGCCACAATGTTACCCTCCAACTTCTAGGAAAATAGCTTATTTCTAAAATTCCATTTTTTATATTACTAGGTATATTATCTAATCTTAATAATCCTATTTCATCAGAAATTCCTACTTTTTTACCATTTATTTTAGCAGTGTATCCACGCCAATAAGGTTTACTTAAAATAATTTCTCCCTTATTTGACGCTGTTGTTATGTTGTAAATTTCTTTGTTATTTTTTTGCAAAACTAACTTATTGATATTTATTCCATTTGATGTATATGATATATTCCCTAAAATATTCTTATTTTTTATAAAATAAATAACATCTGGATTGGTAACTTCTTTTAAAGTATATCCACAATTTTGAATTTTATTTTGCATATCTGGAGTAATATTAATTTTCCAAATAGGTATTGATGTTATATTAAATAAATCAAAATAACATACATTATTGTATTTATTTGACAAATTATTTACTGTTTTCTCTGGATCGAACCAAGCATGTGCGGAACTTATAATAAACCTTTCTTGTAATTCTTTATTACCTAGTGGTGAATATCCATTTACTGCTTTTAACCCGTATAATAAAAACTGTGATGAATGAAGATCTTCAATATTATTTTTAGTTTCTTTTCCATTTGTTAAAGATAATATATAACCATTATTAGCAAAATTATTTCTCATGTCAATTCTATCTTTTACACCTGGAAGGGGTAAAAATCCATCAGCTGATCCTTTAGAAAATAGCATTAAAAGTAATATTAGTATAGAATATATTATTGAGAAACGTATCCCTATCTCTTTGTTTTTATATACAAAATATACATACACTAAAGATGCTATAACAAAAATAAAGTTTATAACTGTCATTTTTAAAGTAATTTCTTCTAACCTAAAAATAGAAAATATAAAAGAAATTAAAATTATTACTATGAATGAAATCAATCTATTTTTATTTATTTTTAATTCATTAGTATTTAAGATATACATTGAAAATACAACTATTAACTCTGATAAAAATTGTAAAAATCTCCATGGTTGACGTAAAAAACTAACTGTTGTTGGCATCTGCGTTAATATGAAAAACACTATTATTAAAGTTAATAAAAACTTCATTGTTTTATTTTTAAATAATTCCTTAAAATTTTTTTTTAAAAACACAAGAAAAAGTATGTATATTGACGAATATCCAAAAGAAAACCCCAATATTCTATATCCGCCATATGTATTTATAAAATCAAAATGCAGTGGATTAAAACTCATAATAATAGAATTAAATGAAGGTACATTGAAATTACCAACATTATTAAAAGCTCGTTCTCTAGCTAATAAATTAGCACTAATAATAAATTCTGAGTATACGTTGATTACTATTAGAGCTATAAAAAATGAAATAATAACAAAGTATATCAATTGTTTATATTTTTTATCTTTTAATAATTCTAACATAAAAATTAATACTACAACTAAATATATGATTACATGATTCGGAAATGAATTTAAAAAAATTGAAATTGCCGAAATTATATAAAGCATCATATATTTTACTGAAAATTTGTTTCTTAAAAATAAAATACTTGCTAATAACGCAGCAAACCATATTTGACCTGTTATTAATGCCCACCAAGACGGTAAATAAATATACAAAACCATTGGATTTATACAAAATAAAAATGCCATTATTCTTTTAAGCGTATTATTCATTTTCAAAGCATCTGAAATTTTTTGAGTGAAAAAAGAAAACATTGTTAAATTAATAAAAGCACTTATTCTCGCTAAAGAATTAAATGAATGTATTTTAGCTGCTATAATTGATAAAAGAATATTTTGGGGTAAAAATATCCCTCTATCTACTTCTAATATATTATTTTGACCTAATAATTCTTTATTTAATAAAAAAGGAATTTCTCCTTTTAACCACAATTCACCCGACTGTTTCAAATATGGTAAAATTAAATTTTGTACATCATCAAAAAAGAAAAAACGTTTGTTAAAACGCGTACAAATATATATTATAAATAAAGCTAATAACATAGAATATACCAAATCTAAACTATTTCTTTTAAAAGATTCTAAAGTAGTATCTTTTAATTTAAATTTTTTCTCTAAGATTATACTTAATTCCATAAATTTACATGATTATAATTTACTATAAATCATATGCTCCTCTCTGTAATTTATTTTTATCTGATGATTTATATCCTTATTTACAAAGTTTTAATAAAATATCCATTGTGTCCTATTATATCATCTTTAGTGTTATTTTTCAAATTTTTATCTAATAAAATTAAATTTTTTACTCATTACTAAGAAACAATAAATACACCACTAAAGTTTATATTATTTTCTATTTTTTAAACTGTTTCTTCCAAAACTCAGCACTTGTAAGTTCATCATAAGTACTTTGATAATCTTTGGATAATTTTCTATATTTCAATAATAATACAGTCAATGCTTTGAAATATCTAAATAAATATCTAAAAAATTTGCTTTTACTGTGTTCTACTACAAATCCTTTACTTGTCGGTTGATGAATATACATAACTTTTCTGTGCAAATAAATCTCATTTAAAGCACCGCCATAACCTTTATGTTGCGCAACCATATTTTTCTTAAAAAATATTTTTGGAACAAGATGTCCATTTAAAGTTATTAAACTCATTATTCTTTTTATTTTCCCACTATTTAATTTTTTCTTTTCTTCTATCTTTTCTTTTTCTTCTTCCATACTCGCTTTTATTTCCGCTTGTGATAATAGTTCTGGTGAAATATTAATCAACTTTTCATTTTTTACTAATGCCAATATTTCTGGTCTTTTTTTCATCATATCTACATTGTTTCTCCAAAAATTACTTCCCTTAGCTACATCTTCTAATGCACATATAGATGCTAATGCAGTTTCATACTGATAAGTAAGCAAATTTCTTAATATCATATTTCTACTAGTTCTTATAATATTTCTTCTGCTATTTTTTACTAAATTATGAAAATAATGCATAATGTGATAACGTGTATCCAAATATTGTGGTAATGGTCCATTTTTTAATGCGAAATCTTCTTGCCACGAAGAAACACCATTTAAAGTTATTATCTTAAAATCATGAACTAAACTAAATCCTGAATCGTCTCCACGAACGAAATAAGGGAAAGCATAGTGTTTTACTTCTGAAATTGGAAAAGCAAAAAACCACCAACCTGCATAATCTATTTTTTCTTCTTTTTCATTTACAAGTAAATCCCTATATCTTCTTAAATCCAATTTATCTTTAAGCGGCTTACATGCTCCATTAAATTGAGCTCCATTTTCTGTTTGTCTAAACATTTCATTTTCTCTAAGCATTGCTCCCGATACAGCTAAATTAGGTTTTGTGGCATGTTCTAATAAGTTTATAGTTCTCTTTATACTTTCTATCTCACATGAAGCATCATCATCCATAAATAAACAATGAGTAAATTCTCCTGATTCTTTTAATTCCATCAAGCCTCTTGTAAAGCCACCGGCTCCACCTAAATTTTCATTTGGAATGATGGTTACACCTTCAACATTGGGAAGATTTTTACTATTATCAACAACATAGATAGAAACTTTACCTAAAAAATTGCTATCACCCAAAAGCTCTCTTTTCAGTCTCTCTAATGCAGGTAATACATAATCTTTTCTATTAAAATGTGTTATAGAAACTCCTAAATTTATTTTATTAAGTGGCTTTGTTTCTGTATAATATCCAAAATTATATATTTCACTACTTTCTAATCCCTCTATATCAAAAGCCAGCATCCCATCTTCTAAAGTCTTCCAAAATTCTAATGGAATTTTTACTTCTTTAACCTTATCACTTTCAAAATATACTTCTTTTAAAGCTCTGTAACTATAATAAAGTCTATGCTGATAAAACCTTACTTTTATCTTTCCTTTAAATTTTAAAAAGATTCCTAAATCTTCAATATTAGTATATCTTTTCCACTTTCCAATGCTAAACCCATTAAAATATGTATCTGTATGAACCATTCCTAATTTTTCTAAACGTACTACAGAATTTGCTATATCTATACTCGCAAATTGATTTATTCTAAAATAAAGTTCTCTTTCTGTACACATCTCAAATTTAGGAAATACCGCTCTTTGTAAATTCATAATCGCTCTCCTTTCTATTTTATTTCTCAAATTCATTTTCCACTACTTCCAAAGCAACTTCAAATACATGATGCATATCATAATATTTATAATTAGCTAATCTTCCACCAAATATCACTTTTTTTTCTTGCTTTGCTAATTCTTGATATTTTTTAAAGATTTCAGCGTTTTTATCGTTATTTACTGGATAATAAGGCTCATCTCCTTGTTTCCATTCTGCTGGATATTCTCTAGTTATAACTGTTTTTGACTGTTTTCCAAATTCAAAATGTTTATGTTCTATTATTCTTGTATAAGGTACTTCTCTTTCATTGTAGTTTACTACTGCATTCCCTTGGTGATTTTCTTCATCTAATATTTCATGTTCAAATCTTAAACTTCTGTATTCTAAAACACCAAATTTATAATCAAAATATTGATCTATCATACCTGTAAACACTACTTTATCAGCTTTAGCCAATAATTCTTCTTTTTTTTCAAAGAAATCAACATTCAATTCTACATCGATTCCTTCTAACAACTTATCAAAAATTACATTGTATCCACCTTCAGGAATTCCTTGATATTTATCATTAAAATAGTTATTATCATAAGTATATCTTACAGGCAATCTCTTAATAATAAATGCTGGTAATTCTGTTGTACTTCTTCCCCATTGTTTTTCAGTATAACCTTTTATCAATTTTTCATAAATATCTTTTCCTACCAAAGAAATTGCTTGTTCTTCTAAGTTTTTAGGTTCTGTAATTCCAGATTCTTTTATTTGTTCATCAATTTTAGCTTTAGCTTCTGCCGGAGTCACAACTCCCCACAATTTATTAAAAGTATTCATATTGAATGGTAAATTGTATATTTCACCTTTATAATTTGCTATTGGTGAATTTATATAATTATTAAATGTACAAAACTGATTTACATAATCCCATACTTTTTTATTACTAGTATGAAAAATATGTGCTCCATATTTGTGAACATTTATTCCTTCAATATTTTCACAATACATATTTCCACCAACATGATCTTTTTTGTCAATCACTAAAACTTTTTTCCCTCTTCTATTTGCTTCATACGCAAATGTTGCCCCAAAAGGTCCTGCTCCTACTACTAAATAATCATACTTCATTTATACTTTTCAATAGTTAAAATTAACTATTTCTCTCCTTTCTAAAATTTTTAGCTATTTCTATATGCTTCACAAACTTCTAAAGTTTCTCCAACCATCCTCAACTTCCCTTTTTCTAACCAAACCACACGATCACATAGCTGTTCTACTTGTTCGATTGAATGTGATACAAAAAGTATACTTGTACCTTGTGCCATCATTTCCTTTATCTTCCGTTCACATTTTTCCTGAAAATGAAAATCTCCTACTGCAAGAATTTCGTCAGCTATTAAAATATCTGGTCTAACTACAGTTGCTATTGCAAAACCTAATCTTGCATACATTCCAGAAGAAAAATTCTTTAACGGTGTGTCTAAAAATTCTCCCAATTCAGAAAAATCTACTATTTCATCAAATTTTTCTTCCATAAATTTTTTATCATATCCCAATACAGCACCATTCAAAAATATGTTTTCTCTTGCTGTCAAATCTGGATCAAATCCAGCTCCTAACTCTATAAGAGGTGCAACTTTCCCAATAACTTCTATACTTCCTGAAGTTGGCTCCAATACTCCTGCCACTACTTTTAATATTGTACTTTTTCCTGAACCATTAAATCCTACTATCCCCAATATTTCTCCTTTTCTTAAAGAAAACGAAACATCTCTCAAAGCCCAAAATTCTTTAAAAAATAGTTGCCTCTTTAACAATTTTATTACATATTCTTTGAAAGAATGTATTATTTCTGAACTCATATTAAATCTCATAGAAATATTTTTTACTTTTACTATTTCTTCCACAATTTCCTCCTATATATGAAGTATAAATTTCTTTTTATTCATATTAAATACTACTACTCCAACAAAAAGCGAAATAATAATAATAAATATACAATTTAGATGTTCATCTAAAGTTGGCATTTTTCCATAATATACCATATCTCTAAATAAATCAACAAAATAAACCATTGGATTTAATTTTATCAAAAACATATATTTTTCAGGAACTATTTCTTTTGGATAAAATAATGGGGTTAAATAACTTATTGCAGTCAAAAGCACTCCATATAAATGAAACATGTCTCTAAAATAAACCGTTATTGATGCTAATAACAATCCTACTCCGAAACAAAAAAAGAGGACATACAGTACTGGAACAAAAGAGAATACTATAGGAAATTTAACAGGAGCCTTTGTTATTAATATTACTAGAACTAAACCTGGTAAAGATAATATAAAGTTTACTCCACTTGATAATACTCTTGCTATTGGAAAAATATGTTTTGGAACATAAACTTTTTTTATTAGCGAAGCATTTTCTAATATCGAACCCATTGCTGTATTTGTTGCTTCTGAATAAAAATTAAATATTAATTGTCCTGTTAATAAATATACAGGAAAATTTTTAATTGCGAACTTAAAAAAACTTGAAAACACCATCGCTATAATTAGCATTGTAAAAAATGGATTTAACATACTCCACAGTATCCCTAATATTGATCTCCTGTATTTCTTTTTTATATCTCTTTTTACTAGTTCAATCAAAAGCGCTCTATATTCAAATATCTCCTTCATTTTTTTCCTTTCTATTTAAATAAAGTACTATTCCCTCTTTTACTCTTACATTTTTTTTATCCTTTAAATACTCAATAAATGGCAACATCATTCTCTCTGATAAAAAACCAAAAACTCTCTTTTGATAAGTATCCAAAGGAATTTTTATTTTTTTTTCTAATTTGAATAGCACGTCAAAGATAAATTCTGAATACTCAAAAAAATATTTTTTTTTCATAATAAACATATTTAATGGATAAATTTTATTTCCTTTTTTTATTTTTCTTTCATAATAGGGATATATCTCTGGATATTCTGATGCTATTATCTCCAATAATTTATCCAAATGTTCCACTATATGAACATTTTTATACTGTTCATAGACACTTTTATTAAAAATTTCTTTTTTGGGTAAAAATATATCGTATTTTTGAATTTTATTTATAATATTTTTAGATACTTTCATTATTTCTTTTCTAATTATTTCTTCTTCACATATTTTTATTTGAAATAATTCTTTCATATCTAACATATTTATTATTGAATTTAAATAAAAAAGACGTGAAAAAACATATATAATCCGCTTTATTTTATATTCTAGTCTGTCTTCAAAAGAAAGATACCTTCTATAATGCATCATTCCATAAAAATCAGCATCTACATTTTTCCAAATCCAATAAATACCTGTAAGTTCACAGAAATTTTCATTTTTTTCTGAAATATTATCTCCCGTAGAATCTTTTAAATATTTCAAATTTTCCTTGTTTGTTTTTGCACCAACATAAATTGGAGTAATAATATCATCTTCGTAACTAAAATATTTTTTATGAAATGCTACTCCTATAATTCCTTTTTTCTTTAACATTTTTTATCCTTTTATTAATAAAAATAATCTTTTTAATAATTTCATTTCAAAATATTTACTTAATAGAAATCTCTTTATTCTATTTTTACTTCTATCTGTTACCTCTATATATTTTTCAATATCTTTTAAGTTACTTTTCTTTAAAATTTTATCATATTTTTTACTTATTTCAATAATTAATTCTCTATCATTTTTATCAAAATATCTTTTTTTTAAGATTTTATTTACAATACTTCCTTTTGCTCCTATTTCGTTACCACCATGCTGCCTATATTTTGTCAAACTTTCATCTATAAATATCCTTTTTCCAAAGAACTCTGATAATAAATGAAAGTATCTATCATGCAATTTTACACTTTTTAAAAAAGGTAAAGCTAATTCTACCATTCTTCTATTTACTAATAATGTTGCACCTTGAACAATATAACAAAAAAAATAACTGTTCCCATTATTTTCTTTTGCTATTTTAAAATTTATAAATTCCTTTTTCAATATATTTAAATTCTTATCACAAACATATGAATTAGAATGTATCAGTAGTGGATTTTTTAAATTTTCTTTATCTAGTTTTTCAAGAACTTTTATATATTTCTCTATTTTATTTTTCATCCAATAATCATCTTGATCGGAAAACATAACATACTCTCCAGAAGAATTTTTAAGTAACTCTTCAAAATTCTTTGCAACTCCAAGATTTCCTTTGTTATCTTGTAAAACTTTGATTCTCTTATCTTTTTTTTCGTATTCATTTAAAATTTCTATAGTTTTATCTTTAGAACCATCATCTCTTATTATCAATTTCCAATCTTTAAAAGTTTGTTTTAAAATAGAATCTATCTGTTCTCTTAGATACTTTTCTCCATTGTAAGTAGCCATCAATATTTCTACTTTCATATTTATCCCTTCAACAAATCAGCTAAATATTGTCCATATGCTGTTTTCATCATAGATTTAGCTGATTTATCCAATTTTTCTGGTGTAATCCACCCCTTCTGATAAGCAATCTCCTCAATACAAGCGATATAAAATCCTTGTCTTTTTTGAATAGCTTCCATATAATTGGCAGCTTGTAACAAAGCTTCATGAGTGCCTGTATCTAGCCACACAGTTCCTCTTCCCAAACTTTTAACATTTAATTTACCTTTTTTCAAATATTCTTCATTTATCGCTGTAATCTCTAATTCATTTCTAGAGGATGGTTTTATAATTTTAGCTTTTTCAATAACTGTATTATCATAGAAGTATAATCCTGGTATTGCATAATTTGATTTTGGATTTTTCGGCTTTTCTTCCAACGAAATTGCTTTTCCATTTTTATCAAACTCTACAACTCCGTAGGCTCTCGGGTCTTTTACAGGATAACCAAATACCACTGCTCCCTCTTTTAACTTTGAAGCTTCCTCCAGTAATCCTGAAAGACCACTTCCGTAAAAGATGTTATCCCCTAAAATCAAACAGACATTGTCGTTTCCTATAAACTCTTCACCTATTATGAATGCTTCAGCTAAGCCGTTTGGATGCTCTTGCACTTTATATTCCAGTTTTAAACCCAATTGACTTCCATCTCCCAACAATTCTTCAAATACTGGAAGATCTCTAGGAGTAGAAATAATCAAAATTTCTCTTATATTCGCTAACATCAATACTGATAATGGATAATAAATCATAGGTTTATCATATATTGGAATAATTTGTTTTGAAATTGCTTTTGTTAAAGGATAAAGCCTTGTTCCACTTCCTCCCGCTAAAATAATTCCTTTCATAAAATCCTCCAATTTTATTTAACTATTATTTTCCCTTTCCAAATAGTATCACTTTGACTGTTTTAAAGATTATCAAAACATCTAAAATTAAATCCTGATGTTTTAAATAGTATAAATCGTATTCTAACTTTCTTTTTGTATCTTCAATATTTTCGCCGTAAGGATACATCACTTGCGCCCAGCCTGTAAGTCCAGGTTTTATCATGTGTCTTAAATTGTAGTATGGTATTTGCTTTTCATACTCTTTGGCTAAGATATCCCATTCTGGTCTTGGACCCACAAAACTCATCGTTCCTTTTAAAATGCAGAAAAGTTGTGGCAATTCATCAATTCTTGTCTTTCTTATAAAGTTTCCGATTTTTGTCACTCTATTGTCGTTGTCCTGTGCATATTTTGAATATTTTTGAGGATCGTGTATTTTCATGCTTCTAAATTTATAAACTTTAAATGGAACCATATTTTCTCCAATTCTCACCTGTTTAAAAATAACTGGACCTTTTGATTCCAACTTTATTAAAATTGCCACGATTAATGCCATTGGCGAGAGCAAAATCATTAGTGTTGAAGCTATGACTAAATCTACTCCACGTTTCATATTTTTTTGCATTCCATCGTTTAAAATATCAAAACCATTAGACTGCAATAACCACTCTTCGTCAATTTTACTTGCATCTATTTTTTTTTGAATTTCTTCATTAAATATTTCATAGCTCAAAACTTTTAACCCATTTATTTTTAAATCAAAAAGTCGCTTTAAATACTTTTTAAAACTTGGACTTTTCATATCTTTTACAATTACAAGAAGATCAATTTTTTTTTCTTTTATTATCTTTTCCATTTCAGCATAATTTCCAACTAAATATTTTGTTGCACGGCTTTTATTGTCGGAAATATAACCGATGTAGTTGTAATCTAAGCTAGCTATAATATCTTCTTGAATATTGTTTTCAATATGATTTGATCCAAAAATCAGGACATTTTTCTTTTTCATGTAAATCGAAGATATTATTTTCCGAAATATTATTTGAAAGAAGAAAACTGCACTGAAAACATAAAATATTTCAACTTTTTTTAAAAAAATAAAAAGCATAAACGCAAAAATTGCGTCAATTGAAAAATTTACAAAGATATTTTTTAATCTAAATCTTTCAGCATAAAAATCCAATTGTCCAAAAATAAATTTTATAAATATGAAAACCAAAAAGATAAAATTTGTCAAATATCTTGTTACATAATCGTATTGATTTAACAGTATATTGTAAATTAAATACAGAACAATAATATATATTATTCGAATTATAACGATTTTTTTTATTTTCATATCTTTTTCCCTTAAAAACTTCTTAGTTTCTCAGTAAAAAGTATAGCACAAATTAGAGCATAATTCAACTGAAATGTAAAAAGAATTTATTGATTTTTGGAAGTAATTTCTATATAATTTGTGTAAGCATAATTGTTTGTGAAAAGGAAGGAGTTTTAAAAAAAAATATGAAAAATAAATTTATTTTGCTCGACAGAGATGGCGTGATTAATGTTGAAAAAAATTATTTGCATAGAATTGAAGAATTTGAATATGAAAAAAATGTTGTCTCTGGGCTAGCAAAATTGAGAGATTTGGGTTATAAATTTGTCATTATTACCAATCAGGCCGGGATTGCTAAAGGATTTTACAGTGAAGAAGATTATTTTAAATTGCAAAAATTTATTGAAGAAGATTTGCGAAAAAAGGGAATTAAAATTGAAAAGTCGTATTTTTGTCCGCATCATCCTGATGGGATTGGGAAATACAAAAAAAATTGCGAATGTCGGAAACCGAATACGAAAAATTTTGAGTTGGCAATAAAAGAATTTGAAATAGATGAAAAAAACTCTTTTATGATTGGCGACAGAGTGACAGATTTGATTCCTGCAAAAAAACTAGGAATGAAAACCGTCCTCGTCAAAACTGGATACGGAGTTAAAAACATTTCAAAACTTAAAAAAAATGGCTTAGATTCCATTGTTGTGCACGACATTTTGGAATTTGCCAACTTAATTGAAGAAGGAGAAAATCAATGAATACAAATAAATCAAAAGAAATTTTTGAAAAGGCAAAAAAATCTATTCCAGGTGGTGTAAATAGTCCAGTCAGAGCTTTTCAGTCCGTAAAAAAAGACTATCCTATTTTTATTGAAAGTGCAAAAGGAAGCAAACTTTTTGACGAAGATGGGAATGAATATATTGATATGATTGGATCTTGGGGACCTATGATACTTGGGCATAATTACCCTGAAGTTCTTGAAGTTGTGAAAGCCGAGATGGAAAGAGGGACATCTTTTGGGCTTCCGACAAAAAAAGAAGTTGTATTGGCAGAGCTTGTAAAAGAATGTTTTCCTGCGATTGAAAAAATTAGGCTTACAACTTCTGGGACTGAAGCTACGATGGCGGCTGTAAGACTTTCTCGGGCATTTACAAAAAAGAATAAAATTTTGAAATTTGAAGGATGTTATCACGGGCATTCGGATTCACTGCTTGTAAAAGCAGGGTCTGGACTTCTTACTTTTGAGCATCAGGACAGCAATGGAATTACCGAAGCTGTAACTCGAGACACGATAACTGCTCCTTTTGGAGATTTTGAAAAGATAAAAAAAATTATTGAAGATGAAAAAGACATCGCCTGTGTCATTGTTGAGCCTATTCCAGCAAATATGGGAGTTATTGAGACTTCAAAAGAATTCTTGGAATTTTTGCGAGAAATTACTCGTAAAAAAAATATTGTTCTAATTTTTGACGAAGTTATCACTGGATTTAGAATTTCGCTTGGTGGCGCTTGTGAAGTGTTTGGAATACAGCCAGATTTGGTCACTCTTGGGAAAATCATTGGTGGCGGATATCCAGTTGGTGCGTTTGGCGGAAAAAAAGAAATTATGGATTTGATTTCACCAGTTGGAAATGTTTATCACGCCGGAACTCTTTCTGGAAATCCAGTTTCTGTCGCCGCTGGAATTAAAACGATTTCCATTTTGAAAGAAAATCCTGAAATTTACAAGACTTTGGAGAAAAGAACGAAAGAATTGGTTTCTAAAATAGAAAACTTAATTCAAAAATATAAAATTCCTGCGACTGTGAACTATGTTAATAGCTTATTTACAATCTTTTTTGCAAAGGATAAAATAGAAAATCTGGAAGATGCGATTGACACAAGTGATGAAATGTTTGCCATTTATTTTGACACAATGTTAGAAAATGGGATTATTGTGCCGCCGTCAAAATATGAAGCTCATTTTATTTCCTATGTTCATTCCGACGAAGACTATGAAAAATTTTATTTTGCGTTGGAAAAAGCATTTGAGAAAATAAAAAATAGTTTGTAAAAGTAAAAATTTAGGAGAAAAATGAAGATTTTGAAAAAAACTTTGACCCAAATTGAACCGGCAAATAGACAACGAATGGAAGAAAAAGAAAAAAAACTTGATTCTTTGCTAAAAACTCCGAAAGGACTTGGAATTATTGAAAATTTGGCAATAAAACTAGAAGGAATGCGGCAAAATTATCGACCTAAGAAAAAAATGGTACTCGTTATGGCGGCTGACAATGGTGTAGAGTGTGAAAAAGTGAGTAAATCCAAAAGAGTCATAACTCAATATGTCGTAGAAGCGATGTTAAACGGCACTTCTTCAATAAATTCCTTAGCCAAAAGTTTTGGTGCTGATGTAAAAGTTGTCGATTTGGGAATTGATGAAAGTTCAAGCAATTCAAAAAAATTTGATTTTAAAGGAATTATTGACAAAAAACTTATGCCATTTGGGACGAATAATATTGCAGACGAAGCTGCTATGAGTTATGAAACCGCTGTATCCGCCATTGAAATTGGAATAAAAATGGTGGACGAATTTGTGAAAAAAGGTTATAATCTTTTTGCGACTGGAGAAATGGGAATTGGAAATACTTCGACGAGCAGCGCTATTTTAAAAGTTTTTTCAGATTTGCCGCTGGACGATATTGTTGGATTTGGAAGCGGAATTGATAAAAAGACTTTGGAGCATAAAAAAGAAGTTATAAAAAGAGCGATTTTGACTAAAAAAATTGATAAAAAATATCCGATTGACGTGCTTTCCAAAGTTGGCGGACTGGATATTGCAGGAATGTCTGGAACTTTTTTAGGTTGTGCTAAAAATGGCGTTCCTGTTGTCATAGACGGCTTTATCTCAGCTGTTGCGGCATTAATTACACAAAAATTATGTCCGAATGCTCGTGACTATATGATTGGTTCGCACTTGAGCTGTGAGCCAGGGATGAAATATATTATGAGTGAGCTTAATTTAACCGCACCACTTTTGATGAATATGAAGCTTGGCGAAGGAACTGGAGCTATTATGATGTTTCCAATCATAGAAGCGGCTTGTAGAATAACTGAAGATGTGAGAACTTATCCAGATGTTTGATTAAATTAGTTAAATTAATTGACTTAGTTAAAAAAATAAAATATAAGAATTTAAAATTTAAAAAGTAAAATTTTAAAAAAAAAGAAAGAAATTTTAAAAAAATATATATAAAAGAAAGAAAAGAAATAACTTAAAGAAATTAAAGAAACGAAAGAAAAAGAAAAAGAGAAAGGAAAAAAAAATAAAAAATGAAAGAAATTAAAGAAAATAAATTAAAATTATACATTGTAAGACATGGACAAACTGAATGGAATGTCCTGGAAAAATTTCAGGGACAGATGAATTCGCCACTTACAGAAGAAGGGATTGAAAAAGTTAAGAAAACTGCGAAAGAATTGGAAGATGTTAAATTTGATGCTGTTTATACTAGTCAAATGGGAAGAACGGTTGAAACTGCAAAAATTATTTTGGAAGATAATAAAAATGAGAAACCAGAACTTCAAGAAATTCCCGAGCTTAATGAAATTTATTTTGGGAAATGGCAAGGGATGACTTTTAGCGAGATTTTTGATTTTTCTCCGCAGGAAGCTCACAACTATTTTTATGATGTAAAAAATTACTGTGCGACAAATGTTGGCGGAGAAGAGTTGAAAGATGGACTAACTAGATTTTTACAAGGACTTGATAAAATTGTGAAAGCTCACGAAAGCGGAAATATTTTGATTGTCACACACGGAACTGTTTTAGAGCTTTTCTTTAACTATATTGAAAACAGGGAAGCAGACGATTTAGATGAGAGAAAACTTATTGGAAATGGAGAATGCCGAGTATTTTATTTTGAAAATGGTAAATTTTTTCAATAGAATTATTTAAAAATTATAATAAAATAAATAAAAAATTTTGGAAAGAGAGAAACATGATTTGGATAATTGGCGGAACGAAAGACGGAAGAGATATTTTGGAAAAACTTGTCAGTGTGAAAAATAAAAAGGATATTCTTGTTAGTACTGCCACTTCCTACGGTGGAGAACTTTTGAAAAAGTATACTTTGGATAGCAAAAAAAATATTCAAGTTATTTGTAAAAAATTGGACGAAGAGCAAATGGAAAAAGTCATCACCGAAAAAAATATAAATCTTATCATCGATGCAAGTCATCCGTATGCTGCAAATGTGAGCCATTCCATTTTGAAAGTTACAAAAAAACTTGGGACTAAATATTTGAGATTTGAGCGGGAAATGCTTGATTATGGAGATGAAAACGTCTTTAAATTTGAAACTTTGAGTCAAATGAATGAATTTATCTCAAAATATGAAAATAAAAACATTTTGAGTACACTTGGATCGAATAATCTAGAAGAAATAAAAGCTATGAGTAAAAAAAATAATCTTTTTGTGCGGATACTTCCAACAACTGCTTCCATTCAAAAGGCGGAAAATCTTGGATATTTACCTAAAAATATAATTGCAATTCAGGGGCCTGTTGACAAAAATTTGAATTTAGCTATGCTTAAAAGTTTTAAAATTGATTTTTTGATTACAAAAGAGAGTGGAAAAACTGGCGGAGAAAAAGAGAAAATTGATGCCTGTAAAGAATTTGGAACAGTTGTTTTAGTGCTAAAAAGACCTTTTGTGAACTACAGAAATGTTTATTCTGACATTGATAAACTTATAAATCATATTTAAAAAAGCCGAGAAATTTTTTCCGACTTTTTTATTTATTTTAGATTCTTTATTTTGACATGATGTATTTCAATCTTGTGAACTACTCCCACTTGTAGAAGAGGGAGATTCTTGGGAAGTATCTGTTTTTGCTAGCCAAATATATTTACCAAGCTCAAAGGTCTGTCCCTGCCCTGACTATGAATATTATACCATATAAGAGCTGTTATTTCAAGCTATATTCTGCAATTCATCTCCCACTTATAGAAGAAGGAGACTTCTTGCTAAATATTGTTAAAACACTTATTTTAATACAACATCTCTTATAAAGAACTCTCCACCAATCGAAACAAATCCTAAATTAGTAACTCTTGGATTAACTAAATATTGTTTTTGTTTTTGGAATAAAATTACAACTGGAGCTTCCTGTGAAATTATTTTTTCCATTTCTATCATCGCTGGTACTCTTGTCTGTGGATTGTCTGTCGATTTTACAGTTTTTACAAGCTGGTCATATCTTGAATTTACAAATTTTCCACGATTATTTGCATTTGTACTTTCAAATAAATCTAAATATGTGATTGGATCTAAGAAATCTCCAGTCCAGTTCATTAGAGCAATGTTAAAGTTATTTTCTTTTGTACGGTTTACACGCTCTTTACTTGTAACCATTTCCGCATCAACTTGAACACCTAAATTTGTTTTTAAATTATCTTGAATGTATTCCACAATAGCTTTTCTGCTTCCACTGTCATTAAACAATATTTTTATATTTGGCAATTTTGAAATTCCTGCTTCTTTCATTCCTTCAGCTAACAATTTTTTAGCTTCCGCCACATTATATTTCGGCTGATCTGTCGGAACTTCTTTGGAAAAATCGCCTTTTAGTCCATTAAGTCCAATTCCTTGCGGTGTGAAAGTCTTAGTAGCTTTTTCAGAATTTGAAAGCGCTTTATTTAATAAATCGTCCTTATTTATTGCCATTGAAATTGCTTTTCTGATTTTTGCGTTTTTATAAGCGGGCTCATTTACATTAAATAGCAAATAATAAATTCCACCGTCTTTGGCTGTTACTAATTCAGGTTTTCCATTAAATTCTTTGGCCTGTTCAAATGTAACTGTTGTAACGTCAACTTCATCGTTTTTAAAGGCATTTACAGATGAATTGCTGTCAATCATTTTCAAAACTACATTTTCTGTCTTAACATTTGCCGCATCCCAGTAATTAGGATTTTTTTTCAGTCTCAATTCTGAATTATGTGTCCAGTCATCCAAAGTATATGGACCTACTGCTATTGTATATTTAGCTTCTGAAAAATATTTGTCTTTAACTTGATTATAATATTTTTCATTTAGAGGCATGTATGCTTTAAATGTTACCAAATCGTCAAAATATGAAACTGGTGCTTCCAATGTAACTTCCAAAGTTTTGTCATCAATCGCTTTAATTCCAACTTCTTCGGCAGTCGCTTTTTTAGCGTTATATTTTTCTCCATTTTTTATTACAAATAGCATATTTGCGTTACTTGCCGCTGTTGCTGGATTTAGCGCACGAAGCCACCCAGCTTTAAAATCTTTTGCAGTAACTGGATCTCCATTTGACCATTTTATTCCATCTCTTAAGTGAAATGTCCATTTTAATCCATCTTTTGATTTTTCCCACGATTTTGCAAGTCCTGCAACTGATTTTCCATTTTTATCTTTTCGAAGTAATCCTTCTAAAATAAGTTCATCGACTGTTCCTCCAGGAATGTCAGTAGTAATTTGCGGATCAATTGAACTTGGTTCTGCCACAATGTTTAATGAAAATGTATTTTTGTCATTTCCACCATTCCCACAAGATAGTAAAAATAACGACATTGCCAATGTCAACAATAATTTTTTCATCTAAAAATCCTCTCTTTCTTTTTTTATTATTTTTAAAATTTATTTAATATAAGTGTAGTCCAGTACATAATCTTTTCCAATTGGACTAAATACTATGTCATGAACTCTTGGATTAACTAATTTTGTATTCTGTCTGTAATAAAGTATTCCAACTGGCATATCGTCAGCAAGAATTTTTTCCATTTGAATCATTGAAGCCACTCTCGCTTTTTGATCTCCAGAAGATTTTACAAATTTAACCAATCTATCATATTCTGGATTTGAGTAATCTGAATAATTGTTTCCATCTTTTGTAACAAATCTGTCCAAATAAGTGATTGCGTCATTAAAGTCCCCATTATAACCAGCAAGTGCAATTTCATAGTTTCTCTGTTCCATTCTGGCAAGTCTTTCACTAAAAGTCATCGCCTGTATTTTAATATCAACTCCTAAATTTTTATGGATTTGATCTTGAATATATTCTGAAATAATTTTATTGTTTCCACTGTCGTTAAAAATCATTTCAAGTGTCGGCAACTTTTGTAAATTTAGCTCTTTTAATCCTTCAGATAACAAACTTTTCGCTTTTGCAGCATCAAATGCAGGAAAAACTTTTCCAGCTTCTTCAGAAAAATCTTTTTGCACTCCCATTATTCCAACGCCTTTTGCAGTATATGTATAAGCAGGTTTTCCAGTTCCACTAAGCACATCAGACACCAATTTTTCTCTATCCACAGCAAGAGACAACGCCTGTCTTATTTTTTTGTTGGCAAGAACTTTATTTTTCATATTGTAAGTCATATACCAGACAGAACCATCATCTGTAAGTATTTTTCTCTTGTCATCTTTAAATTCTTTAGCTTGCTCAATAGAAATATTTGTCGAGTCTATCTCATCATTTTTAAATGCGTTCAAGCTTCCATTTGGATCGTTTATAAACACAACTTTTACACCTTCAAGTTTTATGCTGTCTTTATTCCAGTAATTTTCATTTTTTTCAAAGACAATTTGTGAATCTCTTGTCCATTCTTTTATTTTATAAACACCTGATGAAATTGAAGTTTCTTTACTAGTCATGTATTTATCCTTAACTCTGTCGTAAAACGCTTTGTTAAGCGGCGCATAAGTTTGAATTCGCACAATTGAGTCAAAATATGGCAATGGATCATTTAAAGTTACTACTAAAGTGTAGTTATCCACAACTTTTATTCCTAATTCATCAGGATTTTTGATTTTTCCTGAATTAAATTCTTTTGCATTTTTTATGTAAAATAATTTATCCGCATATTTTGAAGCAGTTTTTGGATCTAGTGCTCTTACCCAACCATCTTTAAAGTTTTGCGCTGTAATCGGATCTCCATTTGACCATTTTGCGTTGTTTCTCAAATGGAATGTCCAAACTGTTGAATCTTGATTGTGTTCCCAAGTTTTTGCCACCCCTGGCAATGATTTTCCATCTTTTGCCTGTCTTGTAAGTGTTTCTGTCACAAGGGAGTCTACAAATTCTCCTGTTGAATCATTTGCTAATTCTGGGTCATAAGATTTTCCTTCTTCTTTTAAATTTAAAATTAGCTCATTATCTCCGCTTCCACTTCCGCAAGAAACGATAAAAAACGCAACTAAACTTAAAAGTAACAAAATTTTTTTCATTTTTTTACCATCCTTCTTTTTATTTATTTATTTTTATTTTGTTTTTTTATTTAAAATGACATTTAAATCAAATTTTTTTCTCTCAAAAATGCCGTTTCCACAAAATGTCCCGGTCTATATTCTGTAAGCTCCGGTTCACTTGGAACTTCATTAATTTCAGTCACATTTCCAATTGGACTTCGCAAATATGATTCGTCCATGTCAATTGTTTCAGTCTTTTTATAATCTGGATCTGCAATTGGTACGGCAGAAATCAACGATTTTGTATAACTGTGAACAGGATCTCCGTAAACTGCGTGAGGTGTTCCAAGTTCCACAACTTTTCCCCGATACATAACTGCCACTCTGTCTGAAATATATTTTACCATCGACAAATCATGCGCAATGAACAGCATAGTCAAGTTTCTCTCCTTTTGCAAATCCTTTAATAAATTTACAACTTGCGCTTGAATTGACACATCTAGTGCCGAAATTGGCTCATCACACACCAAAATACTTGGATTTACAGCAAGTGCCCTAGCAATCCCAATTCTTTGCCGTTGTCCTCCAGAAAATTCATGTGGAAAACGACTGGCATGTTCCCTGTTTAATCCAACTAATTCCAATAAACTATAAACTTTTTCCATTCTCTCCTGCTTTGAACTTGCAAGTTTATGAATGTCAATCCCTTCGGCGACTATATCTCCTACCGTCATTCGGGGATTTAGCGATGCCTGCGGATCTTGAAATATCATCTGAATCTCTTTTGTGAAATCCTTTAAGCTGTAATCCTCCACAGATTTTCCATTATACAAAATCTCTCCGTTCGTCTTTTTGTAAAGTCTACTAATCGTTCTTCCAAGCGTTGTTTTCCCACTTCCAGATTCCCCGACAAGACTTAGGATTTCTCCTTTGTAAATATCCATCGTCACATTGTCAACCGCTTTTAGTACAGTCTTTTTTTTCATTGGAAAATATTTTTTTAAATTTTTCATCTCTATTATTTTTTCCATAATTCACTTCCTAGTCATCATTTTTTTCATCTTTTAAAAATTCAATTTTAGGAGCTCCTTTGACATACAGCCACGATTTTACAAAATGTCCGCCTCCTAAATCAATCATAGGCGGCTTTCTCTCGTAGTCAATTTTCATCGCATATTCAGAACGAGCCGCAAACGGATCTCCTTTTGGTGGATTTAACAAATCTGGCGGTGTACCAGGAATTGAAGTAAGCCTTTCATTTGAGTTCATATCCAGTCTTGGAAGTGATTTTAACAGTCCCCAAGTGTAAGGATGCTTTGGATTTCTAAATAATTCTCTGACTGGCGCTTCTTCCAATTTTTCTCCTGCGTACATAACAATAACTCTATCCGCCGTCTGCGCTACAACTCCCAAATCGTGAGTTATAAGAATAACCGCTATATTTAATTCTTTTTTTATTTCATTTATCAAATCCAGTATCTGTGCTTGAATTGTAACATCTAACGCCGTTGTTGGCTCATCACAGATAAGTAAATCTGGCTCACATGCAAGAGCGATTGCAATTACAACTCTTTGCCGCATTCCTCCAGAAAATTCATGTGGATATTGATTAAATCGCTCTTCTGGCTTTGGAATTCCAACTTTTTTAAGCATTTCAATAGCTCTCTTTTTAGCTTCAATTTTATTTACTTTTTTATGAATTAAAATTCCTTCCATAATCTGCTTTCCAATTTTCATTGTTGGATTTAGTGAAGTCATTGGATCTTGAAATATCATCCCAATTTTTCCACCACGAAGTTTTGCCATTTTCTCATCACTTATAGTGACCAAATCTTCTCCGTCAAACAAAATTTCTCCCGATTTTATCTCTCCCGGCGGCATTTGAATAAGTTTCATAATTGTCTGAACTGTAACCGACTTCCCACTTCCAGACTCTCCGACAATTGCCAAAGTTTCTCCTCTTTCAACGAAAAAACTTATTCCACGAAGCGCCTGAACTTCTCCTGCGTAAGTATTAAAAGAAACACTTAAATCTTTTACTTCCAATAATTTTTTTCCCATTTTTTCCATTTTTTCCTTTCCCAATTTTTAGAAAAAATTAAATTTTAACTTCTCAATTTAGGATTTAGTGCATCATTTAGCGCATCTCCTATAATATTGAATGACAATGTAATAAGTGAAATTACAACTGACGGAATAATAAATAAATACGGATAAGAAGTTATATTAGACGACCCGTCATAGACCAAATTTCCAAGCGAAGCCTGTGGAATGGGTACTCCAAGTCCAATAAAGCTCAAGAATGCTTCCGTAAAAATAATATTTGGTATATCCGTCGTAAGTCTTATTATTATTATGCTAAGTGTATTTGGCACCAAATGTTTTAGCGTTATCCACCAAAAATTTCCTCCAAGCGATTTTGAAGCCAATACAAATTCATTTTCTTTTATTTTCAAAACTTCTCCACGAACTAACAGTGAATAATTTAACCATCTTGTAAGCGACATCGCAATAATTATTGTCTTTATTCCATTTCCCATAATTACCATAAGTAAAATTATATAAATCATAGAAGGAATAATCATCAAAATTTCCACAAATCTTGTCATAATTGTATCTACAATTCCTCCAAAATATGCCGAAATTGCTCCATAAATTGTCCCAAAAACAACACATATAGCAGCGGTTACAATCGCAAGTTCCATAGAAATTCTAATTCCCTGTGAAAGTCTTGCAAATAAATCTCTTCCCAAATTATCAGTTCCCAAAAAGTGACCTTTTTTCATTCCTTCCATTGGAGTCAAAAACTTAGAAGACAAGTCATTGCTGTTATAAGTGTATTTCGTCATCATCTGTCCAAATATTGCCAAAAATAGAAATACCGTAGTTATCACTAAAAATGTAAGTGCCAATTTATTCTTTTTAAACCTTCTCAGCCCGTCTTGCCAAAAAGTTAAACTTGGCTTGTAAATAACTTCACTTTGTGCCAAATTTGGTCCCACTATTTCAAAGTCTTCTGGTTTTGGCAAATAATCATTATTTTTTATATCTTGTGTCATTTACTCATTTTCTCCTTTCCCAAGTTTAATTTTAGGGTCAACCAAAACATAGATAATGTCCATAACTATCATAATCGAAATCAAAAAGATTGCATAAAACACCGTAACTCCCAAAATTAAAGTATAATCTCTGTCGTTAATACTACCAACAAAATATTTTCCAAGTCCCGGAATCGAAAACATCTGCTCAATTACAAACGAACCTGTAAGAACCGCCGCAATTGTCGGTCCCATTATCGTAATAATCGGCAAAATTGCATTTCTCAAAGCATGTTTAAAAACCACATCTCGTGGTTTCACACCTTTTGCAATCGCAAGTTTTATGTAATCCTGCCCCATCACTTCTATCATTTTATCCCGCAAAAGTCTAGCCACAAGCGCTATCGTATAAAGTCCCAGTGAAATTACAGGAAGTATTTTATTCTCAGGTTTTCTCCAACCAAGCAGTGAAATTTTTAAAAGTGGTAAGTGCAATTTACCAATTAAAATTCTGTTGTGAACATCGACTGAATATTTTTGTAAAAGTCCAGCCAGTACGAAACTTGGCACAGAAATCCCAACTATCGCAATCAACATCGCAATTTTGTCCTGATACTTTCCTCTATTAAGTCCAGCTATAATCCCCAAAGGAATTCCCACTATAAGTGCAAAAATTAAAGCCCTTGCTCCTAAATCAGCCGATTTTGGAAATCCATCCTTTATCATACTGTTTACCGTTCTTCCAGATGCCTTCATAGACATTCCCAAATCTCCAGTTGAAACACTTTTTAAATATTCCACATACTGAACGCCTAAAGGTTTATCCAAATGATATTTTGCCATCAAATTTGCTTTAATTGCAGGTGGTATCGCTTTTTCATCTTGAAATGGATCGCCGGGCAACATATGTATCAAAAAAAATGTAATCGTAACGACAAGCCAAAGTGTCCCAAGCCCCATCAAAATCCGTTTAATCAAAAATTTCAAAATATTTTTCATACTTAGATTTTCTTCCTTTCTTTTCCAAAATTTTTATATATCTTATTATATCTATAAAAATACATATTTGCAAGTTATTTATTTTTGTATACAAATATTTTTTATTTTAATATAAAAAAACTACACTCTCTTATCTTGTATTTAAGATTTTAAGTGCAGTTTTAGTGAACTACTCCCGCTTCTAAAAGCGGGAGCTTCTTGGGAAGTATCTGCTTTTGTTAGCCAAATATATTTACCAAGCTCTTCGGGTAGTTCCTACCCTGATATATTTAGTGTAATACATTTTGCTATAAATGTCAATCAAAAATGCAATTCATCTCCCACTTATAGAAGTTGGAGACTTCTTGCCATCTTTTTGTTAAAATAGTTTTAGTTTAGAAAGTTTTAATTTAGAAAACTAACTATTCTTCTTCTTTTTTATAATCTTTTGTTCCATAATAAGCTTCTAGTAAAATTTCCTTCAATTCAGAAATTAGTGGGTATCTAGGGTTAGCTGCTGTACATTGATCATCAAATGCATTCAATGCCATTTCATCAACCGCTTCTAAAAAGTCTTTTTCAGGCACTCCCCAATCTTTAATTGTCATAGGTATACCAATTCGTTTTTTAATTTCAACAATTCCGTCAATTAATTTTTCCATTTTTTCTTCTTTTGTATGTACATCTTTTCCAAATCCTAAATGGTCAGACATTTCTGCATATCTTTGCATTGCGTTTGGATATCTGTACTGAGGGAAAACTCCCATTTTTGTAGGTGCGTCAGCAGCATTATATCTTATTACAGTTTCTAATATAAGTGCATTTGCAATTCCATGAGGAATATGGAATTTTCCACCTAATTTATGTGCAAGCGAATGGTTAATTCCCAAAAATGCATTTGCGAAAGCCATACCTGCAAGACAAGAAGCATTTGCCATTTTTTCTTTTGCTTTTATAGCTTTTGCTCCACCATCAACTGACTCTGGAAGATATTTGAATACCAATCTAGCTGCTTCCAATGAATAAGGTTTTGTATATTCTGTCGCCATAACTGAAACATAAGACTCAAGTGCGTGAGTAAATACATCAATTCCTGAAGCCACAGTAAGTCCTTTAGGCATTGAAAGCATTAATTCTGGATCATTTATCGCCACATTTGGAGTTAATTCATAGTCTGCAAGTGAATATTTTACTCCAGTTTCATCATCTGTAATAATTGAAAATGGTGTAACTTCTGAACCAGTTCCAGCTGATGTTGCAACTGCAATAAATTTAGCTTTTAGTCCCATTTTAGGGAATGGCAAAATTCTTTTTCTTATGTCCATAAATCTCATTGCCAAATCTTTAAATTTAGTTTCTGGATATTCATATAGAACCCACATAATCTTAGCGGCATCCATCGCTGAACCTCCACCAAGCGCAATAATTACATCTGGCTTAAATTCAAGCATAGCTTTTGCTCCCTCTTGAGTTGAGCTAAGTAATGGATCTGCTTTTACATCAGAGAAAATTCTAAAGTCAATTCCAATTTCTTCCAAGACTTTTGTAATGTGATCAGTGTATCCCAATTCTGCTAACACGCTATCTGTTACAATAAAGGCTTTTTTATGTTCTCCTTTTAATTCTTCCAAAGCTGTTGGAAGTGAACCATATTTAAAATATACTTTCTGAGGCACTTTGAACCACAACATATTTTCCCTTCTTTCCGCTATTGTTTTAACATTGATAAGATGTTTTACTCCGATATTTTCAGAAACTGAGTTTCCACCCCAAGAACCGCATCCAAGTGTCAATGATGGTTCCAATTTAAAGTTAAATACATCTCCAATTGCTCCAAGTGAAGCCGGCATATTAATTAGTGTTCTTCCTGTTTTCATTTTTCTTCCAAATTCATCGATTTTTTCTCTTTCTGCCAAATTTACATAAAGAGCTGAAGTGTGTCCAAGTCCTCCCAATTCAACCAATGTTTCCGCTTTATCAAGTGCATCTTTAAAGTTTTCACTTCTGTACATTGCAAGTACTGGCGATAATTTTTCGTGTGCAAATGGTTCTTCCATTCCTGTCGATTCAACTTCTCCAATTAATACTTTTGCAGCGTGAGGAATTTCAAGTCCTGCCATTTGTGCGATTATATAAGCACCTTTTCCAACTACTTCCGCATTTAATCTGCCATTTACAAACAAAATTTCTCTAACCTTTTGTTTTTCTTCCTCGTTTAATATATAGGCACCTCTGTCTAAGAATTCCTGTCTAACTCTATCATAAATTTTATTGTCCACAATGACAGATTGTTCAGTTGCGCAAATTACTCCGTTATCAAATGTTTTAGACATTAAAATATAATTTACTGTCATTTTTATATCAGCTGTCTCGTCAATTATAACTGGTGTATTTCCAGCTCCAACTCCGATTGCTGGTTTTCCAGATGAATAAGCCGCTTTAACCATTCCAGGTCCACCTGTTGCAAGGATTAAATCAGCATTTTCCATAAGTTCTTTAGATAATTCGACACTTGGTTCATCCACCCATCCGATTATATCTTTTGGAGCTCCGTACTTAATAGCTTCTTCCAATGCAAGTTTTGCTGCATAAATCGTACATTTTTTTGCTCTTGGATGTGGTGATAAAATAATACCGTTTCTCGTTTTTAATGTTAATAATATTTTAAAAGCTGCTGTTGAAGTTGGATTTGTAGTTGGTACAACTCCTGCTATAACTCCTATTGGAGTAGCTATTTTTTTAACTCCATAAGATCTATCCTCTTCCAAAACTCCACAAGTTTTTTCATCTTTGTATTTATTATAAATATATTCCGAAGCAAAGTGATTTTTGATAACTTTATCTTCTATTATTCCCATTCCTGTTTCTTCCACTGCCATTTTTGCAAGTGTAATTCTTTCATCATTAATTTTTTGAGCTACTTTTCTAAAAATTTTATCAACTGTTTCTTGGTCAAATGTTGAAAATTCTTCTTGCGCTCGTCGTACACGAGCAATCAATTCCTTCAAACTGTCCAAATCTTTAACTGCCATTTATGATTCCTCCCAATAATTTATAAGTATATACTTCATTTTGATATAATAATACTACTACTTTTACTAAAAATTGTCAAGTGATTTTTTTCATTTGATAAAAAACTTAATTTTACATTTAATTTAACAAAAAGATAGCAAGAAGTCTCCTTCTTCTATAAGTGGGAGATGAATTGCAGAATATAGCTTG
>ERZ772960.189-NODE-189-length-59621-cov-8.077762_pt1 | contig 59621 bp, 48 predicted proteins | sample MGYA00580678_ERZ772960 | MGnify/ENA primary metagenome ERZ772960 (study PRJEB29015, sample SAMEA2737930) | human oral metagenome | biome: human oral; feature: human-associated habitat; material: dental | place: China | collected 2059 ...
TTCTGGGCGCCCTCGGGGGTGCGGTCGAGGTCGGAGACGGCCTCGTCGGCGCTGGACTTGTCCCAGGCGTGCTGGGGGAGGAGGGCAACCTTGTTGATCTGGTTGTCAATGAACCAGGCCGGCGCGAACTTATCTTCGGTGGTGATGGAGAAGGAGTGCTCGTCGACGATCTTCAGCTCGGCGCCGTCGGGGAAGAAGCCCTTCTTGTAGGAGGCCCACTCGTCCTTGTTGTTGGTGACGAGGTTCCACCAGAACTCAACGTCGCGGGTGGTGACGGGGGTGCCGTCGGACCACTTGGCGTCGTCGCGCAGCTTGATGGTGAAGGTCTTACCGTCTTCGGAGACCTCGGGGACTGTGCCCAGGGACTTGGGCAGGTTGATCTTGTAGGGGGTGTCGGAGGTGGACTTGTAGGCGAAGAGAGGGCGGTACATCGCTTGGATGAACTGTCCGTTTTCGCCCTGGGTGTAGCCCTTGGCAGAGACCGGGAAGATCCAGTTCGGGGTGCGCGAGGCCATCGTGACCTCGTTCTTTCCGGTTTCCGAGGTAGTCGCGCGGTTGCTGCCACCACAGGCGGACAGGCCCAGAGTGGCGACCATTGCGAGCGCCGCTCCGGTGGCGATCCACCGCTTCTTACTGAGATTCATGACTGCTCCAAATCAACGTTGATCGGGGGACACTGACGGGAGTCGACCCTGCCAGATGGCATACATCATATGACAGTTTGTCGGCCGATGTTGCCGCTATGACCAAAATTCGGAATGTTGCGAAAAAATAACGAAGAATTTTGGCGAAAGAAGTGCCACACTTTCTTCGATGAGGCATAATTAACGTGTTCTCGATGATGAGCGTTGTGTAACGTTGGAGTTACCGTATATCTATATGAAGGAGGTGTCATGGCCACGCATGACGTCGATGAGACCGTCCTGACGCTGATCGGATCCGGTCAGGCGGATACGCGTCCCGCAATTGTCAAGCAAACCGGCCTTGCACCATCAACGATTTCGGCGGCCGTCTCCCGCCTCGTTGAGGCGGGCAAAGTCGCAGAAGCGGACGAGTCTGTTTCGACCGGCGGGCGCAGGGCGCGGCGACTCGTTACTTCTGACGGAGCCGGCGCTCTTGCTCTCGTTGAACTGGGAGCCCACCACGGCCTCGTCACCCTGACGGATCCCACGCACGGAATAGGTGTCGCGAGCAGCCTCCTGATCGATATTGCGGAAGGCCCCCAGGTGGTGTTGGACGCCGTCATGGAGGAGGTGGCGCGCCAGGAAGAAGCTGCCGGCGTGCGGGTCGGCGGCCTTGCCCTGGCGGTTCCAGGCCCCGTGGACGCTGACCGTTCGCGCGTTATCCGCCCCGCCCGTATGCCCGGGTGGGATGGAATCAACGTTGCCGAGGCCGTGACGGAGCAATGCGGTCTGCCCGCCCTCATCGAAAATGACGCGCGCGCGGGAGCCATCGGTGAATCCGTGTACCGGCGTCGGCTGGAAGGCGTCGCCCCCATTGACACGCTCATCTACATCAAGGCTGGCTCCGCCATCGGTGGCGCCTACCTTGTGGAGGGCGTGCCCCAGGTGGGCCAGGGTGGACTGGCCGGGGATATCTCGCATATCCCCGTCGAGGACGCCGCGGGACGCCCCTGCAAGTGCGGTAACGTCGGCTGCCTCGAAACAATCGCGTCCGCCGACTCGATCCGCGCGGACCTGGCCGCCGCCGGCCTCGTCTATGAGAACAACGCACAGCTTCTCGCCGCCGCACGCGACGGTATTCCCGAAGTTGCGACGGCCATCCGCCAGGCGGGAACCCTTCTGGGCCACAGCGTCGCCCACCTCGTGTCCTTCCTGGCACCTCAGGGAGTCATCGTCGGAGGAGCCCTCTCCGCCGTCGATGCCTTCAGTGCCGGAGTGCGCGCCGCACTCCACCAATCCTGCCTCCCCTCGATCATGGAACACCTCGTGATCGAATCGTCTCGATCAGGGCGCGAAGCCGCGCTCTGGGGACTCTCCACACTTACCCCCTCGAAGATCTCAAAGGAGAATCGCTCATGACCAAGCCCCGCATCGCGGTTGCCGGCATTCACATCGAATCCTCGACGTTTACCCCCTACATCTCGACGGCCGACGACTTCATCGTCACGCGCGGCGAGGAACTGATGGACCGCTTCTACTGGCGCGACGAGGACTGGGCCACCCAGATCGAGTGGATCCCCGTCCTGCACTCGCGCGCCCTGCCCGGCGGTGTCGTCGAGCGTGGCGCCTACGACGCCTGGAAGGCCGAAATCCTCGACGGACTCGCCGCTGCCGGTCCCCTCGACGGCCTCTTCTTCGACATCCACGGTGCAATGAGCGTCCAAGGCATGGACGATGCGGAAGGCGACCTTATTAACGCCATCCGCGGTGTCATCGGACACGAGCCCATGGTCAGCGCCTCGATGGACCTGCACGGAAACGTCTCCCAGGACCTCTTCGACGGCTGCGACATCCTGACCTGCTACCGCCTCGCACCCCACGAGGACGCCCTCGAGTCGCGCCGTCGCGCCGCCTACAACCTGGGCATGCGCCTCCTGAACGGGCAGCCCAAGCCCGTCAAGGCCCTCGTGCACGTCCCCGTCCTGCTGCCGGGTGAGAAGACCTCGACCCGCATCGAGCCCGCCAAGTCCCTGTACAAGATGATCGACCCCATCGAAGCCATGGACGGCATCCTCGACGCCGCAATCTGGATCGGCTTCGCATGGGCGGACCAGCCACGCTGCAAGGGTGCGGTCGTCGTGACCGGCGACGACGCGGAACTCGTCAAGGAGCAGGCCGAGCGTATTGGCCAGTACTTCTGGGATGTGCACGACCGCTTCGAGTTCGTTGCCCCCGTCGCCTCCATGGAAGAGTGCCTGGCCGCCGCCGAGGAGGGACCCAAGCCCTTCTTCATCTCTGACTCCGGCGACAACCCGGGTGCCGGCGGCGCCGACGACGTGACGGTTGCGCTCGCGGCCCTGCTGAAGTGGAAGCCCGTCCAGGAGGCAACGCTTGACGTCATCTATGCCTCGATCATCGACCCTGCCGCGGCCGCAGTCGCGTGGGAGGCCGGCGTGGGTGCCGAGGTGGACCTCAAGGTTGGTGGACGCATCGACACCCGCGAGCCCGGAACGCTGAGCGTGCGCGCCACGGTCGAGGCCCTCGCCGATGATCCGATGGGTGGGCACACCGCCCTGCTGCGCACGGGTGGCCTGCGCTTCATTGTCACCACGAACCGCAACCAGTACACGATGTACTGCCAGTTCGAGCTGCTTGGCGTGGACATCACCACCGCCGACGTCGTCGTCGTCAAGATCGGCTACCTTGAGCCCGACCTGTACGAGACTCAGAAGGGCTGGCTCATGGCGCTGACCCCCGGAGGTGTCGACCAGGATCTCATCCGCCTCGGGCACCACAAGATCGACCGCCCGATGTTCCCCTTCGATCCCGACATGGCAGATCCTGATCTGCATGCACAGGTCGTTGAACCATGAGTGCCGTGAAGGATTCCCAGGGGCCGGTATTCGCCGGCATCGACATCGGCGGCACGTCCATCAAATGGATGATCGTCGATGAGGCGGGATCGATCCTCACGCAGGGAAACGAACCCACCGATCGTGAGGCCGTAGCCGAGCAGGTGGGGCGCATCGGTGCCCGGCTTGCCAGCGGCTACCCGGGACTGGTCGGTTGTGGCCTGATCTGCCCCGGCCTCGTCGACGAGGAGAGTGGGACCGTCGTGTATGCGGCGAACCTGGAGCTGCGTGGCGTCCAGCTGGCGCGCGCAGTCGAGGAAGCCACGGGAGTGCCGGCCGCGCTCATGCACGACGGGCGCGCTGCGGGACTGGCCGAGGGGCTCCTCGGTGCTGGTCGCGGAGCTTCCTCCTTCCTGATGATGCCCATCGGCACCGGTATCTCCGTGGCCCTCATGCTGGGCGAGAGCCTGTGGAGTGGCGCGACGTTCAGTGCCGGAGAGGTCGGGCACGCCCCCGTCTTCCCGGGCGGTGAGTCCTGCCGCTGCGGTTCGCGCGGCTGTCTGGAGGTCTACGCTTCGGCGAAGGGCATCGCGAGGCGCTACGAGCAGGCAACCGGCGAGGACATCGGTGCGAAGGCTATCGAAGCCGGCATCGGCACCGATCCTGTGGCGACCGAGGTGTGGAACACCGCCGTGCGCGCCCTCGCCCTCTCGCTGACCCACATGACGCTCACCGTCGACGTTGAGCGCATTATCATCGGCGGCGGCCTGTCGCACGCGGGTGAGCACCTGCTGGCGCCGCTGCGCGAAGAGTTTGCCTCGATGCTGACATTCCGTGACGCCCCCGAGATCGTCCGCGCTTCCCTTGGGGGAGCGGGTGGCCGTTGGGGTGCGGCGATCCTGGCCGCCCGCGTGGGTGGCTCGACGTGCTACGAAAGGTGGCAGCCGTGACCGTTGTTGAGATTTGCGTGGAAGATGCGCTCGGCGTGCGCCGTGCGCGCGACGGGGGAGCGGATCGCATCGAGATCTGCACCGACCTGTCATGCGGCGGCCTGACCCCCGCGTTCGACGAAGTGGCCGCCGCCCTCGAGGTGGCGCCCGCCGGTGGCGTTCAGGTGCTCGTGCGCCCGCGCCCCGGGGACTTCGTACACACGCGCGAAGAGGTGGACCGAATCGCCTCCGACATCGTGACCCTCTCGTCGACCGGTCGGGGCGCGTCGGTGCCCCTCGGCTTCGTCGTCGGAGTCATCACGCGTGACGGGCAGATCGACGTGGATGCGGCTGCGCGCCTGCGCGATGTGGCTGAAGATGCGCCGCTGACCTTCCACCGTGGCTTCGACCAGGTCGTGGACCAGGATCGCGGCCTCGACGTTCTCATGGAACTCGGCTACGACCGAGTGTTGACGACGGGTGGCGATCCGGCGGTCGCGCAGCCGGGTTCTCTCGCCCGGCTTGTTGAGCGCGGGGGAGACGACATCATCATCCTGGTGTCGGGTGGCCTGCGTGCTCACAACGTCGCCGAGGTCGTGGCGGCTTCGGGTGCCCGCGAAGTCCACATGCGTGCACCGGGGACCTGCGGTACCGATCAGGCGGAGGTCGAGCGAATCGTCGCTGCTCTGCACGGATAGCCCAGCTCACACATTTTTGGAAAATCCTCATCGATTCGTCTGACAAATCGACGTCAGCAGTGTAAGGTTAAACACATGAGAATTGGAATTTTCAACGATGAAGATCAGATCGCATCCCTCGCAGCGGACCGCATCCTCGAGGTGTACCGCGCTAAGCCGAACTTTGTGCTCGGCCTGGCCACCGGTTCCTCGCCGCTGAAGCTCTACGCTGAGCTTGTGCGCCGCTACGAAGCCGGTCAGATCTCGTTTGCCCAGGTTCGCTCCTACAACCTCGACGAGTACGTGGGCCTGCCCCGCGACCACTACGAGGGCTACGCGAACTTCATCCACCGCAACCTCGTCGACCTCGTCGACATGCCCGAGGGTGCGGCACACGGCCCCGACGGCTGGTGCGATGACCTCGATGCCGGCGCTGCCGCCTACGATGAGGCCATCAAGGCCGACGGTGGCATCGATATCCAGGTCCTCGGCATCGGAAGCGATGGCCACATCGGCTTCAACGAGCCCGGCGGCACCCTCGCGTCACGTACCCATGTGGGCGTCCTGACCGAGCAGACCCGCCGTGACAACGCCCGCTTCTTCGATGGCGACATCGACCAGGTCCCCACGCACTGCGTGACCCAGGGCCTGGGTACGATCATGGACTCGCGCGCCCACATTTTCATCGCCACCGGTGAGGGCAAGGCCGACGCGGTCAAGGCCATGATCGAGGGCGGCGTGACCCAGCGCTGGCCTGCATCCATCCTCCAGCACCACCCCGATGTCACCGTGCTCCTCGACGAGGCTGCCGCCTCCAAGCTCGAGCTCGCAGACTTCTACAAGGAGGTCTGGGAGAAGGAACACCTGTGAGATAGGTTCCCCATCCGACCGTGCCCCGGCCTCGTCAATGCGAGGTCGGGGCCTTATTGTGAGCGTCGCTTCTTCGCTTGGAGCGCACGCGTGCCACCCGTTGGAAGCATCCCCAGGCACGTACAATAGATCCCATGCGTAATGCCCTCGACGAACCCACCGGCCCCTCCGCGCCCTCCGGTCCCTCCACCGCGTCCTCGACCGGTCTGCTGGAGCGTACCGAGACCCGCAAGGAGCGCACGGACGGCGACGGCGACCGCTTTGCCCACTTCGTGCGCAAGGACAAGGCGAACTCCTCCATGGTGACGGGCCAGCCCGTCGTCGCCCTGTGTGGCAAGGTGTGGATCCCTACCCGCGACGCCTCGCAGTACCCGGTGTGCCCCACCTGCAGGGAGCTGCGTGATTCGATGGGTAAGAACGGGCGTAACTGGCCCTTCTCCGATGGAGGAAAGGGCTCAGACAAGTGAGCGAGGCGACCCGGCGCGCACCCGTTGGCAGGCTGCGCGCCTGGCAGGCCGCTGCCTTGGATCGTTACATGGCCTCGTCCCCGCGCGACTTCCTGGCGGTCGCGACCCCGGGCGCAGGTAAGACGACCTTCGCTCTGACCCTTGCGACCGAGCTGATTGCGCGCGGCGTCGTCGACAAGCTGACCGTCGTGTGCCCCACCGAGCACCTCAAGGGGCAGTGGGCCTCGAGCGCCGCACGCTTCGGTATTCACATCGACCCTGACTTCACGAACTCTCAGGGCGTGGCCGGCTCGCACTTCGACGGTGTGGCCATCACCTACGCGCAGATCGGCTCCAACCCGGCCGTTCACGCCGCCCGCACCCGCGCCTACCGTACTCTCGTCATCCTCGACGAGATCCACCACGCCGGCGACTCCCTGTCGTGGGGCGACGGCGTGCGCGAGGCCTTCACGGACGCGACGCGCCGCCTGGCCCTGACGGGCACGCCCTTCCGCTCCGACACCTCTCCGATTCCCTTCGTCACCTACGAGGAGGATGAGGAGGGTATCCGGCGTTCGCGCGCGGACTACACCTACGGCTACGGCGACGCCCTCAAGGAGGGCGTCGTGCGCCCCGTCCTGTTCATGTCCTACTCCGGACAGATGGCCTGGCGCACCAACGCGGGTGACGAGGTTAGTGCCCGCCTGGGCGAGCCCCTCACCAAGGACATGATGAAGCAGGCGTGGCGCACCGCGCTGGACCCCAAGGGTGAGTGGATCCCCGCCGTCCTGCGTGCCGCTGACCTGCGCCTTGAGGAGGTGCGCCGCGCCGTGCCCGACGCGGGCGGCCTCGTCATCGCCTCGAACCAGGAGCATGCGCGTGCCTACGCCCGCCACCTGCGCCTCATTACCGGCAAGGCTCCCACGATCGTCCTCTCTGACGATGCAGATGCTTCCGACCGTATTTCTGAGTTTGCCGACTCCACCGACAAGTGGATGGTCGCCGTGCGCATGGTGTCCGAGGGCGTCGACGTGCCTCGCCTCGCCGTCGGCGTCTATGCGACCAACGCCTCGACGCCTCTGTTCTTCGCCCAGGCGATCGGCCGCTACGTGCGTGCCCGGCGCCGCGGCGAGACGGCCACCGTCTTCATCCCCTCCGTCGTGCCCCTCCTGACCCTCGCAGGCGGCATGGAGATCGAACGCGACCACGCGCTGGACCGCCCCAAGCGCGAGGAAGCCAGCGAAGACGACATGTGGAACCCCGAGGATGCCCTCGTTGCTGCCGCAAACCGCGAGGAAAAGGCGTCCTCCGACCTGCTCTCCCAGTTCGAGGTCCTGGGTGCGGACGCCGAGTTCGACGGTGTCCTCTTCGACGGTGCAGCGTGGGGCGCGGGCGCCGAGGTCGGCTCCGAGGAAGAACAGGAATACCTGGGTATTCCCGGCCTGCTGGATGCCGACCAGGTGACGACCTTGCTGCGAGCTCGCCAGGCCGACCAGGTTGCCGCCCAGAAGAAGAACCGAGCTGCCCAGAAGATGCGCGAGGAGAACGCTGGCATCCCGGCTCACAAGCTGCGTGCCGCCAAGCGCAAGGAACTCCAGCATCTGGTCTCTACGTGGTCGCGCCGCTCCGGCGAAACCCACGCGACCATCCACTCGCGTCTGCGCTCGCGCTGCGGCGGCCCCGAGGTCGCACAGGCGACGACCGAGCAGATTGAGGCGCGCATCGCCCTGCTGCGCGAGTGGTTCGTCGGCCGCCATTGACGCGCCCCGCCGCTCGCGGCGCCCCTGACGCATAACAAGCTCCGGCCTCGTCCCTCCTGAGAAGGACGAGGCCGGAGCTTCGTTGTGAGTGCGAGCTGAGGGTCAGTCGACCTTCTCGTAGCGCGTGGGGATCGCGGCCTCGCCCTCGGAGAGGCGCCACGCCTGGTAGGGCAGCTCGTTGCGGGCGCGCAGGTGGTGCTCCTGGGCGCGGGACAGCGCCTCGGAACCCCATGCGGCGGCGTCGATTTGGCCGCCGCGAACCAGCTGGACCTGCAGCGGGCGGGCGCCGCGCTCGGCGAGGAGGGCCTGGCCCTCTTCGAAGGAGGTGCCGACGAGCAGGAGCTCCTCGGTCGCGTAGCCGTCCTCGCCCAGGACGCGGCCAGCGACCTTGCGCCCGCCGACAGTGGACTTCGACTCGGCCTTCTTGGCGACAAGAACGGTCTCGCCGTTGGAATCCTCGCGCTGGACGACCTTGTAGACCAGGGCAGCTGTCGGCACGCCCGAGCCCGTGACCAACTTGGTGCCCACGCCGTAGGAGTCCACGGGGGCCGCGCCCAGGGCGGCGATCGCGTACTCGTCCAGGTCCGAGGTCACCGTGATCTTCGTGGAGGTCGCGCCCATCGCGTCGAGCTGGCCGCGCACCTTGAACGCCTGGGCGACCAGGTCACCCGAGTCCAGACGCACCGCGCCCAGCTCGCCGCCCGCAGCGCGCGCGGCCTCGACGGCGTTAATGACGCCCTGCGTAATGTCGTAGGTGTCCACGAGCAGGGTCGTGCCCGCACCCAGCTTGGCGACCTGGGAATCGAAGGCGTCGCGCTCGGTGTCGTGCAGGAGCGTGAAGGCGTGGGCGGCCGTGCCGATGCAGCGGATCCCGTAGCGCTTCGCTGCCTCGAGGTCGGAGGTGCCCTGGAAGCCACCGATGATGGCGGCGCGCGCGGCGGACACCGCGGCGCGCTCGTGGGCGCGGCGTGCACCCATGTCCATGCAGGGGCGGCCGTGGGCAGCGATTGTCATACGTGAGGCAGCCGAGGCCACCGCGCAGTCGTGGTTGAGGATCGACAGGAGCAGTGTCTCCAGGAGCGTGCAGTCCGCGAAGGTGCCCTCAACGGTGATCAGAGGCGATCCGGAGAAGTAGCACTCGCCCTCGGCGTAGCCCCAGATATCACCCGTGAAACGCCACGAGGACAGGAACTGGGCGGCCTCCTCGGAGATAATCCCCTGGTCGCGCAGCCAATCGATCTGCTCGGCGTCGAACTCGAAGCGTTCCAGGGCCTCGAGAATGCGACCGGTACCGGCCACGACGCCAAAGCGACGCGTGGCGGGCAGGCGGCGCCCAAACAGCTCAAACGTGCAGTGGCGATGCGCGGTGCCATCCTTGAGGGCGGCGTCGAGCATCGTCAGCTCGTACATATCAGTTAGCAATGAAGTGGATGTCGATGCAGGCATACTGTCAGCCTACCCTGAGAACCGTGTCACCGGGGTGCGATTTCGCTTCCCAGACACGTCCATTCCCCGTAGTGTTGACATATGACAACGATCCTCCAACCAGCGTCTCACGCGCAGGAAACACCCACCGCGGTGCCGCGCTGGCGTGCCGTCGTGTGGGACGATCCCGTCAATCTCATGAGCTACGTGAGTGCCGTTTTTCGCCAGTATTTCGGGTATTCTGCGGCGCGCGCAGAAGAGCTCATGATGGCCGTCCATACGCGCGGTCGCGCCACCGTCTCCACGGGAGTGCGTGAGCGCATCGAGGCCGACGTCATGGCCATGCATTCCTACGGGCTGCGCGCCACCATCGAAGAAGACAGAGACTAAACGATGGAAGGTTTCGCTCCTCGAGACGGCGGCTTTGCTTCGTCGATGAGTAGTGGCGAAGCGCTTCTCCTGCGCCAACTTGCCACCGAGGTCCTCGTTGTCCTTGACGACCCGGGAGACTTCGGCGTGACCCCGTCGACGCTGAGCGCGTTGACGGAAACCGAACAGCGTCGGGAAGCTCCGCCAGAACGAACATTGCGGATGCTCCTTCCTTCCATGAGCGAGGACGGGGACGATGCCGCCCGGATGCGTGCCCTCACCGAGGATCTCCTGCGTCGTGAGAAGTCGGTGCGACTGCGCTCCATCGTCAGCGATCTTGACCACATCGTTCACGGTGAGACGGACACCCTCGTTGTGCGGCCCGACGACGTGTGGTCGTGGCTGGGCGCCCTCAATGACATTCGGCTCGGCTTGGCCGGTGAACTGGACCTATCCGATGAGAGTGACGCGCAGCGGATTGAAGAACTGGCGATGCGGGAACCGACGGGTGAGCGCTCACAGGCTGTCGCCGCGATCTATATGCTCGTCACATGGTGGCAGGACTCACTTCTTGAAGCCGTCAATAATTCTCAGTAACGCATAAAGTCGGATACATGAACAATGCCCCGATCGGAATTTTCGACTCGGGCCTAGGTGGGCTGACGGTGGCGCGCGCAGTCATCGATAAACTGCCCGATGAAGAGATCATCTACCTGGGCGACACCGAGCACACGCCTTACGGCCCTCGCGCTATTGCGCAGGTGCGCTCGCTGACGCTCTCCGCTCTCGACGAGCTGGCCTCGCGCGGCGTGAAGGCCCTCGTCATCGCTTGCAATACAGCGACGGCAGCTGCCCTCGCGGATGCTCGCGAACGCTACTGGATCGACGCCGGCATCCCCGTCATCGAGGTCATTACTCCGGCCGCCCGACAGAGCGTCATCGCCACCCGCAACCACCACGTTGGCGTTATCGGAACGAAGGCGACCATCCAGTCCGAGGCATACCTCCGTGCGCTCGCGGCCGTTCCCGGGCTGACGGTGAGCCAACAGGCGTGCCCCGCTTTCGTCGACTTCGTCGAGGCCGGGGTGACCACGGGCGAAGAAATTGAGTCTGTGGCGTGCGAGTACCTCACTCCGCTGAAGGAAGCGGGCGTGGATACGCTGATTCTGGGCTGCACGCACTACCCGCTTCTCACCGGCGTGATCGGACGCGTCATGGGTGAGGGCGTTACCCTGGTCACCTCCTCGGAGGCGACAGCGAACGTGACCTACAACGAGCTGGTGGACCGGGGGCTCTTGCATGACCCATGGCCTGCTGGGCAGAGGCCGCAGCATCAATTCCTGGCGACGGGTGCGTCCGACGCTTTCCCGCGCCTGGCCAGGCGATTCCTCGGCCCCGAGGTGGGATCCGTTGTTCGCGTGAGCACCGGCGGTGGTGTCGTGTGAAGCTGACCGTCATCGGTGCGACAGGCTCGATGTCGGGCCCTCAGTCCCCCGCATCCTCCTACCTCATTCAAGCGCGCGGCATCGACCCGCAATCGGGCGGGGAACGCGTGTATTCGCTCGTGTGTGACCTGGGACCTGGTTCTTTTGGGGCGCTGTGGACGCACGTGTGCCCGTGTGACCTGGATGCGTTGGCCTTGTCGCACTGCCATGCCGACCATATGGGTGACATCATTTCGCTGCAGGTGTACCGCAAGTGGGGTCCCGGCTCCTGCGCCCTCCGGCCCGTGTCCCTGTTTGGGCCTGCGGAGACGATGCATCGCGTCCGTCAGATCGAGGGCGCCGCGCAGGATGAGGACTACGAGGGCGAATTTGCTTTCACTCACCTGCAGGTGGGGGAGTCCTACCTGGTTGGCCCGATGACGATTCGTCCGTTCCACGCCCTGCACCCGGTTGAGGCTTTTGGTCTGCGTATTGAGGGGCCTTCCGAGGATGATCCGTCCCGCCGTGTGTCCCTGTTCTACACGGGCGATACCGATCTGTGCGACACGATCGTCGAGGGGGCATCCGGTGTCGACGTCCTCCTGAGTGAGGTTGGCTTTACCTCTGAAGCCACCGAGCCCGACATGCATATGGACGGTCTGCGCGCGGGGACTCTCGCGACGAGGGCTGGGGTCGGCCGCATGATCGCTACCCATATTCAGCCGTGGACGCCGCGCGAGCAGGTCTTTTCGGAGATTCGTCAGGCGTGGAGCGGGCCTCTCGAATTCGCGGTTTCCGGCATGGAGGTCAGCCTCTGAGCGCTCCCTCGCCTCGTCGATCGGCGGGGCGAGGCCTGTGTGCACATGTCAGTCCGAGGGGGTCGAGTAGGTGGCGTTGTGGCGCTTCCACTCGGCCAGATAGGCGGCGACGCGCGCGGGGCCTGCGGCCTTCGACCAGCCGTGTTTTTTGTGCCGCAAAAGGATCTTGCGAGTACCCAGTGAAGGGAGGGGCGTAATGCGCATGCCCTCCGTGTGTGCTCCCGCCAGTGCCATCGCGGGAAGGATCGTCGAGCCCGTGCGCGCTCGCACGAGGGAGCGGGCGGCCTCGTAGGTTGTGTACAGGTGGGGTGCCCAGCGTGTATCTGGGAATGCCTTGGTGATACGGCGCATGACGTGATCAGCGCTGGTCCCGGGATTGACGCGTAGCCATGTCAGGTCGGCCAGGTCTTCGATTGACCCGATCGGGGGAGCGGAGTCGGGGGTGACGAGCACCCAGGGTTCGTCGAGGAATGGAATATCCGTGTATCCGCGCGGGGGTAGGCCCGGGTCCTCGTCTCGTTCGATGACGAGGATGTCGTAGTGGCCGGTGCGTAGCGCCGCCATGCCGGGGGTCTCTTCGGTTTCCTCAATGCGCAGGTCGACGCCCGGGAGAGCCTCGACGAGGTCGGGGAGTGCGGGAATCAGGGTGGAGCGGCAGATCGTCAGGAAAGCGCCGATAGTGACCGTTCCTGTGACCTGTCCCGTCAGAGGGCGCAGGGCTTTGAGGGCTTCAGCGATGTCTGCGTTGATGCGTTCCCCGGCCTCGGCGACGATGGTGCCGGCGGGGGTGAGGATGGCTCCCGAGGTGGTGCGCTCAACGAGCTTGAGGCCGACTTCTTCCTCGAGTTTTTGGATCTGTTGGGATACTGCTGAGGGCGAGACCATGAGGGTGTCTGCGGCGGCAACGATGCCGCCCTCACGTGCGACGGACAGTAGGAAAGGCAGGCGGCGAGGGTCGATGTCCACGCGAACTCCTTCGTTAAGTGAACCTGTAAGATAACTATAGAACCATTCAATTGTGCTTGACTAGCGGATGGTGCATCATATGAGTCATGACGATCTTCTCTCTCGCAATCACGATCCTCGGATGGGTTGGCGCGGCCGCCTCCATCGCCGCCTACTACCTGGTCTCCTCCAAGCGCTTCGCGCCTGACTCGCTGCGCTATCACTCCCTGAATGTCTCCAGCTGCATCCTGCTGGCGATCGCCTGCGCATCGACCGGCGCATGGCCGTCCTTCCTGACGAACGCCATCTTCATTGGCGTTGGCTGCACCATGATCTGGTGCGTGCGTGACCGCCTCGCGCGCCGCATCATGCAGGTCGTTCGCATCTTCGATGTGCGCCGCTACCTGCCGCGCCGTGTGCGACTGGCTCGTGCCCGCTGACTCGACGTTTTGAATTGGGGGTAGTGAGGGGGCAGGCCCAGGGCCTGCCCCCTCACTGTGTCCATTGGAGCGTCTCTATCAGGCTGTATCCACCGGCTGATTAATTAAGGCGATCAGCGTTTCATGGTCAAGACTTTCTCAAGTGTTATCAAGGGAAAGTCTGTAAGTAGCACTTCACAGAAAAATAAGAAAATGTCGATGGAAAACGCGCGATTTTAGGCGCACTATATCAGTATGACGCGGTGATAGATCCATCGCACGGTACTCAAAGAGGAGCACACCATGTCTCGTTTTGTCGCAGATATCCTTCGTCGCTGTGCCCATCACTTCAGGGTGCGTCAACAGACCAATCCCCTGCAGTTCTCGATGGACCGCCCCATCTTCGGTAACCTCGTCGCCCGATGATGGCGCGCCTGCGGGCGCATCACACAAGTGCCGGACACCCTCGGGTGCCCGGCACGATTGTGTCTGCGGTACGTATCAGCTGCGCAGATACTCCACGATGTGGGGCATGAGCGCGCGGAAGGCGATGCCGCGGTGACTGATCGCGTTCTTCTGCTCGGCGCTCATCTGCGCGGTCGTAACCTCGAAGCCCTCGGGGATGAAGATTGGGTCGTAGCCGAATCCGCCTTCGCCACGCGGCGTACGCGTCAGGGTGCCGCGTACCTCGCCGCGCTTGACGAATTCGCGGCCATCGGGGGTGACGAGAACGGCTGCCGACACGAAGGCGGCGCCGCGGTGGCGGTCGGGCACATCGGAGAGCTGATCAAGCAGAAGATGCAGGTTCGCTTCGTCGTTTCCGTGGGATCCGGACCAGCGCGCGGAGAAGATGCCGGGTGCTCCACCCAGCACGTCCACCGTGATTCCGGAGTCGTCCGCGATGGCCGCCAGGCCGGTGGAGCGAGCCAAGGCGCGGGCTTTGATCAGAGAATTTTCTTCGAAGGTCACTCCGTCTTCCGCCGGGGAGGCCATGTCGAAGTCGCTCATGCGTGCCACGCAGCCTGTCTCGAAGCCTTCCCACGCGGGGGCCAGGATGGCCTCGAGCTCGCTGACTTTGTGCGCGTTGGAGGTCGCGAAGACCAGGCGCGCGCTCACGGGCGCACCTCGATGCGTTCCATGAGGGGAGCCTCGAGCGCCAGCTTCTGCGCCTGCGCGAGCTGGGCGTTACCCAGGGTCGCCAGGTCGAGGAGCTCATTGAGCTCGTCGCGGTTGAATGGCGCGTGCTCGGCGGTGCCCTGCACCTCGATGAAGCGGCCGTCGCCGGTCTGCACGACGTTCATATCGGTCTGTGCGCGCACGTCCTCAACGTAGGGCAGGTCCAGCATGGGGGTGCCGTCGATGACGCCCACGGAGATCGCGGAGATCGAGTCGGTGAGGACCTTCGCGGAGGGCTTGAGGATGCCCTGGTCCTTCGCCCAGGTCACCGCGTCCGCGAGGGCCACGTAAGCGCCCGTGATCGCCGCGGTGCGCGTGCCGCCGTCGGCGCGCAGGACGTCGCAGTCCAGGACGATGGTGTTCTCGCCGAGCGCGGACACGTCCACGATGCCGCGCAGGGAGCGGCCAATGAGGCGTGAGATCTCCTGAGTGCGGCCGCCCACCTTGCCCTTGACGGACTCTCGGGAGGATCGCTGCTCGGTGGCGCGCGGGAGCATCGAGTACTCGCCGGTCACCCAGCCCTCGCCGGAGTCACGCTTCCAACGCGGCACGCCCTCAGTGAAAGAGGCGACACACAGGACACGGGTGTTGCCGAATTCGATGAGGACGGAGCCCTCACCGGTACCCGACCAACCGCGGGTAATGGAGACGGGACGGAGCTGGGACGGGGTGCGCCCATCGGCGCGCAGGGGAGTGTTTGTCATAGTGCCTAGGGTAGCCCACCGCATTACCGTGGAGTTATGAGTCTTGATCTACCTCTCGTCCGCGGTCACGTCGACCCGGCCGTCGCGCTGCGCGATTCCGTGGCTCCTGCCGCCCTCGTGCGCGCCGGTGAGGCCGACGTCATTGTCGTCGACCCGTCCGGTTTCGTCCTCCTCGACGAGGCCGGAGTGCACAGTGCGGATGCGCCGGTCCTGCGACGCCTGAGCGGGGACGAGGCCACGCGCGCGCTCGAGGGAGCCACGGCCTCGTTCATTGGGGTCGTGGGCGGCAGGTCCGTCGTCGCGATCGCGACGAACCGGGACGAGGCGTGGGGCCGCTGGGAGCACCTGCGCGCGGTTGGGTGGCGCCTCGATGGTGACGACGCGGCCCTGGCGCTGACCGCGCTCGCGCTCGCGGGCTGGCACGCGAACTACCGCTACTGCCCGCGCTGTGGGGCGCCCGTGCAGCTGGTGTCCGGCGGGTGGGCAGCGCGATGTGAGACGTGCGACCGCCTAGAGTATCCGCGCCAGGACCCTGCCATCATCGTCCTTGTCCAGGATCATGACGGGCGCGTCCTCCTGGCGCACAACGCGCTGTGGCAGCCCGGCTTCGTGTCGATCATCGCCGGCTACGTCGAGGCCGGAGAATCTCCGGACGTGACGGTTGCGCGTGAGGTTGCCGAGGAAGTCGGCGTCGACATCGAGACACCCACGTACGTCGCGACGCAGCCCTGGCCTTTCGGGCGTTCGCAGATGATGGGATACCGTGCACGAACCCTCGAGGAGCGCCCGACCCCGCAGGCGGACAGCGTGGAAATCGAGTGGGCGCGCTTCTACAGTCGCGAGGAGCTGACGCGCGCGCTCAAATCCGGTGAGATCAGCGCGCCCGGTCGCGCCTCGATCGCTTACGCGCTCCTTCGGGAATGGTACGGCGCCGACCTGCCGAGCGGGCCCGAGGGTGCGGGACGCAAGTGAGCGTGGGCGATGAAAGAATGGGGGTCATGAGCCCCGAGGAACTGCTGAACGCCCTGGATCCTGATCAGCGCGCCGTCGCCACGCAGGTGGCCGGACCGCTCGCCGTTCTGGCCGGTGCAGGCACAGGTAAAACGCGCGCGATTACGTACCGCATTGCCTACGGGGCGGCCGTCGGCGCCTTCGATCCATCGAACGTCTTGGCCGTGACCTTCACGCAGCGCGCGGCCTTCGAAATGCGCCATCGCCTGGCGCAGTTGGGGGTCCCGAAGGCGCAGGCGCGTACCTTCCACTCCGCGGCGCTGCGCCAGCTGCGCCACTTCTGGCCCACCGTCGTGGGCGGGCCGCTGCCCGACGTCATCCCACATAAGGCATCCCTCGTTGCGGCCTCAGCCGCTCGCCTGGGGATCACGATTGATCGCACGAACGTACGCGATATCGCGGCCGAGGTCGAATGGGCGAAGGTGTCGATGGTCGACGCCGCGCACTACGCGTCGCGGGTGGCTCGCCTGCGACGTGACGTGCCCGCCGGGCTGGACGCGGGCGACATGGCGCGCCTCCTCGACGTGTATGAGGATGCGAAGAACGAGCGCGGTGTCATCGACTTTGAGGACATTCTCATCTACCTGTGCGGCATGCTGCAGGAACGCGCGGACGTCGCCGCCATCGTGCGCAAGCAATACCGCTCCTTCGTGGTCGATGAGTTCCAGGATGTCAACCTCCTCCAGGCCCGTCTGCTCGACCTGTGGCTGGGCGGTCGCCACGATGTGTGCGTCGTCGGCGATGTCGCGCAGACCATTTATTCCTTCACGGGGGCCTCCCCGGATTACCTGACGGGTTTTGGGCGCAAGCACCCCGGTGCTCGCATCGTGGAGCTGACCCGCGACTACCGTTCGACCCCGCAGATCGTCAGCGTGGCCAATGACGTCCTGGCTCGCTCATCCCAGCGCGAGGGTACGGTGCGCCTGTCGAGCCAGCGCGACGGCGGCGCCCAGGTCACCTATCGGACCTACGACGACGATCGGGCAGAGGCGGAGGGCGTTGCGGCCTCGATCGCCGACCTCATCGATGCGGGGATGGTGCCCCATTCGATTGCCGTTCTCATGCGTACGAACGGCCAGTCCCAGGCTTTCGAAGAGGCGCTGGGCGCGCGCGGTATTCCCGTGGCCGTTGCAGGAGGCAAGCCCTTCTTTGCGCGCGACGACGTGCGCACTGCTATCTCGCGTCTGCGTGCAGCGGCAGCGGCAGCGACCGACGCTGGGAGTGTGGGCGAGATCGTGCGCGACGTCCTGTCGGGCGTCGGCTGGGCGCCCGAGGCTCCCTCCGGTCAGGCGGGTTCCGAGCGCTGGTCGAACATGAACGCGATCGTCGGCTGGGCGGACGACAGTCAGGCGCAGACGCTGCCAGCCTTCGTCGCCGAACTCGACGAGCGCGTCGCCTATCAGGTCGAACCGGACAAGGCGGGAGTCGAGCTCGCCACCATCCACGCGGCTAAGGGCCTCGAGTGGGACGCCGTTTTCCTCGTTGGCGTCGCCGAGGGCCTCCTGCCGATCTCCTACGCAAAGACAGCCGCGGCGCGCGAGGAGGAACGTCGCCTGCTGTACGTGGCGATCACGCGTGCGCGCGACCTGCTGACTGTATCGTGGGCGCGCTCGCGGGGGACCGATGGGCGCGGCAAGAGAAAGCGCAGTCGTCTGCTCGACGGTATCTGGCCCGAGGAGGCGCGTGTGGGCGCCCCCAAGAAGAAGGCTCGTGCCTCCACGCGTGCCCTCAACCAGGCCTTTGAAGAACACGCCTCGCCTCAGGCGATCGAGCTGTTTGGGCGCCTGAAGGCCTGGCGCCTCGAGGTGTCACGTCAGGCGGGGGTGCCTCCCTTCGCGGTCTTCACGGATCAGACGCTGCGCGACATCGCGCAAGCCATGCCAAAGAACACGACGCAGTTGCGCGTCATTCGTGGCATCGGAGACGTGAAGGTGCAGCGCTTCGCCGTCCCCGTTCTCGCGCTTGTGCGCGGCGAAGAAGTCATCGTCGACGAAGGAGCGTGAGCTAGGAAGCGAGCCCGTCGATGCCGCACACGCAGTTGGTTGCGGGCACCACCTCTTCGACGCGCACCAACCCGTCCTCGCCAATCGTCGCGACCTGCGCGCACTGCGATTCGGTGAGCGTCCCCGACGCGAAGTCCATGACCAGTTGGCCGATGCGTTGAGCGGCCGCAAAGTGAGCGAGCAGAGCCAGTGGTGCAAGCGGCCAGCTTTCCAGCTCGCGTAGGTGTGCCAGGTGGAACGGGTCCGCTGCAGCGCGTGCGTGCTGCGAGCACTGGTAGCAGGGGGTGACGCCCGGGATGACGAACGGGCCCACTTCGTAGGAGTGTTCGCCGCGCGTCACGATGAGGTGCGCAGTGTCGTGCGCGGTCAGCTCGAAGGGGATACCTGGGTCGACGACCCTGTCTGCGGAAACAATCGAAAGCTCGGGGGCGCCCTGTGCGTAGAGCTGCGATAGCGGGATGAGATCGCGCAGGGTGCGGCGCACTGCCCGATGGCGCGGTGTGCCCGTGTAGTGGCCTCCGAACACGCGGTCCCAATCCTCGTCGACCAGGGTGTGGGTCTCGATCGATAGCGACAGTGAGAACGTGTCGACGAGGCTGTGCAGGGCGAGGAGGATCGCGGGCACCGCCCCGACGATGCCGAGTGCAAGGTGGGGGAGTGCCTCGTGACAATCCGTGAGGCGCGCCTGGGTGAGGGCTGCGAGGAGCTCCGGCGAGGCCTGGGTGTCCTCACGCTCGCGGGCGGGGTGCGCCTGATTGCTGAGCCAGATCTGGTCGCCCGCGTGCAGGTTGTCGAGCAGGACGTGTCGGCTACGGTCGCCGCCGACCTGGACGCTGCCCGGGCCGCGCCAGAGGATCGCAGTATTATGTGCCAGGTTCATGTTAGTCTCCTTCGGTTTGTACCTGATGGAACCATGATGAACCTCAATGGCAATCGCGCGAAAGCGTTTGGAAAATCTGTGGAAAACTTGTCAGATCTCTTTAGAACGTCTCAGTTTGTCTCGCCCGGATCGTCCGCGTCCCCCGCGTCCGATGTCGACTCATCCGAACCGGCTGAGGCCTCATCCCCGGGCTGCAGTCCGTCCGCCCAACCGAGCGTCCCATCGAGAAGAGAGGTCAGTGCAGCGTCGATATCCGCGTCCTCCTCCGCAGCCGCATGGCGCAGGGTCAGGAACGTGTCGGGCGTGGCCAGCTCAGTCTCCGTGGGCACCATGTCCGGATGCGACCACAGGGCTTCGCGGGCCTCGCGACCGCCGTCTGCCTCCACCAGGGTGAAGATGGACGCTGCGCCGCGAGCCTGACGCGGGCGCATCTTGAGTCCCATGAGAGTCCCCAGGATCTCTTCGGCGGGGCCGCCCGAGGCGCGCCGACGGCGCATCATTTCACGCAGCGCATCCGCGTGGGGCAGGTAGGGCAGGGTGGCCTGGGCCGTGACGACCTCGACCCAGCCCTCAATAAGGGCGAGCATTGTCTCCAGGCGCGTCAGGGCATGGCGCTGGTCCGGTGTCGTCGATAGCGCAAACACGCCGCCGCTGAGCGCCGATTCCACGGACTGCGGATCCGAGGGGTCCACTGATCGGGCGGCCTCGGTGATCGCCTCCGTGTCGATCGCGATCTGAGAGGCGTAGCGCTCGACAGCGCGCACAAGGTCACCCTCCAGCCACGCCACGGACGCGAAGAGGCGCCGGTGCGCAGCCTCGCGTACGGCGAGGAACTGGCGCACCTCGTCGAAGGGGACGTCAAGCCCCTCGGAGAACTGAGCGATGTTGTGGGGCAGAAGAGCCGCGTGCGAGGTATCCGACAGGGGAATGCCCGTGTCAAACGTGCCGAAAGATTCGCCCGCCAGAGCGGCTAGGACGCGTGAAATCTGAGCGGAGAACATCATCGCCGACAGGCGCGGCATCATCTCCTGAGTCTTGCCGAGCATCGCCGCCATGCCGTCGGGAAGCGAAACGGAATCGTCCAGGCCGGTCTGCCCGAACTGTTCAGCCAGCGCCGCAGACAGCGCGCGTGACACGTTCAGGGCAATCGGTTCACAGATGCGCTTCCAGGTGGGGATCGTGTTTTCGACCCACGACACCCTGCTCCAAACATTGCGTGTCACCGGGCCCGAGGCGAAATCCGTGACCGCGTCGAGCCACAGGTCCGCGACCGTCATCGCCTGACGTGCAGCCTCGGCCTCGGTGGCCGTGGGGGCAGGGTCGCCGCTGGCGTACGCGGCCTGCTTCGCGCCGTCCTCCACCAGGCGCCAATTGACCGGACCGGCAGTCGTGTTCATGAGGAACTGGAACTGGCCCATCGCGGCGCGCATGCGCGCAGGATCGGAAAACTCTGCGGGCAGGTTCGCGGGGTCAAAGCCCTGCGCCTGTAGCGCGCGAGCGGCCTCGGCCGCGGCCTCGTCGCCCAACACGGAGCGCAGGAAATCCTCAAAGGGGGTGCCGGACTCGTTCTCATTCATGAACTCAGCCTAGCGAGCGCTCGTGCGACTCAGCTGGCAAATCCCTGCGAAAACGCTGAGAGCTGAACGCACTGGGCACGGCGCGCGTGCAACCGCGCCGTGCGTGGGACACAATGACACGGTGAGTGACACGCACATGACCTCGTCAGTCGACAACCTCTTGCCCTTCGAGCAGGCTCCAACGAGACGTGCACCAATCGTTAGCTGGCGTATCCTCACAGCCATCCTGGCTGCCCTCGCGATGGTTGTGATTCTCTTCCTGGTCCCTGTTCCCTTTGTGGTCAATAGCCCCGGCCCGACCTTCAACGTGTTGGGGTCCGACAAGGGTATTCCGATCCTCGAGATCGACGGGACTGACCCGACGACGGGAGAACCGGTCGAGCAGGATGAACCCCAGTCCGCTTCGTATCTCGATCCCGCGAAGCCCGGGCAGGGGCAGCTGCGCATGGTGACGGTCTCCGAGTCGGGCAGTCCGGACTCCCGCCTGAATTTCGCTCAGCTCATCGCCGCCTACCTCGACCCTCACAGCAAGATCATGGACTACGAGTCGGTGTATCCCGAAGGAACCACACGCCAGCAGGTGAGCGACGCTCAGCTGGCCATGATGCGTAACTCGCAGACGACGTCCCAGGTCGCAGCCCTTGAGTACCTCGGATGGGACGTTCCCGCGACCGTCACTATTGAGGGGGCGGTGGAGGGATCGAACGCCGAGGGGATCGTCGAGCAGGGCGATATCTTGCGTGCCATCACCACTCCGGACGGTACCCGCCACGAGGTCGCGGACGCGGTCACGCCTTTCTCGCTCATGCGCACGGTTCCCGCGGGATCGACGATGACGCTGACGGTCGAGAGGAACGGTGAGACCCAGGAGCTCTCCTTCGACTCCGTGGCAGCCTCGGCGACGGAAAGCGGCTCGAAGCTGGGTATCTACCTCTCCGTCGAGCCTTCCCTGCCTGTCACCATCAGCGTCAACATCGAGGGTGTGGGAGGCCCGAGCGCCGGCATGATGTTCTCGCTGAGCATCATCGATCGCCTCACCCCCGGAGATATGACCGGCGGCAACTCGATTGCGGGCACTGGAACCATGTCCTATGACGGTCAGGTTGGTGCCATTGGAGGCATCCAGCAGAAGCTGTGGGGCGCACACCGCGACGGGGCCCAGTGGTTCCTTGCCCCTTCCACAAACTGCGACGAAGTCATCGGACACGTCCCCGACGGCATGCGCGTCGTCTCGGTGTCCACCCTCGACGAGGCCGTCTCCGCCGTTCACTCGATCACCGATGGCACCGGGGATAGCCTGCCGACCTGCCAGTAACGCTCGTTAGGCCACCCACCGCCTTCGGTCAGGTGGGTGCGAGAGGGCCCCGGCCTCGTCCTTTTGGTCCGGGACGAGGTCGGGGCCTCCTCTTCTTCTCAGGCTTGCTCGTCCGCCACCGGCTCGAGGGATGCGCGCAGGGCGTCAACCAGGGCGGGAACGAGGTTCGAACCCTGCCCGACCTTGTCATCGGAGTCGAAGGCGCGGGTGCGCAGCGCGCACCAGGACTCGCCGGTGCGCATGACGCCCACCGCCAGGCGCACGTCGGTGCGCAGCGGGTGGTTAGCCACGAATGCGAGGGCTTCCTCGGGGTCCTCGGGGGCCTCGTCCTCAACCTCCGGGGGGACGACGATGCGCTCGACAGTGATCGCCGCGCCGGGCACCGTCTCGGGCCACGCCAGGTGCGCCAGGACCTGCTCAATGTCGTCGTCGGCCAGGTCCTCCTGGATGATGGCGCTCAGGTGATCATCGCTGCCATCCCAGCCAGAGCGCAGCTGTGCGGCGATGTCGGTGGGCAGATTCGGGTCGGCCAACAGCGTCGCCGTGGGAACCAGCGCATAGATGGAAGGCGCGTGATCCCAGCCCACCCGGGCGGCGCCCTTCTCGATATCGACAACCACGTTGGCCAGCGCGATCTGGCGCGCACTCGGCATCATCTCAACAGTCATGCCTCCCATAATCTCACGGAGAGCGAATAAGACCGAGGCGAAGTTACCTCTGTGCGCCGCTACACTGGTTTGAAGCTATCGGTTTGACAGAGAGGAATGCCGTGAGCTTCGATTTTTCAGTCTTTCCCCCGGGCGGGGCGCGCGCTCCGCGGGACCCTAATCGTGCGCCCAGGCAGCTGACCATTCGCAAGCCGGGTCCCGCCGGCATCACGATCGTGGCGCTGGCGATCATCGGAGCCATCATCTACGCGGCATCCATCGTGTGGACCGAGATCCTGTGGTTCCGCCAGATGAGCGCCACGCGCGTCATCCTCACCCAGTGGGGAGCGCACATCGGCCTATTTGTCGTTGGCTTCGTCGTGGCGACGGCCCTCATCTATTTCTCGATGTCCTTCGCCTACCGGCATCGTGCTTCCTCTACCCGCGGCGAGGCCTCGGCTGCCCTGCGCGGATACCAGGAGGCGCTCGAACCCATGCGTCGCCTCGCTTTCTGGGGTGTGGCCCTCTTCTTTGGCTTCTCCAACGGTGCGCGCCTGGCCACCGAATGGCGCACGCTCCTGCAGTTCCTCAACCGTTCCTCCTTCGGGCAGGTTGACCCCCAGTTCGGGCTGGACATCTCCTTCTTCGTGTTCGTCCTGCCCGCACTCAAGGTGCTCGTCTCCTTCCTCATGACAGTCACCGCCATCGGGCTGGTTGCGGCAATCATCGTGTCCTACCTGTACGGGACGATTCGCCTCGCCCCGCGTCCTCACGCCTCCAAGCAGGCGCGCTTGCAGACCGGCATGATGGCCGCCTGCCTGTCCCTGTTCATCGGCGTGAACTACTGGCTGGGTCGCTACGAACTGCTCACCTCGGATTCCGGCTCCATTCACGGCGCCCTGTACTCCGATATCAACGCGACGCTGCCGGCGCACTCGATTCTGGCGGTCGTCTCCGGCCTCGTCGCGGTCCTCTTCGTCGTTGCGGCCTTCAAGGGCACGTGGCGCCTGCCGGTCACCGGCGTGGCGGTCACTGTCGTCGCCGCCCTCGTTCTGGCCGGCGCCTACCCGGCCCTCGTCGAACAATTCCGCGTGCGCCCCAACCAGCGCACCCTCGAGTCGCCCTACATTCAGCGAAACATTGATGCGACGCTGGCCGCATATGGGCTCGACAACGTCGACTACCAGACCAACTACGACGCGGCGACGACGGCCTCTGCCGGGCAGTTCGACAACGACGCACTGACCTCCCAGGTGCGTCTCCTGGACCCCAAGGTCATCACGAAGACCGTCCAGCAGCTCCAGCAGTCGCGCCTCTACTACGGCTTCAACTCCGGCATGAAGGTCGATCGTTACAACGTGGGCGGGGAGCGGCGCGACACGGTGATCTCCGTGCGCGAGCTCAACCTCTCGGGCTTGTCCGCCGAGCAGCAGACCTGGGTCAACCAGCACACCGTCTACACGCACGGCTACGGTGCGGTCGCCGCCTACGGCAACCAGCTGACCAGCGACGGCCTGCCGTCCTACTGGGAGCAGTCTGTACCCTCCGTCGGTGAAATGGGGGACTACGAGGAACGCGTCTACTTCAGCCCCGGTTCGCCCGACTACTCCATCGTCGGTGCCCCGCAAGGCGCCGACCCGCAGGAGCTCGACTACCCGGAGGACACCGCGGTTGGTGGCCAGGTCTCCACGACGTTCACCGGCAACGGTGGCCCGTCCGTGGGCAACGTGTGGAACAAGCTCCTGTACGCGATCAAGTTCGGTTCCACGGACCTCTTCTTCTCCTCTCAGACGAACGAGGCCTCGCAAATCCTGTATGACCGCGACCCGCTGCAGCGCGTGTCCAAGGTCGCGCCCTACCTGACGCTCGAGCAGTCCGCCTACCCGGCGGTTGTCGACATGGACGGGGACGCCTCGACCCCCAAGCGCCTCGTGTGGGTCGTCGACGCGTACACGACCACGAACAACTACCCATATGCCCAGCACGAGTCGCTCTCGGACGCGACGGTCGACTCCCAGTCCACGCAGATGGGCCAGTACGTGCAGGCGAACAAGATCAACTACATGCGTAACTCCGTCAAGGCCGTCGTCGACGCCTACGACGGGTCAGTGCGCCTGTTCCGCTGGGATGATCAGGATCCGATCCTGCGCACGTGGGAGAAGATCTACCCCGGCAGCGTCGAGCCCATGTCCGCTATCTCCGGCGACCTCATGAGCCACCTGCGCTACCCCGAGGACATGTTCAAGGTGCAGCGCAACCTGCTGGCCACCTACCACGTCACCGACGCGGCTGGCTTCTACTCCGGTGGTGACCGCTGGCGTCTGGCCGAGGAGACCTCCACCTACGGCGCGGCTTCGTCCACCGACTCGAGCCCGCGCATGGACGCGGCAGGCAACCCGCTGCCCGCACCGACCGCCCTGCAGCCCCCGTACTACCTGACCATGCAGATGCCCGGCCAGGATAGCGCCGAGTTTTCACTGACCTCCGTCTTCGTCCCCGGTGGCGGCGGCGAGGGGCGTCGCGAGGCCATGGCGGGCTTCCTCGCGGTGGACTCGGAGACGGGCAACACGCCGGGCCAGGTGCGCGAGGGATACGGCAAGCTCCGCTTGCTCGCGCTGCCCTCATCGACGACCGTGCCCGGCCCCGGCCAGGTGCAGAACAAGTACGACTCCGACCAGAAGATCGCCACCCAGCTCAACCTGCTCAACCAGGCTGACTCCACGGTCATCCGCGGTAACCTCCTGACCCTGCCGGTCGGCGGCGGTCTGCTCTACGTGCAGCCCGTCTACGTGCAGGGCACAGGGTCGGCGTCCTACCCCGTGCTCCGCTCGGTCCTGACGGCCTTCGGTGACAAGGTCGGATTCGCGCCGACCCTGGAAGAGTCGCTGCGCCAGCTCGTCTCGGACGATGGGAGCTCGTCAACCTCTCCCGGTGCGACGACTCCGCCATCGGGGGACACCTCGCAGTCGGGTACGAGCTCATCAGATGCGAGCACCCAGCTGTCCCAGGCCGTCAGCGATGCTGCGCAGGCCATGCGCGACGCAGATGCGGCGATGAGCAAGGGTGATTGGACCGCATACGGCGAGGCCCAGACGCGCCTGCACGACGCCCTGACTCGCGCGCAGGCCGCACAGGCGGCGCTCGGTACGTCCTCGCCCGTGACCCCGAACGCAGGCACGCCGACGCCCAGTTCGAGCCCATCTGCGACGAGCGGAGCGCAAAGCGGCTCATAGGCGCTCTCTGTGCGTTGCGCGCCCGGCCCTGCCGATCACGTTGTGAGGTGGGCCGGGTGCGTCCCATGTGAGGGTGGCGTTTGTGCACGGCCGGGAAAGTCCCTCCGTGTGTTTCGTCATTTCGGCAGCACGCTGCCTCTATGATGAAGATCATGCGTGCTCACGCGACACCAACACACGCGGAAGGACCCTGACAGTGAGCAATTCTCAAATCCCGAATCCCCTGCCCAGCCCTCCCGGCGGTGCACGTGGGGCTTTCACTGCTCTCAGTCAATTCTCCGGTGCTGCCCAGGGGATCCCGTACCAGGGTGGCGCTCAACCGATGCCCGCACCGCAAGCCTGGGGACAGCCGGGCCCCTACGCGGCTGCGCCGCGTCCGAAGCGTCCACCGCTCTCCACGCGCGTGCGGGTCTGCCTGAGGCTTGAGCTGATCCTTTCGGTAATCGCGCTCGTTAACCTTTTCATTCCCTATCTCTTCGACGACTTGAGCATCTACTTCGAGCGTTTTACGAGCGTCTGGTTCTATGAGTCGGTCATTTCGTACATCATGACGATCATGCTGTCCGCTGTTGCGCTCCAAAAACGAAGTAAGGCAGTGCGCTACGCAATGGTCGGCGTCGTTCTCGTGTCCTTCCTGCTCATGGAACCGGTGCTCGCCGTCTTGGAAGGCGGGACGTGGTATTGGCTATTTTTGCCTCCGACGCTGGATCCGTCGGTCTTTGGTGATCATTGGTATGCCTCCTTGCTCGTTGTGCGTGGGGTTCTGATCTGGCTGATCGTGCGCTCCGGTCTCATCATTGCCATTGTCCTTGCTGTGCCCGACCGGCGTCCCTCTGCTTCCACCCCCGTCGGTGCCCCCTTCGGTGCTCCGGTCGGCTACTACCCTCATGCGGCAGCACCGGCCCAGCCTGCGTCGCCGCAGGGAGCTCCGATGCCGGTGTCGACAATCCCGCCCGCACCCCCGCAGGGAGCTCCGATGCACGTGTCGGCAACTCAGCCCTCGCCGCCCCAAGAGATGCCGGTGCAGACTTCAAGTCCCACCCTTGCGCCTCCGAGTGGTGCGCCCGCCGTGCCCGGGACTCCGGATGGTTCCGAGCAGACTGCGCAGTAGGGGCTTCGCTTCGACTGCTCCTGACAGCGCCCTGTAGCTAGGACGTACATCACCGCTTTCGGTTTGTGTCCTCCCGTTGAATGCTCTAAAGTATCTAAAGCCGACGCGGGGTGGAGCAGTTCGGTAGCTCGCCGGGCTCATAACCCGGAGGTCGCAGGTTCAAATCCTGTCCCCGCTACCACCACAGACCCGGTCCCGTAAGGGGCCGGGTCTTTTTTGTCACCGGCATGTCAAAGGGTAAGCGCCTTGACTAATCCGCGTCTCGACGCGATAGTATTGGACGTTCGCCATCAGGAACTGCGCCTTCGGGTGCGAGAGGAATTGAGATGAGCACTATTGATCTGTCGCAGCTCACCGCTGCAGACATGAGCAATCCGGCGCTGACAGCACAGGATCTCGCCGATATCACCGCCGCTCGTGCGGACCTGCATCCGTATGTGGCGTCGCACCCGTCGCTGTACCCTGCGCTTGCCCAGTGGCTGGCCAACCGAGGTGTCGTTCCCGCGCAGCCCCCCGTGGCTCAGCCCGCTCCCACCTCCGCCCCCGTGCAGCCGACCGACCCCTTCAGTCCGCAGGACGCTGAGCCCACGGCGCAGACTGCTCCCACAGGTGAGTCCACGCCCGAGCCTGTGGTTGAGCCTGTGCAGTCCGATGCGTGGGGTGCTCCTCAGGGCGAGGCCGCTCCCGTGGTTGAGGAGGCTCAGCCGGTCGTTGAGTTCGAGCCGACCACCGAGGCGCCCCAGGTGACACCTGTGACGGAGACTCCTGCGGATGCGGCCTCGTCGATCTCGGACGAGGATCTCGAGTACACGATCGTGGAAGGAACCCGCGACCCTTCCAAGGCCGCGAGTGATGCTGAGGAAAACGCTGCCACGCAGGCCTCTGGCTACGGCCAGAATCCGGCCCAGGGCGCCGGTGCTCAACAGGGCTACGGCCAGGCACAGTACGGTTCGCAGGCGGGCCAGCAGTCCCCGTACGCCGCTCAGAGCGGTCCCCAGGGGTATGCGCCGAACGGTCAGCAGTCCCCGTACGCTGCCCCGGGCACGCAGCAGGGCGCGTCGACTGGGCAGCAGTTTGGGGCTGCAGCACAGCAGTTCGGAGCGGCCGCGAACACGGCGTTCAACCAGTTCCAGAACGCTGTCGTCAACGAGACCGGCAAGGTGAAGGGCCGTTCCGTGCGCGCGACGTACGCGCTCATCGGTATGGCGGCTTCCTTCGTCCTGTCGATCATGTCGATGGTCCTGCCGTTCGCGTCGGTGTACGGCATGTCCTTCTCGATGCTGGGGGCGGGCGGTTACGCCTTCTTCCACATCTTCCTCATGCTGGTCGTCCTTGGCCTGGGAGCTGCCTACTGGTTCACGAACCAGAAGTGGGCGTTCCTGTCTTCGGGTATCGCGGCGATCGTGGTTGCCCTGCTGGGCGTGCTCCAGTTCCTGAGCATTCTCGGTCAAGCAACTCCCGGCATCGGCGGAATTCTCTTCTGCCTCTTCTCGATTGGCCTCGGTGTGTCCGGCGGCATCCTGCTCCTGGAGCTCAAGAACGGCAAGGTCGCGCCGGTGAATAACCCGAACGCTTTCGGTGGCGCGTTCACTGGGGCACCCATGAATCAGCCCGGCCAGCAGCAGCCCGGCCAGCAGCAGTACGGCCAGCAGCAGTACGGCCAGCAGGGCCCGCAGGGCGGTTACCCGGGTGCTCAGCAGCAGTATGGCCAGCACGGCCAGCAGGGTCCGCAGGCCGGTTACCCGGGTGCTCAGCAGCAGTATGGCCAGCAGGGCCAGCAGTATGGTCAGCAGGGCGGTTACCCCGGTGTTCAGCAGCAGGGTGGCTTCCAGGCTCCTCAGGCGGCGCAGGGTCAGTACGGCCAGCAGCAGTACGGTCAGCAGCCTCAGTACGGCCAGAATCAGTACGGTCAGCAGGGCTACAACCAGGGGCAGCAGGGTGATAAGCCGTACAATCCCTTCGGGACGCGTTCCTGACGCGTTGAGAGAACGCAGGGAGGGCCCGCGGCGAATGCCGCGGGCCCTCCCGTTTGTGTCGAACGTTTACTCGTCGTCGTCTTCGCTGATGTCGACGCCCGCGACGCCGTCGAGGTCTGCGAGCGTGGTGACGAGGAGAGACCGAGAGAGGTCCTGGCGCGTCGTCGCCGTGAATCGAGCGGTGGTGGCGCGCTCGGACGAATCCGTGCGGGTCGATACGCCTGAGACGTTCCAGCCGAGGGAGGAGACCTGGCCGAGCAGCGTTGAGAGAACCCCGTGTCCGGGCGTGTAGTGGACGGCGAGCGTGACCTTGTGCCCGTGGGTGCGCATGAGGATGAACTGGACGAGTGGGGTCAGCAGGGCGATGACGATGAAGTGCAGGACGGTTCCTGCGAGGGCAAGCCACCACAGGCCGGCACCGCAGGCCATGCCGATAGCGGCGGTCTCCCAGATCGTCGCGGCGGTCGTGAGGCCTCGGATCGCCCCGTGACGTGTGAGGATGATGCCGGCGCCGAGGAAGCCGATGCCCGACACGATCTGTGAGGCGACGCGCGAGGGGTCGTAGCGGGTGATGCCGTCGACGAGGATGTCGGAGAAGCCGTACTTGGAGATGAGCATCATGAGGCAGGCTGTGAGGCCGACGATGGCCTGTGTGCGGATGCCTGCGCTCTTGCCTCGGATCTGTCGTTCGAGGCCGATGGAAGCAGAGAGGACGAGGGCGAGCAGCATCCAGCCGATACTCATGAGGGACTGTGTCATAGGGACCTCCTGCGGTGGCGTGGGTGGGTTTAGTCTAACCGCCTCGTGTGTGTGAGGCGCGTGAGGGGCGACGAGGTGGTGGCGGGGAAGGGGGTGTCAAGAGCGGAACTCAGCCCCGACCTCGTTAAAGAATGAGAAAAGAATCTACCAAGTTCGACACAAGCATTTGTGGGGCTAAGATGGGACTCGACGATCGACAGATGAGGAACCCAGTCATGGAAACCCCCACTCCCGACGACATTGCCACCGATGTGCAGGAGCGCTCCAATACCGCGCTGAAGCGTGGCCTGGCCTCGCGCCATATGCAGATGATCGCCATTGGTGGCGCTATTGGCACGGGCCTATTCCTGGCCTCCGGTGCGACGGTTGCGAACGCCGGTCCGGGCGGTGCTCTCGTCGCCTACGCGGCAATCGGCCTCATGGTGCTGCTCCTCATGCAGTCCCTGGGCGAGATGAGTGCGCATCAGCCGGTCGCGGGCTCCTTCCAGACGTTCGCCACGAAGTTCATTTCCCCCTCCTTCGGCTTCGCCATGGGGTGGAACTACTGGTTTAACTGGGCGGTGACGGTGGCCGCGGACTTGGTGGCCTCGGGCTTGGTGATGGCCTACTGGTTCCCGTCCGTGCCGTCGTGGATCTGGGCGGTGTGCTTCCTCGGCGTCGTCGTCGGGCTGAACGCGCTGTCGGCGAGAGTCTACGGTGAGGCCGAGTTCTGGCTGGCCGCCATCAAGGTCGTCATCGTTATTGTGTTTGTTCTGTCGGGTGTCTTCATGATCGCGGGCGTGATGGGTCAGAATTCGCCGGGCCTGTCGAATTGGACGACTGGGGACGCGCCCTTCCATAACGGTTTCGTCGGCGTCATCGCGGTCTTCATGATCGCGGGCTTCTCCTTCCAGGGCACCGAACTGGTGGGCGTAGCTGCGGGCGAGTCCGAGAATCCGCGCAGGGATGTGCCGCGTTCGATCCGCACGGTGTTCTGGCGCATCATGTTCTTCTACATTGGCGCGATTGCGATCATCGGAACGCTGCTGCCGTACACGGATCCGAGCCTGCTGAGTGCGGCCGACGACTCGGCGAACAATATTGCCCAGTCGCCGTTCACGCTTGTGTTCGCGCGCATGGGGGTTGGCGCGGCGGCAGCCGTCATGAACGCGGTTATCCTCACGTCGATCCTGTCGGCGGGTAACTCGGGTCTGTACGCGGCCTCGCGCATGCTGCATTCGATGGCCCTGAAGCGTCAGGCTCCCGCGATTTTCGCGCGCGTCACGAAGGGTGGCGTGCCCGGCTATGCGATGGCGGTGACCACGGTGACGGCGGCGTGCGGCTTCCTCACGCAGCTGGTTTTTGAGGACGCCTACATCTGGCTGGTGAACATCGTCGGTATTTCCGGCATCATCATGTGGCTGGGCATCGCGGTCAGTCATATTCGCTTCCGGCGTGCCTACCTGCTGCAGGGGTACCGCCTCGAAGATCTGCCGTATCGTTCGCCGTTTTTCCCGGCTGGTCCCATCATCGCTTTCATCATGTGCCTGGTGGTCATGGCCGGGCAGAACTATGAAGCCGTGCTTCACGGGCAGGTCTGGGAGGTAGCCTCCTCCTACATCGGCTTGCCGCTCTTTGGTGCGGTTTGGTGGGGCTACCACCTGGTGCGCAAGGATCGGACGGTGCCGCTGGGCGAGATGGACGTGGCCCCCGTCCAGATCGAGCCGGTCACTCGATAGCGGGGACGAGGCCGGGGCGCGGTGGGTGGTTTCGCTCGGGTGCGCCGCTTGTCACCCCTGGGCGCTGCCCGGCGTGGCGGTGTGAGAGCTGCGCGCCGGTCCATAGGATGGGCGCATGATCAACACGCGACGCATTCTTGCCGTGACTTCCTTGTCTGCTCTCGTCCTGGGCATTGCTGCCTGTTCTCCGAAGGGTGCGACCCCCGAGCAGGGGTCGTCGACCTCGTCTGCTTCCCCGAGCGCTTCTTCTTCCCACAGTGGCGAGCCCGCGCAGAGCGGAGCTGGCCCGCAGAGTGGCGTGCCCGACGAGGGGAACCAGGTCCCCGAGGTGAATGTTGCCGACAACGATCAGCGCTGCGACCTGTCGAACCTGCAGCCCTCCATCGACTCTCAGCAGGAGGCTGGTGGCACGACCTACGTGTCTGTGGGGTTCACGAATGAGGGCCCCTCGTGCTGGATTGAGGGCTTCCCGCAGATTGTTTTCTCCGGCGGTGGCTCGGCTCTCTCGACTGCTGTGCGTGAGGGCGAGGACCCCGGCAACGTGTACACGGTCGCTCAGGGTGGCCGCGTGGGCGTGACCTTGACGGCAGAGTCGACGGACGGCGTCGACGGCTGCAACCCGGCCGATTCGGAGCTGATCGACATCATGCCCGAGGCCGGCAGCGGTGCGACGAGCCTGCAGCTGACCCTGCGCGTGTGCCAGGAGATCCCCTCGGTGTCGGTGAGCCCCTTCGAGCCGCTGTCCTGAGTGAGTGTGTGCTGCTGCCGGATACGCGTGGGGTGTCCTGCAGCTGTATATGTGGGTGCGCGGCTACATGGAAATAGGTGATTGGGCGCACTGCTGATACGCTGAGTCTGCTAGAAGAAGGAACTCCTCTTTCTCGTCACATCGAAGCGAGTGTGGCGTGTATTTCCTTCTTCGCCGGTCGACGCGTGACCTGTGCGCGCCGACTGCGCTAACAGAGATCCTGAAGGAGACACTCATGGGTATGCGTTCCACGACGCAGGCATTCCAGTTCAACGTGCCGTTCGAGCAGCTGTTCCCGGCAGCTACCCAGGCCGTGCAGGCGGTCAAGAAGGCGACGCTGACGGGCGCCGACCCGAACGGCCGCGTGATTACTTTTGATACCCCGTTGGGCATGATGTCCTGGGGTGAGAACCTCGTCGTCGGTTTCATTCCGAATGAGGAAGGTGTCGTCGTCGAGGTCACCTGTTCGACGAAGGGTATGCCGAACCTCATGCAGGACGGCCTTAACCGTAAGCAGATCGGCGCCTACATCACGGCGTTGTCGAACCTGGTGCAGGCGCCGTTCGTTGAGGTCGCCCGCTCCTGACGCTCCGTCTAACGCCGACTCGGCCCCAGCCTCGTACATGGTGACGAGGCCGGGGCCGAGTCTTGTTGCAGCGCACCGGGGCGCCGTCTCCTCCCCGGCTGTGCCCGTTCCGGGGAGTGGGTGTCTTACTGTCCGGAGAGGTTCGTGAGCGTCCAGCGCTGTGACGTGGAGGCATCAGAGCACTGCGAGATGACCGCCTGCGTGCTCTGCTGCGTCGTGTCGCCCGGGATCGTCAGGCACAGGCCGGACGCGCGGTTCACCAGCTGACCAGAGCCGTTGATATCCCACTTCTGGGACTCGAGCGTCGGGTAGCACGTCCACATGTGCGCGACCGTGCCCTCGCCGGTGTATCCGCCCACCACGGCGACGCAACGATCGCCGATGCGCAGGTGCCCATCCCCCTGGTAGACGACAGTCTGCGCGGCGCTGTTGCCGGCGCAGTTGCTGTTCCACACGGGGGTGCCGTCGGAGCCTTTCGGATCCTGGGAGGTTAGGCACTGGCCGAGGCCGTTACGCAGCTGGCCGACGATCGTCGCAGGCACCAAGCCCGCATCGGCCGAGGTGGTGTTGGCGGAGGCATCCGCTGCCTGAGGCGCGACAGGCGCGCGGTCCGCAACCTTAGTGGGGGAGAAGACCACCATGTCCCACGAGGACAGGCAACCCACGTTGAACGTGAGAGTCGTGCGACCCTGCTCATCCGTGCCCGTCGTGAAGTCGAGGAGCATCGGGCGGCCACCGTCAACGTCCGGGCTGACGGCGTAGATGGAGCCGGGGGCCGCCTCGCCGCCCTCCAGATGGTACGTGACGGACGTGTTGTCGAAGGCAAGGATCTGCTTGGCGGCGTTACGCCAGTACTCGTCGTTGCCCTCGCTGTCGTTGGTGCGCAGGTTGATCAGGTGCAGGGCCGTGCCCGCGTTGGACGTCATGGTGTTCGCCCAGATCGTGTTCGCGGACCCGTCCGTCGAGGTCGGCAGTCCCACGCCGTTTGTCGAGACCTCTACCTGGCGCTCCTTGCGCGTCAGGTTGTCGCCGAAGAGCAGGTTCTCGTAGGCGGTGGAGATGTTGTAGTAGTTCTTCATCCACGTCTGGAGGTCAGCGGACATGGAGCGTCCCGAGTTCACGAAGAACTCGTTGTCGAGCATGCGCCCGTAGTCGCCGAGCTCCAGGTGGTGCGCGCCGTTCGCAGCGAACGCCGCGTCCGCGAGCTTGATGGAGTCCGAGTTGAACTCGCGGAAGGTAATGCAGTCAATGTTGACGGGCGCGTAATTCTTGTCGTTGGGTACCCAGTAGGAGATCGTGTGGACACCGGGAGTGAGCTCGACGGTCTCCGTCATGTCCTTCCACGTGTAGTAGCTGCCCGTCTGATCGAAGTGAACGTATTTGATGAGCTTCTGCTGCCCGGTCTTACCCATGTCGAGGATCATCTGGTGGTAGGCGTCGTCCGCGTCCTGTCTCGCGTATCGCGTTGTAAACGTAAACGTGCCGCCCTGACCGGCGTCAACGGTGAAAGTGACGGTGCTGCCGCCCGCGGAGAAGTTGCCAGCGTAGGCGCCGCCCGACGCAGAATCGTCGCCGGAGAGGATCTGGGCACCGCCGCTCACGCTCGCCTGGTCGGACTCGGCCTCGATACGCACGCCGTTGTCAGCAGCAATTTCGGGGTGCTTGTACTCGTTGGCCGCTGCATCCTAGTAGAGGGTGGTCGGATCGTAGTCGTTCGCGTAGGTGGCCACGATCAGCGGCTGCTTTGCGCCCGAGCTACGCACGCCCTGCAGGTAGGAGGCCACCTGCGCGTTCGTCTCGTTGTTGTCCCACAGCTCGGTGTACAGGTACGTGGAGGAACCGCTAACGAGCTTGTCGTTGCCCGCACCGTCGGGCAGGTTGATGCCCACCTGGCCGCCGACGTTCTTATACGTGTCATCAACGAGGGCTGCTAGGCCGTCGGTCAGGTCAACAGGATTGCCGGAAGCATCCTTCTTGGAGGTTTGCCCGAGAGTGTCGATGTGAGTGCCGTCGAATTTGAATTCGGTCTTCTGCGTCTTGTATTGCCCGGTGATGTAGGTGCGCCAGTCTTCGTTGTTGACGTTCATCATGAACTGGTGACTTTTGGGCTTGTCCACGCCCTTGGGGGTCTGAACCCACCACTGTACGCCGAGTTTGCGGTCCCAGTAGGAGCCGTTCTCGTTGTGCAGTCGCCACTCGTCTTTGATTTTGTTCGTGTCGTAGTTGTCGTTGGCAGCGTACGCCATCGAGTAGGCGAGCGAGGCCGCGCCGACGTTGCCCGCAGTGGTCACGTAGCTGTTGATGGTCGCGGCAGAAGCGTAGTTGTTCTCGTACCAGAGAGGCCACTGCTCCTTGATGTCCCCGGTTGCGACGGGCTGCTCGTGGCGGTACTGCCAGTCGTAGTGCTGGAATGCGTTGAGGTGGTAGTCCTGGCTGAGCTTCGTGACGTAGTCCGACGGGGCGTTGAACAGGTAGGGCTCGTAGGTGGCGTTGCCCGCCAAGCCCTTTGGCGCGGTGGGCTTGAAGTGGGAGAGGTAGCCCATGCGCGGGAAGCGCGTCCAGCTGGTGGAGGTGTCGATGGCGGTCTCCGCGTGGGTGCCGTCCCCACCGGTAGCGGTGACGAGGTATCCCTGGCCGTCCTCGCTCGGCGTCGTGTAGGTCCACGTGGCCTTGCCATTGTCGACGGTGGCGTCGCCCGAGTCGATCTCAACGCCGAGGTGGCTGACGGAGAAGTGGACGGTTCCCCCGGTCGAGGCCTCGGCCGTGATCGTCGCCTGCTTACCCGGTTCGTGCGTGGACTTGTCCGTGTAAGCGCGGGTGACGTGTGCCGTACCCGTGGCGGTGGCTGGTGTGGAGTTCGGCAGGGGTAGGGCCGTGGCGACGACCGCAGTGCCGAGCACGATCGCAGCGGGGATGGTCAGGGGATGTCGTGTCTCCATGACGTGTGTGTCCTCGTAATCGTTGATGAGACGTCCCGGTGGGGGAGTCATGCGCCTGAAACTGCGCCCATTCAACGGTAAAGCGATTTTTCAGTAAATTAACCGACAATATGGTCAAGCTGAACAAAAGTGTCCCGCAGTGCGGACAAGTAAATTCGTGGATTGGTTGAATTTCTGAGTATTTGCCGGGTGTTGTGCGCTTATGAGCTGCTGCTTTGATCGCTTGTCTGCGCGAGAGTCTGTCGTAATTTTCTGAAAGTGTCTAACGGGAGATCCTTGGGGGAGTATTTGAAAAGTTGGGTTTTGTGGGTCCGTTTCGCGCGCCCTGTTCTCATTGACGAGGCTGGGGTGTGGGTTGTGCGTTCTGCCTGGTTGCAGGGGAGCGGTAGAAGCCGCTCCCGAAGACGGAATAACGGTCGTCGGCGTCGGATTCTATGCCCGAGGTTGTGTTCGTCGGGGCCTCTATTTCTTTGGAATCGCTGGGGTTCTCACTAGCAGCCCGTTCAACGGGACTGGTGAGAGTGCGTGGCATGGCAGTCCCTCGCAAGCCCATCGCGTCGATGATCTTGCGCAGTCCCCAGGCAAGGCCCGCAGTGAGGAAATGAAGGGGGAAACCATACGGACACGAGCACCCGATTGGAATCGTCGCTGAGCTGCCCTGACGTCAGGTGACTACACTGAGGGCACGGGCCACGACAGAGGACGCCGCGCAATGTGGCGCAGGAAGCGGAAAGCATCGTGTTTGGCGGGAAAACGGGGGGTAACAGATGGCGTCCAGTGAGGAGTATCGAGAGTATGTCCTCGAGCTGTTGTCCGGGTTAGAAGAAGTTTCGTATCGCAAGATGATGGGCGAATATGTCCTCTATTACCGGAGCAAAGTCGTGGGTGGCATATACGACGACCGCTTCCTGCTCAAGGTCACGCCCGCATCCGAACGTCTTCTGCCTGAGGCCCAGCGCGCCATCCCCTACGAGGGAGCGAAGGAGATGCTCCTCGTCGAGATAGAGGACCGCGACGCGCTGTTCGACGTAGTCTCAGCCATGTGGGAGGAGCTACCTGCGCCGAAGCAAAGGAAGAAAAAGTAGACGCGGCCCCGGCCTCGTGACGACGAGGTCGGGGCCAGTTTGCGCCTTTTGTCTAGCGGCAGGGGAGCAGTCGAATCCGCTCCTGAGAAAACGGACTACTGCTTGTCGGTGTCGGTTTCGGTGTCGGTGTCGGTGTCGGTGGCACCGGTGGTGGCCGTCGGGGCGTCTGCACCGTTGGATGCGCCCGGGTTCTCGGAAGTGTCCGGCTCGGCGGGACTGGCAGGGGCGCTGGGCGTGGCAGCGTTTCGTGGGCTCAACCAGTAGAAGAACTCGCGGAGTCCCCACGCGCACAAGGCGGCGACGAAGTGGTAGGGCAGCCACGCAGTCACAAGCCCCCAGTCAGAAGAGCCGTCAAGTGCGCCTCCCAGCAGCCATCCCAGCCACCACAGGACTGCCACGTCGGACAACACGGCCCACACGATCGCGACAATCTTCCACGATCCGGCCTTCTCGAGGAACTTTCGGGTGATGGCTATCAACATCTGGAAGAAGGTGAAGAAGCCCAGGAAGCCAAAGAAGTAGATGAGGGCCAGGTCCATGGCATAGGAGACCGGGAGCCCGACCAGGAAGATCACGTGGAGCACCAGGTACCGGACAAAGAAGTTAACAATCCCGTGCGGGTCGCGCGTATCTGTCATGCCCCCATCCTAACGGGGTCCTGAAGCTCGAGGGTCAGCGGTCCGCGCACGGTAATGCCGCGTCCCAGAACACACAACGACGCAGGACTACAGTAGAAGCATGGCCAACACCGACTCCCAGCCCCTCACCCCAAGCCGCATCCTCCTCGTCATCGCGACGGGCGTCGGTGCGGGCTTCCTTTCCGGACTCTTCGGGGTGGGAGGCGGCCTCGTCATCGTGCCCGCCCTCATGGCGGTCCTGGGCATGGATCAGCGCCGCGCCTCGGCGACGTCCCTCGTAGCCATCATCGTCACTGCCGCTGTCGGCTCGGGAACCTACGCCCTGCACGGCGAGGTCTCCTGGGTCGGAGCCGCCCTCCTCGTCGTCGGTGCGCTCGCGGGCTCCCAGGTCGGCGTGTGGCTCCTGCGCCGCCTCCCCGCGCCAGCCCTTCCCTGGATCCTCATCGGCTTCACAGTCTTCGTCATCGTCTCCCAATACCTGCACGTCCCCACACGTGAGGGAGTCGTGTCGCTGACCCCGGCCTCGTGCGCCCTCATGATCCTGGTGGGCCTGTGCGCCGGCATCCTCTCCGGCCTGGTCGGCGTGGGCGGCGGATCCGTCATCGTGCCCGGCATGGAGCTCGCCGTCGGCGCGGGAGACCTGATCGCGCGCGGCACGTCCCTCCTCGTCATGATCCCCACCGGCATTGCCGGCACTGTCACCAACCTGCGCCACCACATGGTCGACCTGCGCATCGGCCTCATCGTGGGCGCCAGTGCCGCGGCCATCGCGCCCGTCGGACGCCTCGTGGCCACGTGGGTATCCCCGAGCGTCGGCGCGATCCTCTTCAACATCTTCCTGCTCTCCATCATCGCCTCGACGATCCTGAAGATGCGTAAGAAGGCGCGCGCCCAGGGCTAAACGATTCCGTGCGGAATGGCGGCTTTTCCTGCGAGTTTGCCCAAAACGTTAAGGGTAGGCGTTTGCTTGACCAGTCGCTCCTACGATCGCCTAGAAATTTCACAGGCAATTCCCTGTGCCTTGGTCATCGTGATGGTGAGAAAACCGCATGATTCCAACGATCTGATTTCAAGATTGAAAAATCTTCGTGGGGAATTGCATGCGGAATTTGGGTGTGAGTGAGATGCGGGAGCCGCGAGTTTTGGATACTGGCGCATGCGAGCAGAACGAAGGTGCCCGGATACTCTACAGTTTTCGCACTGTGTGAGGTTTTGTGATGGGAAAAAATGGGTTAGGATCAGTGGTTAACCACGCGTCATAGGAGATGTGATGAGCAACTACGCGATGAAAGCCTCGGAACTGTGGTCAGCGTCAAGGTCATTTCTGAACGTCCGGGATATGGTCGACGCCATGGCCCTCGATGAATGTGATGGCAGGATCGAATCAGGTAGCGACGACGTAAATGCGGCGCTAAAAGACCTCGTCGATGATTTCGACAGCCGTCGGCTCTGGACATGTGAGCGGATTGAGGACATATCCGATGCGCTACGAGCCACCGCAAAATCGAGCGAGCGCAACGAAGATAAGCAGGTCAGTCGCTTCAAGCGCATCACCGCCCACATGTGAGAGGAAGGACGAAGATGCTGAGTGACTTTCGGGGAAATTACCCATCGCTTCCTGGGGATATTGCTGCTCTCGAACGCTGCTGTTCAGAACTAACACAACGAACGCAAGAGCTTGTCGACAGGCAGAACGAGATGAGGTGCTCCGCAGGATCGATGCCTGGATGGTCAGGCAAGTCGCGTGATGCCTTTGATCGCAGTGTCGATCAGCAAATTGCTGAACTTATGACGTGGGAGGCTGGAGTCGATGATGCGCGCAAAGCGGTTGAAAACTACAAGAAAGTGTTTGAAGCAGAACAAGCTGCCGTCGCGGACGTGCAGGCACGCGCAGAGGAAATATGGGCTGAATACTGTGCGTTCCCGGATGAGGAAAAGGATGATGGCCTCGATTGGCTCTTTGGGCAGCGAATTGCTTTCCTCACCTACGACTACGACAAGGCGGCAGATGCCATTCACGATCAGGGCCTGATTACCGCTGCCGAGTTACGGGCAGCGCTCTACTTCACGCCGGAGGATGTTAAGAAGACGGGGCAAAACGGCGAAAAAGTTGACTACGGTGACACTCAGCCACTGGCAGCAAGCGATATTGAAACGATTCGTGAAGCGTTGAAACATCGGCCCGATTCACTTATTGATCTGAAACAAGGCAAAATCGGCGACTGTCACTTGCTGGCTTCCCTTGAAGCCTATGATCGTACGCCGGAGGGGCGTAAATACTTGGCCAGCTTGGTCACCGAGCACGTCAACGCGGATGGTGTCGTCGATGGTTTCCTCGTGCGTTTCCCGGGATCGAATGATGGGAAACCCGTCCTCGTCACGGAGGTGTTACGACACGGAGATCAGACGAGTTTGAGAAGTCGTGATCTCGGAGCTATTTTCGAGATGGCGTACGTGAAGTCGAATCCTGGAGGCACGCGTAGCACGTTCTTTGAGGGAGGGTCGACTGCAAGCTTTGCGAAGCGGACAATGCAGCAGATCTCTGGAGAACCATCGACGTTCAAGGCTGACTTTGGACCGTGGAAGAAGGACGCGCAACAGGCCGCGATCGATGCCGTTCGAGACGGAAAACCCGTCGTCGCAGAAACGATGCCGGACTGGACAACGCCGAGTAATGACATCTCTGTCACCGTGGATGGTGAGCAACATACGATCCAACTGTCGGGTGGGCACGTCTACACGGTTGTGGGAGCCGATGAGAACGGGGTGACGCTCGCGAACCCATGGGGGAAGAACAACAAACCTGGTGGCGGGGAAATCGGCGCGGAGTTCACGATGTCGTGGGAGGATTTCCACGCCCAGTTTGGCGATGTCACCGTGGGGGCAACCCCTTGGAAGAAGTGACTGCGGCGCACCTGACAGCGTGACACGGCCCCAGCCTCGTAGATACGAGGCCGGGGCCGAAGCGTCAGCCGCACGCGCGACTGAAGCGGATTACTCGTCGGCAGCGCTGGGGTGCGTCATGTCGGCGGGAACGACCCACGCGTCGAACTCCTCGGCGGTCAGGAAGCCGAGCTCGAGCGCGGACTCGCGCAGCGACAGGCCCTTGTGATGCGCGTTCTTCGCGATCTTTGACGCCTTGTCGTAGCCGATGTGGCGGTTCAGGGCCGTCACCTGCATGAGGTTGATATCCAGGTTGTGCTTGATCTTCTCGTAGTTGGGCTCGATGCCGTACGCGCAGTGCGTATCGAAGGACACGCAGGCGTCGCCCAGCAGACGGATGGACTCCAGGACGTTCCACGCCATGACGGGCTTGAAGACGTTGAGCTGGAAGTTGCCCTGCGAGCCGGCGAAGCCGACCGTCGCGTCGTTGCCGAACACCTGCGTGGCGACCATCGTCATGGCCTCGCACTGGGTCGGGTTGACCTTGCCCGGCATGATGGACGAGCCCGGCTCGTTCTCGGGGATGGTCAGCTCGCCGATGCCGTTACGCGGACCGGAGGCGTACCAACGCACGTCGTTTGCGATCTTCATGAGGGCGTCGGCCAGGACGCGCAGCGCGCCCGAGACCAGCACCAGCGCGTCGTGCGCGCCCAGGGCAGCGAACAGGTTGTCGGCCTGCTTGAACTCGATGCCCGTCTCCTCGGAGATCTTCTTGGCGGTGAGCTCGCCGAACTTCGGGTGAGCGTTCAGGCCGGTGCCCACGGCGGTACCGCCGATGGCTAGCTCGCGCGCACGCGTGTCCGCGTACTCGATGCCGTCGAGGGCGAAGTCGATCTGAGCAACCCAGCCGGAGATGACCTGGCCCAGCCGGATCGGGGTCGCGTCCTGCAGGTGGGTGCGGCCCACCATGATGACGTCGTCGAACTCCTTGGCCTTCTTGTCCAGGGTGTTACGCAGCTGGCGCACGCGCGGGTACATGTCGTGCAGCTCGGAGACAACCGCGATGTGCATGGCGGTGGGGAACGTGTCGTTCGAGGACTGACCGCGGTTCACGTGGTCGTTGGGGTGCACGGGGGACTTGGTGCCCATGGTGCCGCCCGCGAGCTCGATGGCGCGGTTGGAGATGACCTCGTTGGCGTTCATGTTCGACTGGGTGCCCGAACCGGTCTGGAAGACGACGAGGGGGAAGTTGTCGTCGAGCTTGCCGGAGATGACCTCGTCACCCGCCTGCGCGATGTAGCCGGCGATATCGGCGGGCAGCTCGCCCAGCTCGGCGTTGGCCAGGGCCGCGGACTTCTTCAGGATGCCAAGGGCGCGCACCATCGGGCGACCCCACACGAAGGTGTTGCGTCCAATGTCGAAGTTGTGCAGCGAACGCTCGGTCTGAGCGCCCCAGTAACGGTTCGCGGGGACCTCAACGGCTCCCATCGAGTCGGTTTCGGTACGGGTTTCTTGTGCCACAGGTGGCTCCTTCGCGTAGGGCTTACGTACCCTCCTAGGATAGCGCCGCACGCGCACTGAGGCGTGGGGCACTCGTCCTAGTCATGCTCCTAGTCGCGCGCGCGGGCCTCGAGATCAGCGCGGTGCAGGAGCCACCAGGCGCACGCACACGACAGGGCGACGAGCGAGAGCGCCAGCGCGAAGGGCGACAGGGGCATCCATCCGTACAGGGCAGTGGCGCTCACGGGGGCGATGATCCACGTGATCGCGCCGGTCGCGTTGATGACGCCGGCGATACCGCCCTGCTCGCGCGCGCTCACCGCCAGGGACGCGCCCGCCGAGTAACCGGGGGATGCCATGCCCGAGGCGACGCCCATCGCGAACGTTGAGACAGCCAGCGCCCACAGCGACGGCGCGATCGTCAGGCAGGCGAGAGCCACGACGGCGAGCGTCATGCCCGTGCGCAGCAGCGTGCGTGGGCTCCACCCAAGGCGCGGAACGACGATCAGCTGCATGAGCATGGCGCCAGCGGCGTTGGCCAGCAGCATGAGGGCCGTGACGGAAACGGCGGGCGCGGGTTGAAGTCCGCCGCGGTCCTGGACGAGGAAGCCCATCGTGATCTGAACGACGCCGTTCGCGAAATAGATGCCGAACACCGAGGCGATCCACGGGGCGATGCGTCGGTCGGTCCATCGCACGCGCGGGGGCAGTTCGGCGGTGCCCTTCGCACCGCTCGCGTTATTCTCCGCGGGTTCATTTGACGAGGCCGGGGCCGCTTCCTCTTTTTCGCTGTCCTCATCGGTCAGGAGGGGCAGGCGCCTCCTCGGGCCGGTGGAGGCTCCGTCGCGGGGCAGCCAGACGAGGGCGATACCGAGTGCGATGAGGACGAAGATCGGCGTTGCGTGCACTGGTCCGAAAATCCACCACGCACCCAGCGCCGAAGACACGAGGGAACCGACCATGACGGACAGGTTGATCGCGCCGGAGAACGCGGACGTGCCGCGCACACGCGAGGCCTCGTCGGGGGTCACCTCTGCGACGAGAGCCTGGCCCGTCGGCGGGATCGCCGCGACGGCCGCGCCGAAGAAGGGGCCGCGTGCAGCCATGATGGCGCCCGCCGCGAGGAAAGCGCCGACGTAACCGGCTGCGCGTGCCCACACAGCCGCCGAAAAGAGCGTGCCCGCCGTGAGCGCTAAGAAAAGAGCCAGCAGGATGACGCGCCTGCGTCCCCAAGCGATCGAACGGCGCCCCCAGAACTGGCTGAGCGCCGTCACCGCGGCGGCCGCCAAGGAAACAGCCGCGCCCACGATCCACTCGGGCAGGTTCAGAGCGCGTGACAGGGGCGCGATCGACACGTTGAGCATGTTCTGCGCCGTGTACGTAAACAGTGCGATCGCCACGAGCGCGCGCAGCGTCGGATTCGTCAGCAAAGGTGATGAGGGCACAATGCATCCTACGACGAAGGCCCCGCGCGATGCGCGGGGCCTTGCCGGACAGACGTCATAACGGGGGAGCGGTGCTCAGCGCTGCACCCAGGTGCTCACCTTCCAGCGAGCATCGCCGGAACGCTCACGCCACTCGGCGTCGCTGCGCTCCACATCCTGGCGCCACAGCGCCGGATCCAGCGGTGGCGCGTACACGAAGGTCGACCCCTCGGGAGCGCTCGCGGCCACGTCCAGCTCCAGGTCGGTCACCACGGCCTCGTCGAGGAGGGGAAGGGTCTCGGCGTACAGCTGAGCCCCGCCCGTGATCCAGATGTAGGGGGCGTCCGTACGCGCCGTTTCCTCGCGCGCGATCTGAAGCGCCTCATCGACGGAGGAGACAACGAGAGCGCCCTCGGCCTCGTACCCGGGCCTGCGGGTGATGACGATGTTCGTGCGTCCCGGCAGGGCGCGCCCGAGGGCCTCCCACGAGCGGCGGCCCATGATGATCGGGCAGCCCATCGTGGAGGCCTTGAAGTGCCGGAAATCAGCGGGAACATGCCAGGACATGGCCGTGCCAGTCCCGATGATCCCGTTGCAATCCTGGGCCCAAATCGCGGCGAGCTTCGTCATACCGCGACCGGAGCCTTGATCGTGGGGTGATGCTGGTAGTCCGTCACTGAAATGTCATCGAAGGAGTACTCGAACATCGAAGGAGCTTTCGCGAGCTCCAGGCGCGGGAACGGGTAGGGCTCGCGGCTCAGCTGCTCTCTCACCTGCTCCGTGTGGTTGGAGTAGATGTGGCAGTCCCCGCCCGTCCAAATGAAGTCGCCGACTTCCAGGCCCGCCTGCTGGGCGAACATGTGGGTGAGCAGCGAGTAGGACGCGATGTTGAAGGGCACACCCAGGAACATGTCTGCGCTGCGCTGGTACAGCTGCAGCGACAGGCGGCCGTCAGCCACGTACAGCTGGAAGAACGCGTGGCAGGGCTCGAGGGCCATCTCGCGCAGATCGCCGACGTTCCACGCGGACACCACCATGCGGCGCGAATCCGGGTTCGTCTTCAGCGTCTCGAGGACCTGGGAGATCTGGTCGATGTGGCGGCCGTCCCCGGCGTTCCACGAACGCCACTGGACGCCGTACACCGGGCCCAGCTCACCGTCCTCGTCCGCCCACTCGTTCCAGATGCGGATCCCGTTGTCCTGGAGCCAGGACACGTTCGAGGAACCGGAGAGGAACCACAGGAGTTCGCCGACCACCGACTTGAGGTGCACACGCTTCGTCGTGATCAGCGGGAAGCCCTTGGACAGGTCGTAGCGCAGCTGCGCCCCAAACAGGGAACGCGTGCCTGTGCCGGTGCGGTCACCCTTGGGGGTGCCCTCACGCATAATGCACGCCAGCAGGTCTTCGTACTGGCGGTCGACGGCACTCACGTCAGTTGATCCGCTCGTTCGTCCACGTATGCGAGGCCGGCAGGGCCTGGTCGACGACCGAGTGCTCGATCGTGCAGTTGCGCTTGATTGCGGCATCTGCGCGACGCTTGAGATCCTCGATCTCCTCGTCGGACAGGGCAGACATGTCCTGGACCAGCTCGACGTCCACGTGCGTGAAACGATCATTCTGCTGGTCGTAGTCGCCGGACACGCCGACGAACTGCTCGAAATCGTCGCCCAGGCGAGCCGCCATGCGGGCATCCGAGCTCATCGCGTTGCAGCCCGCGATCGCGAGCTTGAGCAGGTCGCCGGGGGAGAAGAGGCCGGGGCCATGACCGATGCGGATCTCGGCGCCGTCCTGGTTGCGGGCGACGTACTGACGCACGCCCGTACGCTGCATGTACAGGGACTTCGGGGTATCACTCATGGGCACTATTGTGTCGCGAAAAGGCACCGCCCGCCCGTGCAACATGCGCCGGGCGGGCGGGGTTCCTCGTAGAGCGTAGAGAAAGCTTTAGCGGTGCTCCTCCAACCACTGCGTGGCGCTCGCCTGCTCGCTGTCGGTCAGGCGACCCACGCGAGCCACCGCCTCCTTCTCGATGCGTCCGCCCAGCAGCGGCACGCGCACCGACAGGTTGCCGGTCACGTCCCGAACGCTTCCAGCCTCGGCAGAAGTCAGTGTGGAGGTGGCCTCGACGGATACAGGCGCGCCGTCCACGGTCATGGACGTGCGCGAAGTCGCCCCGGCCTCGTTGAGTGTCCACTCCTCGGTGAAAGTGACGCGCAGATCAGACTTGACAAAGCGCACTGCCGCCGCCGGGATCAGCTCGGGGCGCACGGTGCCCGCAAAGGACACGCGCTTGCCCTCCACCGACACGGTGGAGGAGCCATCGACCACGAACTGGCCGAAGCGTCGCTCCAGGTAGTCGGGGGTCAGGTACATGGCGACGACCTCGTCGACAGTACCGGGATACGACATAGACTGCGTGAACTGCATGGCTCTCCTGACGAAAGAAGCGGCGCCGGAGCGTGTCCCGGCGCTCATTTACAACGAAGGTCCGCCGTAGCGGCCCCACTCCCTTTAGAGTAGATGCATGCGTAGTCTCATGCAGTTAGCTGAAGAAGCCTCTTCGACGCCGTTGTCGGAGCAGGACATCGATTGGCTGCACCTCCTCCTCGCGGACTGGCAGGTGCTCGCTGATCTGGCGGCCGCCGACCTGGTTTTGTGGCTGCCCGCCGACGACGGGCGCTTCATCGCGGCCGCCCACTGCCGCCCCGCAACCTCCGCGACCGTCCACGTGGACGACATTATCGGCCTCCACCTGCCCGCCGCTCGCGAAATCGATCTGCGTCGCGCTCTGCAGTCCGGGGAAGTTGTGCGCTCGACGGCTGCGCGCTGGGCCGGCACGTACTCGATGATGGAAACCTGCGTGCCCGTGTGCCACGACGGGCGCATCATCGCCGTCGTCACGCGCGAGGCCAACCTGTCCAGCCCGCGTCTGTCCCTCGGTTTTGAGGGATGGACGGTGGCGGCTGCCGACACCCTGTGCCAGATGATGGCGCGCGGCGAGTACCCCTACGACTCGACCCCGCAGGTCACCTCCCACGGTGTGCCGCGTGTCCTCGACGGTGCCGTCCTGCTCGACGCGGAGGGGCGCGTGCAGCACGCGACCCCCAACGCCGTGTCCTGTCTGCGCCGCCTCGGCATCCGCACCCACGTGACCGGCAAGGTCCTCGCCCAGGAGATTACCGAGGTCATTGGGGATGGCACCCTCATTGAAGAATCCATGGCGGTCGTCGTTATGGGCCGCGCCTCCTGGCGCGTTGAGATCGCGGCGCGCGCATCCACCGTGAGCGTGCGAGCCCTGCCCCTCGTGAACGGGCGCAAGCGCCTGGGCGCCGTCATCCTCACGCGGGACGTCTCCGAGGTCCACCGCCACGAGCAGGAGCTCATGACGAAGGACGCGACGATCCGCGAGATCCACCACCGGGTGAAGAACAACCTGCAGACCGTGTCCGCCCTGCTGCGCCTTCAGTCGCGCCGCTCCTCCGAGGAAGCGGTCAAGGTGGCTCTTGCGGAGGCCGAGCGTCGCGTGCAGGCGATTGCGACCGTGCACGCCGCCCTGTCGCAGAACGTGGATGAGTCGGTGGACTTCGACGAGGTCGCGCGCACGATCGTGCGCATGGCCGGTGCGATCGCCTCGACGGACCACGCCGTTGAGGTCATCACGACCGGTAGCTTTGGCACGATTCAGGCCGACCAGGCTCAGGCTCTGGCGACCGTCCTGAACGAGCTGGTGGCCAACTCTGTCGAGCATGGCCTCGCGGATCGTGACGGCCATATTGAGGTGCGCGCCGAGCGCCAGGGCGCGTCGATGACCGTGACCGTCGCCGACGACGGTGTGGGCTTCGTGCCGGGAACTCCCATGAGCGGCCTGGGTACGCAGATCGTCCACCAGATGGTGCGCGGTGAGCTCAAGGGCTCCATCGAATGGGCACCGCGTCAGGGCGGTGGCACGCTCGTCACGCTCCATGCGAACTTGGACCCCGCCTGACGGGGGTTCCGCGCGGGCGGGATAAACGTTTCATCGACGAACGAGGCCGGGGGTCCATTGTGGATCCCGGCCTCAACCGTTGGTATCGTGTGTTGGCGCTGATCTCAGCAGCCCGCGCGGCGTGCGCGTGCGGCGCGGCGCTTGAGTGCGCGGCGCTCTTCCTCGCTCATGCCGCCCCAGACGCCGGCATCCTGGTTGTTATCGATAGCCCACTGCAGGCAGATGCCCGCGACCTCACACTCGCGGCACACGGCCTTGGCCTCGGCGACCTGTGCGATGGCCGGACCCGTGTTCCCGATGGGGAAGAAAAGTTCCGGGTCAACTGTCAGGCATGCCGCCTTACTCCGCCAATCCATGATGTGTCTTTCGCTCCTCGACTGCCGTGCGCTCGGGATGTTTCGCTTGTTCTCTTGTCAGTGTCCGTTCGTCATCTTAGTCGCGCAAGGGGGAGGCAACAGTGAAATGACAACGTCACTATGCGGCTGCTCACGGAGCCCGAATAAGATGGGACTTAGGTATTAACTGACCCAATGGTTAGTTGGATGGTTGTCAGAGTATCACCCTCGCAGATCAGTCCGCATGAAGGGGTCCAGCGCCTCGCGAGAATGGAGAGCGGGAATGCGTGGCATTGTTGAATTAACGCGCGAATTACGTTGTTCGTGGGATTCATCGCGAGAACTCTGTGCCCGTCCCATCTGGCGATACGAGTCCATGCTCCTTGGGGAATTACGTCAGTAATTGTTGGCGTTTCTTCCCATCCGAGATACGCGTGGAGTGCTGTGAGGATGGACGCGTCCTCCTGCCTACCGATGATGATCCAGGGCAGCTGGTGATCCCATGCGGGCGCGACGTACGTGGGTCCGATGAGGGCCGGTGCATCCGTATTTCTGACCAGCGCCGAGACAGCGGCCGGGCTGGGGATGTGCCAGCTGTTTCTCTCATTTCCCGGATGAGTTCCCAGGTCACACGCGGTCCTGGGTATGCACGCGAGGAGGGTGCGTTCTCCGGGCCGTGCGAGCAGCGCCTGTCCAGGGCCGAGTGTGCGAAGGTCACTGGGGGAGATACCAGCGTGGAGCGCTTCGTCCGCGTCGCGCGCTCGCACCAGGCGTGTCGAAAACGCGCCCATCGTGGCACTCGATGCGGTGAAGCGCCCGGCGTAGGCCGCGACGATGATGACGCCTGCTCGCCGTGCCCCATTCAGCAGTGAGCCCCAGAGGGAATCCGCCTGCGGGGCCGAGAGAGCCTGGGTGAGGGCCGTACGCAGCGCGGCCGCGTCAGTGATAGCCAGGACCGCTGGGCCGTGCTCGCAGATTCCCTCCAGCACATCGATGGTGGAGACGTCGTGGCAAGCCAGGAACGACGCGGCGCCAGGGACGGCCTCGTCTCCGATCACGTGGAGGGGATAGCCGCACCAACTCGCGATGCGCGTCGCGAGAGAGAGCGCCCACCGCGAGGCGAGGCCGGCCTCGTGCGCGCTGGCCTGAATCTGGATGCTTCCGCCGTCCCACACGAAGGGGGAATGCTCCTCGATCCCCTCGACGAGGCCGAGTGTGAGAACCCCCGCATTCGTTGGGGTGGTGCTTGGGTACTGGCGCGTCAGCGTGGTTGCGGATCCGTTCGCAGCATCAACTTCGTCCCATGTGAGGGCCTCGGGCAGCTCGGGTGCCCATAGAGGGGCCGCAGCCCCGTGTGGCCACGAACGTGCGCAGCGCGAGACGACCTCGGCGACTTTATCCATGTAGGCCAGCTGGATGACGCCGACGCCGTCAAGGACAGCGCGCCCGGGAACCCGGGGCAGCGAGGCGGCCCGTGCGTCCCCGAGGATGTCGGTCGAATCGGCAGCGCTCACGCAGCGCAGGGACAGACGGATGTCCATGTTGGCGCGCATCTGCGCACTCACGGCCCCCGACGGGCGCTGTGTTGCGGCGATGAGGTGGAGCCCCAGGCTGCGCCCCTGGGCGGCGAGCCGCAGGAGGACCTCCATCGACGAGGGGTGAGCCTGGGCGAGGAAACGGAACTCGTCGATGGCGACGATGAGCCGGGCAGGGGCCTCGGGGACCGAGGAGGGGGCGCCCTCGTGGGCGCGCTCCCACGTGGCCAGGTCAGGGAACCCGCGTGCACGCAATTGCTCCTCGCGGCGCTGTAGCTCGGCAGCGATACCCTCGAGAGCCCGCGTCGTCGCACCGGGATCTAAATCGGTGAGGAGCGCGTGCGTGTGGGGGAGTGCCTGCAGGCGGGCGAATGTCGAGCCACCCTTGTAGTCGATGAGGACGAAGCGCACCTTGTCGGGGCTGTAGCAGTGCGCGATGGAGGCAAGCCAGCCGATCAGCGCCTCCGATTTCCCGGAACCCGTGCAACCAGCGACGAGAGCGTGCGGGCCATCCGAGACCAGGTCCAGCTCGATGGGGCCGGACTGTGACAATCCGATCCGTACGCTCAGGACACCGGAGGATCCACGGGCGTGGTCGGGGTCCCATTCCACGTGCGAGGGGAGGGCGTCACGCGCATCCGCTCGGGTGACTGTCCACCACCACTGGGGTGCGACCGGCAGGTCATCGGTGACACACACCTGCGCGCACCAGGACGGCAGACGCGCAACTGAGGAAGCGTACCCGATATGCACGGTCAGCCTGTCATGCTCAGAGCCTTGCACGCAGTGCGGGCACGACTCGCCGGCACTCACGTGGATGTCCACGCCCGCGTGCCCCAGCAGGACAGGGGAGACGCTGTTCCACCACACTCGCGCGCCGCCCACCTGCGCGGCTATCTGACCCGCGCACCACAGGGCACACTGGGCGGCGTGAATGCCCGCGATACCGAGCGCGGAGCGCCCCGGCTCATCCGACGACGTCGAGAGGAGCACGCGTTTGCGGGGGCTCGTGGCCCGTCCCGGCCACACGCTGACCCGTACGATCCGGGGCGAGGGCCCGCAGTCCGGTAGTCCAGCGAGCACCAGCGAGAGCGCAGCGCCGTCCCAGCCCCTGCGCCGCCGACGCGCACGCCAGCAGAGAATGATCGCGGTGACGCAAGCGATCACCGCCACCAGCGAAGCGATACCGATCCACAGCCGTGGAGCGCTCGCCCCCGCTCGCAGGCGCCAGCCCATGAAACCGAGCATGACGACGACGGAAACCAGGGGTGCGCCCCTGAGCAGGGATGATCCCGTGAGCGAGCCGGGGCCTCGTCGCTCGACGCCCGGCCACGTCAAGCGCATCGGGCGCGCGCGGACCTCGAAGACGTCGTCGCCGAGGCGCAGGCGAGCCCCGGGGCTCATCTCCCGCGCCGTGCGGGTGGTGCGCCACCAGCGCGCGCGGCTGCGCAGCCGAAACGGAGGGGAATCCGGCTGGGCATCAAGGAACGCGCGACCCTCACGCGTGGTGAAAACCGCGTGTGTGCGCGCCACGCTCGCGCATGACAGAGGCATATCGCCCGCGCGACCGACCGTGCCGGGGGCCATCACGACGCCAACGTCGGGTCCCTGAACGCATGCCAGGTGCAGGTCGGTGCGCAGGGCAGCGCGGGCGAGACAACCGGAATCTTTCATGACCCAACGATCCCGCCGATTGTGGGCGCATTCAAACGCCGGGAGGCGCCCTGTGGATAACCGCTCGCCGCCCCGAAACCCTGTGGATAAAGACCGTCGCCCGCCCGTGTGGCTATGACCACCTCCGCCGTTGGAAGGCCTCGCTCACCGGTCCGCCAGCCTCCCGGAATGCAAGAATGGATCCCATGGCTGACTCCACGTTCGAGACGACACGCGACCGCTACAACGACCTCATTGAGCGCATCAACGAGGCTCGCGCCGCCTACTACGACCGTGATTCGCCGACCCTCGCGGACGCAGACTACGACCGCATGTACCGCGAGGTTGAAGAGATCGAGGAGCGCTACCCGCAGCTGCGCGGCGCCGACTCGCCCACGATGAGCGTGGGCGGCAGCGTCGACTCCGGTTTCGCCGAGGTGCGCCACCTCGCCCAGATGATGTCCCTCGACGACGTCTTCTCCCTTGAGGAGCTCGCCGGGTGGGAGACACGCATGGCCGAAGCGACCGGCATCTCTGACCTGGAGATGACGACCGAGGTGAAGGTCGACGGCCTGTCCATCAACCTCCTGTACGAGAACGGTCGCCTCGTGCGCGCCGCGAGCCGAGGCGACGGCTACGTCGGCGAAGACGTGACCGCCAACGCGCGAACCATCGCCTCGATCCCGCAGACCCTGACCGGCACCGTGCCCGCGCGCATCGAGGTGCGCGGCGAGGTCTACTTCCCGGTCGCCGACTTTGCTGCCTTCAACGAGGCTCGCGTCGAGGCCGGGGAAAAGACCTTCGTCAACGCGCGCAACGCGGCCGCCGGTTCCCTGCGCCAGAAGGACCCGACCGAGACCGCCAAGCGCCCCCTCGCGATGGTCGCCCACGGCATCGGCTTCGTCGAGGCCGGGAACGACTTCACCGAACCGACCACCCAGATGGGCTGGTACGAGCAGCTGCGCGACTGGGGTCTGCCCGTCTCGCCCTACACGCGCCTGCTGACGGGCCGCAAGGCCATCGAGGAGCGCATCGCCGAGATCGGCGCGGACCGCCACGGTCTCGTGCACGAGATCGACGGCGTCGTCGTCAAGATCAACGACCTGGACCTGCAGCGCTCCCTCGGCTCCACCTCGCGCACCCCGCGCTGGGCGGCCGCCTACAAGTTCCCGCCCGAAGAGGTCCATACGCGCCTGCTCGACATCCGCGTCCAGGTGGGGCGCACGGGGCGCGTCACCCCCTACGGTGTCATGGAATCCGTGCTGGTCGCGGGCTCGAACGTCGCGCGTGCGACCCTGCACAACGCCCAGGAGGTCGCCCGAAAGGGAGTCCTCATCGGCGACCTGGTCGTCCTGCGCAAGGCCGGCGACGTGATCCCCGAGATCGTCGCCCCCGTCGAGGACGCGCGCAACGGCTCCGAGCGCCCCTTCGTCATGCCGACCGAGTGTCCCTCCTGCGGGACCCCCCTCGTGCAGGAGAAGGAAGGCGACGTCGACCTGCGATGCCCCAACAAGGGCGCGTGCCCCGCGCAGATCACCGAGCGCCTCGCCCACGTGGGTGCGCGCAGCGCCCTGGACGTGGAGGGCCTCGGTGACGAGTCCGCGCTGGCCATGACTCAGCCCGAAAACGACCGCGACGAGGTGGCGGCCGCCCTGGTCGCCGGCCACAGCGTCACCCTGGAGGACGGCACCGTCCTCACGCTCGAGGGCGGCCGCGAGCTGCCCCACGGGGAGCAGATCACCCGCGCCGAAGAACTCCTGCCCGCCCCGCAGGCCCCCGCCCTGCGCACCGAGGCCGCGCTCTTCGACCTGCGCGCGCAGGACCTGCGCGACGTCATGGTGTGGAAGCCCGTCAAGAAGAAGGGCGAGGAAACCGGGGACTGGAAGCAGATCCGCTACTTCTGGACCAAGGCGTACAAGCCTCGCAAGCTGCACGGCCAGACCGTTTTCGAGCCCATCGAGCCCAGCGCCTCCAAGGGCACCGAGAAAATGCTCGCTGAGCTGGACAAGGCCAAGAGCCAGCCCCTCGCGCGCGTCCTCGTCGCCCTGTCCATCCGCCACGTCGGCCCCACGGCCGCCCGCGCGCTCGCGGACACCTTCCGCTCGATGGACGCTCTGCGCGCCGCGTCGGTCGAGGAACTGTCCGCGGTCGAGGGCGTGGGCGAGGAAATCGGCCGCTCCCTGCGCGACTGGTTCACCGTCGACTGGCACCTGGAGGTGCTCGAGGCGTGGGCGCGCGCGGGTGTGCGCATGGCCGACGAGGCGCCCGAGCCGGCCTCGGACGTGCTTGCGGGCCTCACCATCGTGGTTTCGGGCGCGATGCCCGGATACGACCGCGAGGGCGCCAAGGAAGCGATCACGTCGCGCGGCGGCAAGGCTGCGGGTTCGGTCTCCAAGAAGACCTCGCTCGTGGTCGCCGGTCCGGGCGCGGGTTCCAAGGCCGCCAAGGCCGAGGCCCTGGGCGTCCCCGTCATTACCGAGCAGCAATTCACCGATCTCCTTGAGGGAGGCCTGGCGGGAGTCGGCCTGTAACGAGGCCGGGGCGTGGTGAGGCGCGATAGTCCGTTAGTGGACGCCCAGCTCTGTGGGGCCGTGGGCTTGTGCGCGGCTTGTTGGCGGTCGTTAACGAGGCCCTGGCTAAGGCCGCTAGGTGCAGGCGGTATTCGATGGGGACTTGCTGGCGAGGCTGGTGTCGACGCGGCGGCGTTTGCAGAAGTCTTCGATCCAGGCGGCGACCCAGGTGTGGACCTGGTCGCGGGTGGTGCAGGAGCGTCGGTAGTGGTACTCGGTTGCGAGGGCGACCCACAAGGATTCGGTCGCGGCGTTGTCCCGGCACACCCCGGACCGGCCCACCGAGACTCTTCCGCTGCTGATGGGGCTAGTTGAAGGTGCACCGGTGTACGGTGCTTTCATGGAAAGCAATCCGCTGTTGGTGTCATGGGGCGACCTGGATCGGTGGGCAGCCACCGAAGAATCGAAGGGCGCCTTCCCCGAACTCATGCGGAGGTTGCTCGCGCAGACGCCGGGTGTTACCAACATCAACATTCGGGCACGCGAAGGAACCGCCGCCCCAGGGTGGGACGGCACTGCGACCTCGGCGGGTTCCGCGTTTCTGCCCGAGGGCGAGCTCCGCTTCGAGTTTGGCACCAATCAAGACCCGAAACGCAAGGCCAATGAGGACTACGAGAAGCGCGCCCAGGAAGCTGCCGGGACGACGGAAGAAGTCTTTCTATTCGCCACGCCCCGGAACTGGGCAGGGGCTGCTGCGTGGGCGGAGGAACGCCAGAACGAAGGGGTATTCGCCTCCGTCGAAGCATTTGACGCACACCGGCTTGAGGGCTGGCTCCAGTTGGTACCAGCCGTCCACTACTGGATCAGCGAGCGACTGGAGAAGCCAACGTCGGGTGCTCAAACACTGACGGCTTGGTGGGAAAGACTCTGTCGGAACTGCACGATCGAGGTGCCCCCGGGGTTCCACACTGCCGGACGGCACAAGGAAGCCGATAAACTGCTCGACCTCCTTGCAACCAATGACAAGGTACCGTCAGTTCAAGCAGCATGGCGCGATGATGTGCTTGTCTTCTGCCATGCGCTCCTCCTCGACCGGGACCCGGCGGCGCTCGCGAGGGCGCTGGTCGTGTCCGACGCCCAGAGGTGGCACCAGCTGGCGATTCAACCCTCCTCTCTCATCCTGATTCCTCTGTTCGACGATCCTGACATTGGCCTGGCGCAGGACAATGGGCACAGGGTCATTCACCCAGTAGTTGAGGTGAATGACACCCGCGATGATAAAGACATAGTTAGGCTTTCCAAGATTGACCGGTGGGGTGGTGCCACTTCGCTGACTGAAGCGGAATTGGATTTTCCGAAGGCGGATAAGCTCACGGCCCTGGCTCGCAGGAGCATGTGCGGCTTCTACCGTCGGATTTCACGCGACAAGAGCAGGCAACATCCCGAGTGGGCGAAGGATCGAGACACTGTTTGCTTACTGGCCCCACTGGTCTTGGTCGGCGCGTGGGAAGCCGAACACGCGGGTGATCTCGATTCGATTTCTCAGTTCGTCGGCATCGACGGGAACGAGATCAATGCTCGGCTAGACGAACTGGTCGACAGGTATCCTCTGGATCCCCCCTTTGTCCGATCGGGCGGACAGTGGCGGCTGGTTGACGCGATGGATGCGGCTGCGCTGCTGCTGCCGAAGCTGTCTGTGTTGCATCTCGAGCCCTGGGAGAAGCTCCTCAACGATGTCTTGCTTGCGGCCAGCCCGTTGGAGGAGAAGTCCACGAGCGAAGCGCTAAAAGCGCTGATGGACGGTCTGCGGCCGCCCTTCTCACCGACTCTGCCCCGCCATCTCGCTAGTGGACTCGCCCTAGCCGCCGCAACGAGCGGCCGGAAAGGCGGATCACTCGCAGGTGTCGGCAGGTACGTCGACCGAATTGTCGCGTGCCTCGTCGAGAGAGGAGTCCAGGATGAGAGCGGTTGTCTTCTCGGTCGCCTCGCTCCTTTCCTGCCGTCCCTGGCCGAGGCATCGCCAGGGAGATTCCTCGATGTTATCGAGCTCGGGCTGGAGCACACAGAGGCCGCGTTCTCGGCTGGCGTTACACAAGCGGAGGACAGCCCAGAATTCATGCTGGTGACGCTACCGGAGCTCAAGTGGGCGCTACAGTGCCTGTCATGGTCCCCCGATTACTTCGGCAGGGCAGTGCGTGTGCTAGCACGACTGGGTGATCTAGCCGCCGACGAAACCTATCGGCGCGATTACGCAGAGGCTGTGGCCATAGCGGTCGCAGGCTGGTCGCCGTTTGGAGAAATCGATTGGCGGGAGAGAGCGGAGATCGTGACATGGATGCTTGAGAAACACCCGCGTTTTGGTTGGCCCCTTGTGGAGGGACTCTTTGTTCAGAAGTTTGGTTTCGTTGTGCCGTCTAAACCGCTCTACCGGGACTGGGGCCTGGATGAGAAGCCTTTTGTACCCATTGCATGCGCAGACTATCGTCGCGAGGTTCTGGAAGCGGCTGTGCGGTTAGCAGGATCGGATGTAGATCGCTGGTTGATCCTCCTTCGATCGTGTGGTGACCCACCCGTTCCAGAGAGGACGGGGATCATTAGTGGGTTTCGAAGCGCAGCTGCCCAAGGAAAATGGGACGACGATCAGGCCCTGGAAGCCTGTTCCCTGTTGCGGTCGATGGTGAACCGCCTTCAGTCCTCGACTGACGCGCCCCGGGCGTGGAGAGAGGAGCAACTGCGCCCGCTCGTCGAGCTATTGGCCCAACTGGAACCCGTAGACGATCCCCGCAGATTCGCTTGGCTTTTCGACTACGATCGCTGCATCACGATTCGCGGGAAAACAGTTCGCGGGAAAACAGGACGGGACGAGGAATTCGACGAAATCCTTCGGGAGGAAAGAGATCGCGCGCTAGCCTCTGTTATCCAGGGGGGAGACGCGCAGGTGCGCGCCCTCGTGGAGGCATCGAAGAACGTCAACTACATCGGAGAGTTCTTGGCGCGCACAGACTCCGAGCTTGAGCCCTGCATCCTGTTGTGGCTGGACGGAGAATCGCCAGCGTTGCACAAGGCGGCTTCCGCGTACGTGTGGAGCACAGCGAAGGAGCGGGGGATGCCATGGGTGCGTTCGACTCTCGAGCAGGGCTTCCTTGGGACCGAAGGCCAGAGAAGGCTCGTTGCCTCCCTACCCTGCGACAAGGAAGTGTGGCCCGGCGTCGAAGAGCTCGATGAGGCCCTGTCGCGCACTTACTGGGAGAACGTGAGCGTCTTCCAGATTAACAAGGAGGACGGGGACGAGGTCCTCGACATTCTGCTGGAATATGGATGCGCTGCCCAGGCAATTGCTCTCCTATCGAGAATGATTGACGTCGAACAGAAGCCGAAAGCCTCGCAGGTGGTGCGAGCGCTTTCTCTGTGGTGCGAGTCAAGGGAGTGCGGGGAGAATACAGCGTCTAGCTATGAGGCCGAAGAACTGCTGACGTGGCTAGAATCCGAGGCCGGAGATCACCCCGACCTGCCGACGCTCGAATTTCGACTCCTCGCCTGCGGCCACGATCTGACGCCCTCGGACGCGCTGTATCGGATCCTGGGGCGCGAGCCCGGTCGCTTTGCCGCTCTCGTAAACGGTCTGTATGGCTCTCGTGAGGGTGAGGAGGGGCAGGAAACACGCGCGCATCAATTCGGATGCTGGCAGGTGCTCAACCACTGGCGGTGCCTGCCGGGACTGAGCGACGACGGGACAATTGACGGGGAGTGTCTCGCGCGTTGGGTGGAGGAAGCCCGAATGCTCCTCAGAGCCGACGGACTTGGGGACATCGCAGACACCCAGATCGGCAAGGTCCTCGCCAGCAGCCCCGACGGGAGGGATGGGATGTGGCCAGCCGAGGAGGTCCGAGACCTTCTCGAGGACGCGAAGAGCCGCGACCTCGAGCAGGGAATGGTGACGGGACGGTACAACCGCCGAGGCGGCATGACCCGAGGAATCCTTGACGGAGGGGCACAGGAATGGTCCCTGGTGCGCATATACCACGAGCACTCGCGCAAGATGAGCGCGCGCTGGCCGCGCGCCTCCGCCGTCCTCGATGGCCTCGCGGAAGACTACGAGCGCGAAGCCGAACGGGAGGACGAGAGGGCGGAAGAAAGGGCGGACCAGGACTAACCCGGGCCTCGCGGAGCGGGAGCACGAGCCACCCCGGCGTCGCACAATCGGTGCACTGAAGGGTAGGCCTGCGGTCTCTCACACGAGGGGCTCGAAGGGGCCCAGGAGCATCTCGCCGACGCGGGTGAGCATCGAGCGCTTCTCCCACTCGTCGATCGTCAGGCGGCGGGCCGTCGTCAGGTCGTTCGCGAAAATCTCCTCCATGCGCGCAGCCAGCGGGCGCGAGAAGAACTGCAGGCACACCTCGTAGTTGCCTCGCATCGACAGGCGGTCGATGTTCGCCGTTCCGATCGTCGACCAACGCCCATCCACCGTCATCGTCTTCGAGTGGACCATCGCGTGCTGGTACAGCCAGATCTCCACGCCCTCACGCAGCAGCTCGCCGTAGTAGGGGCGCGCCACCCAGTCCGCCAGGATGTGGTTGGAATACTCGGGGATCAGCACCTGGACGCGCACGCCCCGGCGGGCTGCTGCGATCAGCGAGGAGAGGACCTCGCGGTCAGGGATGAAATACGCCGTCGTGATGAGCACGCGGTTGGTCGCCCGCTCGATCGCGTCGATGTACATGCCGCGGATCGGGTAGAGCAGATTGTGGGGCAGATTGAACTGCGCGGTCACATCCGCGCTCCACGCGCGCGCACCCTGATCAGGCAGCTCCGGGCTGGTCGCGGGACGGAAGTGATTCCAAAAGTCCACGAAACCGTTCTCTAGCTCCCACACGGCCTCGCCCGTGATACGCACGTGGGTGTCGCGCCACTCGTTCGCGAACGGGTCACCGATGTTGTAGCCGCCGACAAAGCCGACCTCGCCGTCGACCACGAGGATCTTGCGGTGATCCTGGCCCGTACGGCGAATGTTCAGGGTGAACAGGCCCGAACGCAGCGTCGGGAAACGACGCACGTGCAGGTTCGGCATCGCGGGGAACTTGTAGAAGCGTGGATCCTGGTTGAGGACACCGAAGCCATCCCACACGCAGAAGACCTCGACGCCGCGCTGCGCGGCGACGATCAGCGCGTCCTTGAAGCGCTGGCCCCAGCTGTCCGAGCGCCAGATGAAGGTCTCGAAGTAAATGTGATGCGTTGCCCCTTCGATGGCCTCCAGCATGTCTTCGTAGAGGGAGGTTCCCTCCGTGTACGTGCGCGCCACGGTGTCGCCGATCTGCGTGTCGGCGGGAGGTAGGGTCGGGAAACCGTGCACGCCACCGGGGATACGGGAGGTGCGCATACGGTCGATCGCGTGGACGGTGACGACCGCTGCCGCCTGGGCGGCGAGCAGGGCAATGCCCGCTTTTTTGACGATCGACCACGTCTGCCTGGTGAGTTGGCGTCGCTGTGAAAAGGCCATACGGGTAGGATGCCACACATGTCACGCATTAGTACTGACGAGGTCGCCCGCGTCGCGGGCCTGGCCCATATCGCATTGACCGACGAGGAAATCACGCGCTTCGCGGGTGAGCTCGACGCGATTGCCGACGCCGTTTCCAAGGTGTCGGAGGTCGCGACCCCCGACGTGCCCGCCACCTCACACCCGATCCCGCTCACCAACGTGTGGCGCGAGGATGAAGTGGGGCCGACCGTGGACCGAGACGAGGTGCTCGCGCAGGCGCCCGCCGCGCAGGACGGCATGTTCCTAGTGCCGCAGATCCTGGGGGAGGACTGATGAACGACCTGTTGAAGAAGAGCGCCCTCGAACTGGCCGACATGCTCGCCGCCGGGGACATTACCTCGGTCGAGCTGACCCGGGCCTGCCTGGACCGCATCGACGCCATCGACGATCGCGTCCGCGCCTTCATCACCGTCGACCGCGAGGGCGCACTGGCGACCGCCGCCTACGTGGACGCGCGCCGCGCAGCGGGGGAGGACCTGCACCGCCTGGCGGGCGTGCCCATCGCCATCAAAGACAACATCGTGACGCGTGGCCTGCGCACCACCTGCGCCTCGAAGATCCTGGGAGACTGGAAGCCCCCCTACGACGCGACCG
>ERZ772960.191-NODE-191-length-59387-cov-11.088064_pt1 | contig 59387 bp, 43 predicted proteins | sample MGYA00580678_ERZ772960 | MGnify/ENA primary metagenome ERZ772960 (study PRJEB29015, sample SAMEA2737930) | human oral metagenome | biome: human oral; feature: human-associated habitat; material: dental | place: China | collected 2059 ...
GCCGTGCGGCTCGTTTCGTAAAGCGAGTGCAAAGGTATAAAGAAAAAACATACGCACCAAATGTTTCGGGGAAAAATTTAAAAAGGAGCACTTTGTTGTATTATAAATTGACGTAAATCAACCAATCCGGTCAAAAACGACTAATTTTGCATCGTAATAACAGAACACAATGAGACATAAAAAAGAAATTACCAAGATCGGTTCACATATATGCACCCTTCATAGTGAAGAAAAAGCAGAGTTTTTCATCATCCAGCCCATAGACAGTAATGACGAGAAAGAATTAGAAAAGCAGATAACCCACATAGAAGAGAGTTCATCCATCCCCTTCATACACGTTGCCATCCGTATCAATAAATGGAATGAAGAGCTAACACCCTGGCCAGCCCCGCCTGTATTTGGCAAAATCCCTTTTGGAGCCGGTGCTTATTCTACCTTATTATATATAACAAGTCAGTTAATACCGACATTAAATACTCGTTACGCATTGCAATCTACCAAAGACAACACCCTCTTAGGCGGCTATTCTTTAGCGGGGCTTTTCTCACTTTGGGCGGCCTATGAACCAGACAATCCTTTCTGCGGGATAGTCGCCGCATCGCCTTCCGCATGGTATATAGGCTGGTTGGATTATGCTGAAAACCACCAGCCTCTAATAAATTACGCCTACCTAAGCCTTGGCGACAAGGAAGAGAGAACAAAAACGAAGATAATGGCAACGATCAGTAAAGACATCCTACGCCAAGAACAAATATTCAAAGACAAAGGAGTCAACTGTAAGATGGAATGGAACGAAGGCAACCATTTCCAAGACAACGGAGTCAGAATTGCCAAAGGATTTGTTTGGTTGATGCACCAAAAAACACCGACTTTTCCATTCTTTGAATGGAAAAGTCGGTGAAAAGGGCTAATAAAAAGTCATTTCTCTACTTCAAAGCCGAAAGTAATCAATCCAACTTACAGAATTAAGAAAGATTACTTAATCCCTGCAAGGCTTCGTGCCTCAGGCGAAAGGTATTTTCCAATCTTCTCATAAGCGACTGTAAAGGTCGGCATTCCGACAGCATAAGCACCTATCTCATACTGTCCATAGGAAAAGACCACACCCTCCGGAGACAGATAAAGCCCATTGCCTGGCAGCGGAATAACCCCATTCTCGAGGAAAAGCCCATCCATAAGATCCTTGAGCTCAGCTTCTGACATCTCCCTGTCATCCGAACTGACAGTCTGCTTTAAATAATTCTCTACTTTCTCTTTAAGAAGCGGCTGTAGTACTTTCTCACAATCTGCATTCAAGATATTCCGCAGTCTGACACCTGACTTCTTGTCAAAGGTTACGCCATACTCAGAAGTCATGCCATGCGCACCACCAGCATAAATATAATATGTCGACACATAAGTAACGAAACGCTCCGTCTCCCCCCTTTTCCTTACAAACAGAGAAACTTCTGGGACGCAGGGAGCAGCCCTTTTCCCATCATCCTCAAAAAGCCGGGTCATTCCCTCGAACGCAGTTTTTGCATAATACGTCATCATCCCCTTCCCATCGGAAAGATTTCCATAAGGCTTGACATACCCGGCATCTGCCATCTCTGATGACAGATAAGCACGCAAAGAATCAACCAACGGACTTGGTCCGGAAACCGGGAAATCATAAGCAAAATCAAGGTTACCCTTTTTACTGCTGAACGATTTTCCTATGGAATCCACCACCAACGGCACTTCTTTCTCCACAACAAAAGAATCAGGAACAGCAGTCTTCGAAGCCACCGAGTCGGTCAAACACTTTACTGCCGGTTTCTTCCAGTCTGCACATCCCACAGCTGCGACTACAGACAAAAGAAACGCTGAAAGGAATAAAAATTTTCTGTTCATCATATCAACTAATGCTTGTTAAGAGAGCACAAAAATAGTCATTTCCCCCATTTTCTGCAAAACATTCTATACTTTTGTTGCATCAGGAAAAGTAACAAGGCACATTCTATAAGTCTCATGTCGTGAAAAAACGACTATAGAATATGCCGTAAAACGGGAAACAAACATGAAGATTAGTATTGTAGGAACAGGGATGATAGCCACCGAGGTCATCAAGATGCTCAGGACAGAGGCAAAAGGAATAGAGATAACCAGCCTTTTCACACACAGCAACAAGGAGAAGGCACAGGCACTTGCGAAAACGAATCATATAGAGCACATCTATACCGACTATACACAGCTGCTCAGAGAAGACGGTGCCGACTTTGTCTACATCGCCCTGATCAACAGCGTTCATTATGCGTTCGTACACGAAGCATTGGAGGCAGACAGGAATGTGATTGTGGAGAAGCCCTTTACCATGACTGTTGCAGAGGCAGAAGAGCTGGCAGCAATGGCACTGGAGCGGAAGCTGTATCTCTTCGAGGCCGTCTCACCGCTCCACACACCGAACTTCCGGCTTGTAAAGGAGAATCTGGGACGTATCGCACCGATACACTTCGTACAGTGCAATTACTCACAATACTCAAGCAAATATGACCGTTATCTGCAGGGAGACATCGCTCCGGCATTCGACCCACTTTCGGGCGGTGGTACGCTGAACGACCTCAACGTGTACAACATCAACGTCGTCACGGCCCTTTTCGGTCCTCCTGCTGCAAGCCGATATTTTGCCAATTACGGACATAACGGAATCGACACCTCCGGCGTAATGGTACTCTCCTATCCTACCATGACCGCCACCTGCACCGCAGCAAAGGACTCTACCAGTCCGTCGTTCATCCTCATCCAAGGTGAGAAAGGCTGGATACGCATTCCGACAGCCGCCAACAGGTTCGGCTGTGTTGAGATCATGGAGCAGGGAAAATACACCAGCTACCAGCACAACGCATACGAAAGCCGTCTTACCCATGAATTTCTGGACTTCAAGGATATATGGGAGAGGAAAGACTACAGACAGATGGAAGCGTGGCTCGACATCTCCGTGAAAGTGATGAAAACGATAAGACAACAGGATGAAACACACAGACCGTCACAGACAGAATGACATAACCTAATGGCAATCTGCAAATGGCATAAGGTTTGCAGACTTGTCAAACAGGCGGATCCGCCTCACGAGACAGACTGCTCTTCTATAACAGGAAGAAAGAAAACAAACAAAAAACGAATGAATATGAATTTTGACAATTTTACAAACGTGGCTTCCAGCCATGAGCACGACCTGGAGATGTCGCGCGCATTCCCCACACTGATGCGCAAGGTGTATGTATGGATGGCAATGGCACTCGCCATTACGGGTGTCGTGGCGTACGGTGCAGGCAATTCCCCTGCACTCATCCAGATGCTTTACATGAGCAGAGGGCCGCTGCTCATCGCCGGACTGGCGGAGCTGGGTATCGTATGGTATGTCTCTGCCCGCATCAACCGCCTGTCACTCGTCAGTGCGACAGTGTGGTTCATCGTCTTCTCCGCCCTCAACGGACTGACCTTGGGGTGGATCTTTGCAGCCTTCACTTCTGCCGCCATCTCCAAGACGTTCTTCATCACTGCCGGAACCTTCGGTGCGATGGCGCTGATTGGATCTACGACGAAGAAAGACCTTACACGGATGGGCGGCATCCTCTTCATGGCACTGATCGGACTGATCATCGCCGGACTGGTCAACGTCTTCCTCCGCAGCACGATGATGGACCTAATCGTCAGCGGCATCGGCGTGCTGGTCTTCACCGGGCTGACAGCCTGGGATGCACAGACCATCAAGCGCAACCTGCTCATGGCGCCCGATGCGGGAGAGTCGGCACAGAAGGTTGCCCTCCTCGGTGCTTTAAGCCTTTATCTCGACTTCATCAACCTCTTCCTCTACCTCCTGCGCTTCTTCGGAAACAGCAGAGACTGACAGAGGACAGAAAGAGAAGACATTGACCGGACAACGTACCGGCATTCTTCCTGCAGAGCAGTCGACATGGCATATATACCAGAAGACTCCAAGGGCACATTAAAAGAAAACAGGGACAGGCGGGAGCGTCTGCCCCTGTTTTTTCTTGTCATCACTCAATCTGACACTCCTTGCATAAAACCTGCAACAAAGCAATAACCCTGCTCCTGACTTCGGCGAGGACGGGCTGCATTTTTTCCTGACACCGTCTTTTCATGGCGGAACACGCCCCCTCGCTCCATCCGGATTCCCTTGCTCGTTATTCCACAGGACTATTGCCGGCAAGTCCTTCTTTTCCGACATCGGGAACAAGCCCCTTCGCTTCACGGCAATCCGGAACAGACAGTTCCCCACACATGATTATCAACTCCAGTTTCATCCGCCGGCCTACCTAATAGTAGGTAATTGCATTCCCTCTGCATATATTCAAAACCTTTTTCTCCGCAAAAAGATATACCTTTGCGGGAAACAGAACACAAAAGGAAAATGGACTTCTATGAAATTCTGGCTCCGAAGAGCCAAGGCAACTTTGCAGACCAGCTGGAGGATCTGAGCCGACAGTTTTCCGAACTGCAGTCCCATGCAGGACGCAGACTGGACTATGTCAGAATATTCCTCAGCGACATACAAAACCAACATCAGCTGCTCATCGAGAGCGAACTCTTCCAGAACGTCTTGTCAACCCTGTCAACCACTATTGTAGAACAGCCTCCACTGAACGGCGGCAAGATCGGCATACTTGTGAAGACAACCTCCCGGGCAGACAACTGCATCTTCCAGAGCATCAGGCTGACAGAAGAGGAGACACACGGAACAAGCGCATACTTCCAGACCGTCATGCTCTTTGAGAAATATCTCAGGAGCATACAGGAAAAAGGACTTGACATCCGCACTCATCTTGTCCGGACATGGATTTACGTGGCAGACATAGACATCAACTATGACGGAATAGTAAAGGCACGCAACGACATCTTCCGCCGGTACGGCCTGACCGCAGACACCCATTACATCGCCTCGACAGGCATCGGCGGCAGTTCACCGGTGCGTTCGGCGACCGTGGCCATCGACTTCCTGACCTATCCGGACATCCGGGAGGAAGACAAGAAATACCTCCAGGCACTGGACCATCTCAATCCTACCCACGAATACGGCGTAGCCTTCGAACGCGGCACGCGCCTCACCCTTCCCGACAAGCAGATTGCGTTCATCTCCGGAACAGCAAGCATAGACAGATATGGCAATGTCCTCTACCTCGGCGACGTGGAGAAACAGACCGTCCGGCTGCTCGACAATATCGAGGCTCTGCTTCAGGACGGCGGAATGTGCATGGCGGACATCAACTATTTCGTCATCTATCTGCGTGATCCTTCGGACTACCCCGTCGTCAGCCGGTACATGACACGCCGCTTCCCGACCCAGCCTCACATCATCGTCCTTGCCAAGGTGTGCCGTCCGGAATGGCTCATTGAAATGGAATGTACCGCCACAAGACAATAGCAGAAAAGGCCGAGAGAAAACAGGCACAAGCATAAAAAAGTCCGCCAGAACAGGATATACGAGGAAAAATGTATATATTTGCAGACGTATTAACGTTAATTTAACAACCTATCCGTTATGAGAAAGAAACTACTCTTCAGCACTTTTGTCACTGCATTTCTCCTTCTTGGAGCAACCCCTGTAAAGGCACAGTTCAACATCGGCAAAGCCGCTGCCGGTGCCACAAAAGCTGTAAAGGCCGCTACTCTGACCGATGCAGACATGGCCAATTACGTAAAGGAATACATCGCCTGGATGGACAAGAACAACAAGGTATGCGATGCCAGAAGTCCTTATACCAAGCGACTGAACAGACTCACGCAGGGACTGACGAATGTAGAAGGGATCCCTCTGAACTTCAAGGTCTACTACGTCACCGACGTGAACGCCTTCGCCTGCCCTGACGGCAGTGTACGTGTATTCTCGTCCCTGATGGACATCATGACCGACGAGGAACTGCTGGGAGTCATCGGACATGAAATCGGCCACGTCGCCCACAAGGATTCCAAGAAAGGTTTCCGCACGGCTCTGCTTACCAGCGCACTGAAAGACGGACTGGCGGCATCCGGCAACAAGGCTGCCGCACTGACCGACTCACAGCTCGGGGAACTGGGCGAATCGCTGCTCAATGCCACCTACTCGCAGAAACAGGAGAGCCAGGCTGATGCCTACGGCTACGAGTTCCTGAAGAAGAACGGCAAGAATCCCTGGGCCATCGCCCTTTCGTTCGAGAAGCTGAAGAAACTGGAAGAGGATGCCGGCATACAGAAGGAAGGCAAGTGGAAACGTATGTTCTCGTCGCATCCAGACCTCGACAAACGTATCAAGACCATGAGCACCCGTGCACAGAAAGACGGCTTCGCACGTCCCGAGAACAAGATGCCGGAGAAGGCCGCCCCTGAAAAACCTGTTGCCAAGAAGACAACCGGAAAGAAGGCGACGGGCAAGAGAAGAAGATAAACAATGATTCCTGTCCCGGCAAGACACCAATGCCATGGGGGATCCGTGCGCAACTTCCTTTCAACCGGCAATTCCTCATTGCCTCTGAAAACAACAGGCCTTCCTCACCGGAAGAAGTAAGTTAGACCACCGTCTTTTACCGCAGGCCGTTTCCATCCGGGCAACAGACAGCGGGCGTGCGAGCCTTCAGCACGACCCGTGATGACCAACGGCACGGCCGGTGCCGGCCATCATCACCTCGGCAGGGAGCTTCCCCGTTCCTGCCACAACCATACATGGCAAGAGGGAAAGAACGGCCTGTATGGAAAATGATCACCGGACAGCAAGAATCAATTAACCGGCCCGGTCCTTTTGAGAAAACAGACAAGAGGCTCTACCGTAACCCCGGGACTGCCGGCCCGGGGTTACGGTAGAGCCTCTTTTACAGTTTCTTTCCCAAGCCCCTGCCAGTGTAAAGAAACAGAGACCGGGGAAAGATACAGACAACCGAAGCGGGACACCTCCGCATTCTTACTTCAACTTCTCCTCAAGATGCTTCAGCATGTCGGCCGTCATGGTGTCAAGGTCGTAGCGCGGCTGCCAGTCCCATTCTTCGCGGGCACAGCTGTCGTCAAGGCTGTCCGGCCAGCTGTCGGCAATGCTCTGCTTAAGCGGGTCAACGGCATAAGCCATCTCGAAGCCGGGCTTGTAGCGTCTGATAGTCTGGAAGATCTCCTCCGGGTCAAAGCTCATGGAGGCGATGTTGAAACCGTTCCGATGAACCAGGCGGGACGGATCAGCCTCCATCAGAGCGATGGCAGCATGCAGGCCGTCAGGCATATACATCATGTCCATCAGTGTTCCCTTCCGGATCGGACACACGAACTTCTCCCCACGGACCGCCGAATAATAGATGTCGACGGCATAATCGGTCGTGCCGCCACCGGGAGGCGTCACATAGGAAATAAGTCCCGGGAAGCGCACGGAGCGGGTATCCACACCGTACTTCTTGAAATAATAGTCGCTGAGCAGTTCCGTCGTCACCTTCGATATTCCGTAGATTGTACCGGGACGCTGCACCGTGTCCTGCGGAGTCTTCGTGTGCGGCGTGTTCAGGCCGAAGGAGCCGATGGAGCTCGGCGTGAAGACCGCACACTTGTTTTCGCGTGCCACTTCAAGGATGTTCCAAAGCCCGTCAATACCGATTTTCCAGGCCAGCTGCGGTTTTTTTTCTGCCACGACAGACAACAGTGCTGCAAGGTTGTAGATGGTGTCAATCTTGTGTTTTCTTACAACTTCGGCAATCATCTCAGGATTCGTAACATCGGCCTCTGCAGACGGTCCGCCTTCTTTCAGCTCCCCCCGGGGTTCCGCCCCCTTGATGTAGCCGGCGACGATTCCGTCGTTTCCATAACGCCTTCTAAGTTCTCTGGTAAGCTCCGAGCCTATCTGCCCTGTCGAGCCAATGACCAAGACATTTTTCATAAATATTGATAAGTTTATGTTTACAAGTATGCAAAGTAAACATATTTTTTGATGAATAACCCTTTCTCCAGTATTAAAATTCTTAAAAATAAGGTCAGACAAGTAAAAAAAATGCCTGTGAATGATGCTTTTCTCGTTTTTTATCGCTTACTTTGTCCACAACAAATTTAAAATCTAATGTTATGTACGGTAAGATGAAAGAACATCTCAGCAATGCGCTTGCAGAGATCAAGGAAGCCGGACTTTACAAGGAGGAAAGAATCATTGAAAGTCCGCAGCGTGCAGCAATCGAAGTAAAAGGCAGGGAAGTGCTGAATTTCTGTGCCAACAACTATCTGGGCCTTTCGGACCACCCTCGCCTGCTCGCAGGAGCCAGGAAGATGATGGACAGACGGGGCTTCGGCATGTCCTCGGTGCGGTTCATCTGCGGCACACAGGACATCCACAAGGAGCTGGAAGCCGCCATCTCGGAGTATTTCAAGACGGAGGACACCATCCTCTATGCGGCCTGCTTTGATGCCAACGGCGGCGTGTTCGAACCGCTCTTCACGGACCAGGACGCCATCATCTCCGATTCGCTGAACCACGCCTCCATCATCGACGGCGTACGTCTCTGCAAGGCAAAGCGTTATCGCTATGCCAATGCCGACATGGCCGACCTCGAACGTTGCCTGAAAGAGGCACAGGCACAGCGGTTCCGTATCATCTGCACCGACGGTGTCTTCTCCATGGACGGCAATGTGGCACCTATCGACAAGATCTGTGATCTGGCAGAGAAGTACGATGCACTCGTGATGGTAGACGAGTCCCACTCAGCAGGTGTTGTCGGTGCGACAGGACACGGCGTGAGCGAGCTGTGCAAGACCTACGGGCGGGTGGACATCTACACGGGGACGCTCGGAAAGGCATTCGGCGGCGCACTCGGCGGCTTCACTACAGGCCGCAAGGAAATCATCGACATGCTCCGTCAGCGCAGTCGTCCCTACCTCTTCTCCAACTCACTTGCACCCTGCATCATCGGTGCCAGCCTCGAGGTCTTCAAGATGCTGAAGGAAAGCAATGTCCTCCACAACCGGCTCGTCGAGAACGTCACCTACTTCCGCAACAGGATGATGGCTTCCGGCTTCGACATCAAGCCTACCCAGAGTGCCATCTGCGCCGTCATGCTCTACGATGCCAAGCTGTCGCAGGTATATGCCGCCAGGCTGCTTGACGAGGGCATCTACGTGACCGGATTCTATTATCCCGTTGTCCCGAAGGGAGAGGCCCGCATCCGTGTACAGCTGTCAGCAGGCCACACCCGCGAGCAGCTCGACAAGTGCATTGCAGCCTTCATCAAGGTCGGCAAAGAACTGGGCATACTGAAATAGTCCGCTCACAGAGGGCAGGTTCCGATAACCGTCCTTGACGGGTCTTTGCCTTTCAGACGATCGGCTTCCGCTTTCTTCCTGAAAGAGCATGGCGGATTATGCGGCCGGAAGGGAGAAGGCGGAAGAACCCGTATAAAGGCAAAAAGGCACAAAGTGCTGACAGCATCCACGTCAACGACCTACCGACGTGTGATTCTCAGGACATGCCACATACAATAATACAGAAGGCGCACGATGAACATCAGACAGGTTCATCGTGCGCCTTCCGTCTTTTCCGCACATGAGGTATGCAGGCGACAGGCAGGCGGGTCTGTCGGAAGTCAGCCGCCTTGCCGTTCTGCCATCATCAAATCCTACGGGACGCTCTTCCGCCGTATAAAGTTGCTTACCGGATAACCGCCGAACAGCGGCCCTCCTGTGTCGTCACACGCACCACATAGGTGCCCTTGGGCAGGGAGAATGATATGCTGCCGGAAGCATCGGCCGTACCGCCGGCCACACGCACGCCGTTCAGACCATACACCTCCACACTTTTCAGGCCCTGTCGCTGCACGGAAAGACGTCCGCCGGTGAACCGCAGGACATCTTTGGCGTGGGCCGTTTCAATCCCGTCCGTCACATCATTGTTGACAACGGAAATGAATGTCTGCCGGGAAGAAGCCGGTATCAGGTCCACATTCCCGCCGTCTTCCTCGCCAATCAGTGCCACCCGGTAGCGGCGGTTGTTGATGAGCCGCTCTTTCTTAGGGTCGACCCAGTCGCTGGTAATCTGCGTCATAAGCCCGGCACTACTCAGGTCGACCTGCAGCGGTCTCTTCATCACGGGGATAGAAACCTCTGTCTGCGTATCGATCAGATACAGTGTCAGACTGCCTTTGTAATGCACATTTTTCCCAAGGAAAGCCATACAACTCACTTTGAAAGTCGGAGTTTTCTTGACATCTATCCCTTCACCCGGTATGCTTTCCTCGTTGTTGTCCTGAACAAAAGCACGCACGGTTGCAAAGACATCCCGCTTCTTCCCGTCCTCCACCGTGACCTTGTAAGGTCCGTGCAGGGGGCGGTCGTTTACCCTGCAGGTATTCCCATCGGCATTGACGATTGTCACACGCAGCCGGTATTCTCCCGCAGCGGTACCGTAGGGAACGGTAAACGGCAGCCTGACCCTCGTCGTGGCATACATATCGAAGTCCACCTTGTTCTTTGTCTGCGAGGTATAGACAGCTGTCCCCTCGCCGTCAACCAGTTCCACCTTCACAGTTCCGTCAAAGACCTGTGCATCCAGTTTACGGATGGACAAGAGCAGCCTGTTCTCCTCACCGGGAATCAGCCTGCCGTCCAACTGCGGGTCGGCTGCGAGCTGATAGGCAGGTGTCTTCGACGGCAGTTCCAGATAGTCGATTTTCCCATCTGCCACCTTCATCACCACTCGCGGTGCCTTCTTCATCCTTACCCACGTGCCCAGCGTGCCGTTTTCCTGCAGCCCGGCCACAATGGGCGACAGCGTGTAAGTGCCGTTGCCCAGTGCAGAGAAGTCGAGCGTAAAGGGTATCTCCTCGTCTATAACAGCCCCTGAAGTCATCTTCTCGTCATTATAGACAAAGCGGACTTTGGTGAATATGCCGTTCCCTTTCTGGCTATAGGGAAAAACGTTCGTCAGTCTGCCGTCCGCATCATAGATTCCCACGCCAATATCACCCATGAAGGGGTCGTTGCTCTGATTGGTGAAATCTTTGTACATCAGCTTCACGCCGGCAGCAGGCACTGCAGGCGCTTCACCCTCGAAAGCCATCTCACTGCCAAGTCTGAAAGCTATGTTCGGCGACTTGTAGGCGATGTCGGCATCAATCTTGGGCGTATTCGGCTTGTTGGGATGTATGGCGATCACGTGCAGCGAACGGCTGAAAGTGAGCGGTTTCCCTCCGAACTCACTGCCTGTGGAAGTGATGTTCAAGGCCGTGACGGAGTAGTAGCCGTTGGCCTGACCGCCCCAGCCGAGGTTCATGTGGAACCGGTCTTCGCTGTCGAAGCCGTCGCAGACCCACGCATGGCCGCCTCCGCCGCCGGCCGACATGCCAGACATATAGAGCGGGAAACCATTTCGGATTTCCTTTTTCAGTATCTCCACGAAGTGGGAAGCCCCCTCGTCAGACCGCCCTATGAGGGAGGCATCGTAATCGAAATAGTCGCGCAAAGCCCGCTCTGCCAGATAGTCCTGTGTACCGCTTGAGGCAGGCGTGTACTGCATGGCCGTGGCGATACCCACGTCGCTCATCAGCTTTGCCACGGCATTGTTCTGCCGTTCCGTAGCTCTCACGTGGGCATAATCGGGCAGCATGTGCCCCCAGTCGTAATGCGACTGGGAGAAGTCGGCCGACCTGACAGTATTGTCGTAAGTCACCCGATAGCTTGCCTGTCCCTTTCCCTGCTCCGGCCACCGGTGGTAAAACATGACCTGCGCCACTGCCGTAGCCACACAGCCCGTCGGGTAATCACCGCCCACCAGCAGATTGTAAGGCTCGAACTGGCTCCATTTCGTGCTGACCAGCGGGTCCACATGGTCGCCCGCCGCCGTGGCAGCAGCCGCACGCGTGGTAAGCCGCCTGTCCTTCCCCAATATCTCGTAGACCTTCCGGTAGGCATCGAAGAGATAACGGGCCTCGGGACTGAGACGGGTCATGTCGATCGAGGTCTCGTCGCCGTAGGCCAGCACCTCGCCCATCCTGTCGTCGCCGGCAACGACCACGAAGCCCTTTCCGGCAGCATCATTGAAGACATAATAAGGCTGCGGAACCGTCGATGCCGCCATGCGTGTCTTCCGGTTTCCGGAAACCTTGCGGTCAACCTTCACATAACGGCGGGCAATGCGCAACGCCGTCTTGAAATCTCTGTTGTCGGCAGAGCCGACCGTGACGGAACACAGGAAGGCCAGTGCAAGGAAGCTCCTGCACAGGAAGGTATCTGACATACGATGACCGTGTCCGCCCTGAATCCCTCGAAATAATAAATGTATCATATCAGGTTTGTAATCCTATTGAATAACCGGCTGCAAAATTACAGTATTTTTTCCAATTACCGGCAGAGAACAAGCCGAAATCGGATGTCCAACCAAATGAAAACGAACAGAGGACGTTCCCGGCAGAGCAAACGGAGAAGAGAACAAGACACAGCAGCAGGGTCCGCAAACAACTTGTTCACAGCAGGATACAATGCGATGTATGAAAACCGGGGCACCTTTCTCCTTCCCTTATCTCTGCGCTTATGACCTGCTTCACCGCCAGGTTCCAGCCTCCAGCCTGCTTTATTCTGCAGACGGACTGTGACAGGAAATGCGTGCGAGGCCTCAGCACAAGGGTTGTCTGCCACCAGCATGAGGGGGGCGGGAACCGGCAGGGCAGCCCCGTCCCAATCGTCCATATCGTAAGAAGCGGAGACTGCCTGCTACGGAAAAGTCCTGACAGACAGCAAGGTATGCAGAACAGTAAAGCTCCTGACAGACAAAGCTTCTTGAATCCATCGCCCCCGGACTTTCTGCCCCCTGCCGGATTGCCGTCCGGTTCCGTTCGGAAGCTGAAACTGTTAATCTTCTGTTAAACGGACGTGAACGGCCTTGCCTGTCGGTTTATTTTGGCTATATTTGTACAAACTCTTCTAAACGGCAAAGCGAAACAGATTTCTACTGAAAGCTGCCGGAAAACTATGTTGACATGACAAAAGAAGACAGACAGAACGCCATTCTCGAGCAGCTTCTGGCACAGGAGTCCATACTGGTCTCCGACCTGGCGGTTTCCCTGGATGTGTCGCTGGTCACGATCCGGAAAGACCTGACCGAACTGGAGCGGGCAGGGAAGCTGTACCGGAGCCACGGCAAGGCCATCCTCATCAACCCCTTCACCAACAACCGGTCGGTGAACGAGAAGGAGAAACTGAACGCTGAAGAAAAACAGCTTATCGGGGCTGAAGCCGTCAAGCTGCTCACCAAGGACGATTCCATCATCCTCGCCTCCGGGACAACCATCCATGCGCTGGCCTGCAACATACAGCCGGCAGGACGGCTGACAGTCGTGTCGGCCTCCCTGCGCGCCACGATGACGCTGACCGCCAACGACAACATCGACATCATACAGCTCGGAGGCATGGTCAGACACAGCAGCGTGTCGGTCGTCGGACAGTACAGCATGGAGATCTTACAGGGCTGCTCGTTCAGCAAGCTCTTCCTCGGCGTGGACGGCATCGACCTCGACTTCGGCATCTCGACCACCGACATGCGGGAAGCCGAACTGAACCGGGTCATGATGCAGGCAGCACAGAAGACCGTCGTCCTGGCCGACTCCAGCAAGTTCGGCCGGCGGGGCTTTGCCAGGATCAGCAGGCTGGAAGACGTCGACATCATCATCACCGACTCCAAAATACCGCAGACGGTGGCGAAGAAGATAGAGGAAACGGGGATAGACCTCATCATTGCGAAGTCGGCCGGCATAGAACAAAGGACATAAACAGAAAACATACCAATTCACTTACGATTATGAAAATACCATCAGAGTTTGACCCTATCCGTCCGTTCGAGCCGGAGGAGTTGCCGGCTGTCTACGACCGGATCCTTGCTGACAAGCAGTTCCAACAGGTGCTGGCGTATCTCTACCCTGATGTACCCAAGGAGGCGCTGGCGCAGAAGATGCACGCCTGCAAGACCAACCTCGACTTCCAGAAGGCTTTCTGCTATCCGTTCCTCCAGCGTCTCGTCACGAAGCTGAGCCTGGGGTGCAGCATCGATGCGGTGAACATCAACACACGGAACCGCTACACCTTCGTCAGCAACCACCGTGACATCGTACTCGATTCCGCCTTTCTCGACAAGCTGCTCCTCGACGTGGGCTTTGCGACCACCTGCGAAATCGCCATCGGAGACAATCTCCTCTCGCAGGACTGGGTGCGCGACCTGGTACGCATCAACAAATCTTTCACCGTAGAGCGTGCCCTCCATTCCGTGGAGATGCTCCGTGCCAGCAAGCGCATGTCAGAGTACATCCACTTTGCCATCGCCGAGAAAAAGGAGAACGTATGGATCGCCCAGCGGCAGGGGCGCGCCAAGAACTCCAACGACCTTACCCAGCCGGCCATCCTGAAGATGATGGCGATGGGCGGCGAGGGTACGGTTATCGAAAGGCTGAAGCAGCTGCACATCGTGCCGCTGGCCATCTCCTATGAATACGACCCATGCGACTACCTCAAGGCGCGCGAGTACCAGCTGCGGCGCGACGTTCCGTTCTGGAAGAAGACGGCCGAGGACGACATGGAGAGCATGCTGGTAGGCATCAAGGGATACAAGGGGCATATCTTCTACAAGTGCGCCTCCTGCATCGACGAATGGCTCGACACGGTGGACGGGGAACAGCCGAAGAACAAGCTCTTTGACGAAATCGCCGCACACATCGACCACGAGATCCACTGCAACTACAGGCTTTATCCGGTCAATTACGCGGCACTGGACATGATTCAGGACACACGTGTCTACGAGGAGTATTACACGCCTGAAGACTATCAGGACTTCGAGCATTATCTTGAAGGGCAGATTGAGAAAATCGAGATTGAGAACCGTGATGACAAGTTCCTGCGCACCTGCCTGCTGACACAGTATGCTTATCCTGCCAAGAACTACATCGCCGCATTGCCTGAGAACGGGCGTTTTAAATCGCTGCTGAACCGTCTTACCTTCAAGAAGTGATGCCCCGTGGACGGATTCAGCAAGAGATTTCACGGCATCGTGACGATGGTGACGGCACTCGTGTCGTTACTCATCCTCTCCGCCTGCGACCATGACTTTTACAAGACCGGGGACAGTGACCTGTCCTATCTCCACACCGATTTCGTCGAGGCCAGGACAAACAGTGCGTCCGCCTTCATCTCCGCACGTACGGATGACGGCGCACAGCTGACCCTGCAGCCGGCATTGAAAACACCGTGGGCGACAAAGGGAGACACCGTTTACCGTGCACTGCTGCATTATAATAAGGTGGAGAGGGGTGTGACGGAACCGGTCGGCATCAGCCCGGTCGCCGTCCTGCACATACGTCTCTCCATCGAACTTCCGCAGGTACCGGCCGATCCCGTGACCTTTGAGAGTGCGTGGGTAAGCCGGAACAGGAAGTATCTGAACCTCGGACTGAAGCTGAAGACAGGACAGAGCAGCGGAGTACGGGCCGTCCAGTCATTGGGCATCGTCTGCGATTCTGTCCGCCGGCAGCCCGACGGCGGCCGCACCTTCTATCTGCAGCTGTACCATCAGCAGAATGGTGTCCCCGAGTACTACAGCACCCGCGTCTTTGCAAGCATTCCCCTGGCGGACCTGAAAGAGAAGGATTCCATCGTCCTGGACATCAATTCCTACAAGGGAAAGGTCAGGAAACGCATCGCCTTCTGACCGGAAAGAAAGGATAAGCCGGCTCTCCCCGCAGGTCGTCCAGGCAGCGGACATACGTGCGCCGTCTGCGGCGAGGCCTTACGGAACAAGGCCGGAGAGGAGTAGTTTCCGGGTACGGCCTCCGGCGGAGGACAGCATATCAGGAGGGAGTCCTCTGAATAGAAGCCGACAGTCTGCCTGTCATTTACAAACAAAGTGTCATCTTTGCCCTATTATGAAGTACAGCATCATCATTCCTGTATTCAACCGGCCGGAGGAGGTCGACGAACTGTTGGAGAGCCTGCTCGGACAGGAGGAAAAGGATTTTGAAGTCGTCATCGTGGAAGACGGCTCGCAGATTCCATGCAAGGAGGTCTGCGGAAAGTATGCGGACAGGCTCGACCTGCATTATTACCAGAAAGAGAACTCCGGCCCCGGACAGAGCCGCAACTACGGTGCAGAACGTGCCGGCGGAGACTATCTGCTCATCCTCGACTCTGATGTCGTACTGCCGAGGGGGTATCTCCGTGCCGTCAGTGAAGAGCTGGACCGTAAGCCGGCCGATGCCTTCGGAGGCCCCGACCGTGCGCACGATTCCTTCACCGATACCCAGAAGGCCATCTCCTATTCCATGACTTCCTTCTTCACGACCGGCGGCATCCGGGGCGGCAAGAAGAAGCTCGACAAGTTCTATCCCCGCTCGTTCAACATGGGCATCCGCCGTGATGTCTATCAGGAACTGGGCGGTTTCTCCAAGATGCGCTTCGGCGAAGACATCGACTTCTCCATCCGCATCTTCAAGGCGGGCAAGCACTGCCGTCTGTTTCCCGAAGCATGGGTATGGCACAAGCGGCGCACCGACTTCCGCAAGTTCTGGCGGCAGGTCTACAACTCCGGCATCGCCCGCATCAACCTCTACAGGAGATACCCCGAATCGCTCAAGCTCGTCCATCTCCTGCCGATGGTGTTCACCGTGGGGACGGCTCTCCTCGGCCTGCTTGTCCTCACGGGCATTCTCCTGCTGTGCTTCCCCGGTACAAGAGCGGAAGGATGGCGTCTCCTCCTGACAGGACTGATACCGCTGCTGCTGTACAGTGCCGTCATCTGCACCGATTCCGCCCGGCAGAACCACAGTCTGAAAATCGGACTGCTCAGCATCCGTGCGGCGTTCACCCAGCTCACCGGCTACGGCTGCGGATTCATCAGTGCCTGGTGGAAACGCTGCGTATGCGGTAAGGACGAGTTCTCTGCATACAACAAGAACTTCTATAAATAGAGTCCATCAAGACGGATGCAGGATTATGAATGAGGAACTCAACCGGCTGTCCATCAACCACTGGGCGGAAGCCGACCGACCGCGTGAGAAGCTCGAAAGGCTGGGAGCGGCAGCGCTCAGCGATGCCGAACTGCTTGCCATCCTGATCGGCTCGGGTACTGCGGACGAGAGTGCCGTTGACCTGATGAAACGCATCCTCAACGACTGTAAGAACAATCTGAACACCCTGGGAAAACTGTCCATCCGTGACCTGACGACCTACAAAGGGATCGGGCCGGCAAAGGCAATCAGCCTCCTTGCGGCCTGCGAACTGGGGAAAAGGCGGCAGAATGCCGCTGCCGAGAAGGCTCCGCTGCTGGACAACGCCAAGAAGGTGTATCAGTTCATGCACACGAAGATACAGGATCTTGACATTGAAGAGGGCTGGATGCTGATGATGAAACAGAACTTCCGCCTCATTGAGGCAAAGCGCATCTCCATCGGAGGACTCACGATGGCACCGGTAGACATACGGCTCATGATGAAAGAGGCACTGCTGAAAAACACCACCATACTGGCCTTCTGCCATAATCATCCAAGCGGAAGCACGAATCCGAGCCGGGAGGATGACAAGCTGACGACATCCATCCAAAAGGCATGCAGCGTGCTCCACATTCATTTTGCAGACCATGTGATACTTGCTGACGGCAGCTACTTCTCCTATCGGGAAGAGGGGGAGCTATGACCATGGGGGGCGCGTAAGGGAGAGAATATACCTAATAAAGGGTGTTCAGAAACGGGATGATGCATGTTCTTTTCTTTGACCCATACCATGAAAATAATCCATACAGATAATAAATAAAGAGGGTGTGTCAAAATACAAATACCATTTTGATAATCTTACAGTTTGAAACAATCCAATAGAAATGACCATTTCTGTACTCGATTCTGAGTAAAGAAATGGTCTTTTCTTTGTTGTAGGAAAAACCTGCTTATAGTTTGAAAGTTGTCAAGTTATTCATCTGCATTTTGACACACCCTCTTTATTTATTTCCATCAAATATGACAGGATCTCCCACCGGCATCAAAAGTACTTTCCCTTTCGGTCCTTTCACTCCGGGAAATATGCAGAATCCGCTTTTAAAAGACCGGAGACACATCTCAACAAACAAAAACAAACGGCTGAGAAGGGTTCTTCCGTTAAATGCGTAGATTAGAAATAGAATAAAGGCTTATATACTTGCAGGGGATGACCATGCAAAACCAGATGGTCTTACAAAGGAGGACAAACTACAGGATGAAGTGCAGGAAAGGAAAATGGATACGATGCCTGTCCATCAGCATTTCTTTCCGTCTTCCGCAGACAACTTATTTCCATATCACCGGTGTCTGTAAACTGTTTTCATGCACTCCAAGCTGACACATGGTCTTCTGGCTTCTAAAAGATGCCTGATTGACCTGCAACAGGTGCTCTCTTAGCGTGTTACCAACGCCCTTTTGAAGTCCAATCAAGCACCTTTTACGAACAACTTGATAACCTACTGATTAACTGCTGGTTAAAAACCCACTTTTTGCACGTGTATTTTTATATCTGAAGATGATCTGTCTGAAATTGTGTAATGGTTTTTCAAAATATTATCAGTGTCTTCACGTATTAAAATGAAAAAGTCTTTGTATCGGAGGATGATAACAGGATAGACAAGTTGACAGTCTTGGCCATGTTTTGTTGAATGAATCACTTCGGTTCTTCCGTTCAAGCTATACGAAAAGCATTCACGCATTGAACGGAAGAACCCTAAAAAGGACTTGTCTTCATGGAAAGAAATATCTTCTTTCCATGAAGACAAGCATGAAAAACACGACAGGAAATCATTTCTTACCGTGAAGAGGGAATCACAGGAGATGCGGAATCAGGGACGCAGCGCACCCTGCTCAATTGCACTTATGCGTCATAATATTCAGCACCATATCATCGGTGTTGCACATCGCTTCCTTACCGATGCTGGTCAGATTGCGGATGGACTTGTCGACATCTTCATCGATGATTCCCTCGGCTGCCGTCACGTGTTTACCCTCCATGGACAGGGTGGCGGAAAGGATCGCCGTGGAGACCCCGGACGAAATCTTCAGCGAGCAGCTGGGCTTGGCACCGTCGCAGATCATGCCGGTAAGGTTGGCTATCATATTCTTCACGGAGTGGCAGACATTCACGTAATCACCTCCCATCAGATAGGTGATGCCGCAGCTGGAACCGATACTTGCCACCACACAGCCGCAGAGGGCCGACAGCGCACCGAGGCTCTGCTTGATGTAGATGGCGGTAAGGTGACTCAGGACGAGCGCACGGATGAGTTCTTCCCGCGTATTCTCGTTCTCCTTGGCGAAAACGGCTACCGGATTGGTGGCACAGATACCCTGATTGCCGGAACCGCTGTTGCTCATCACAGGAATCAGGGCACCGCCCATGCGGGCATCGCAGGCAGAAGCTGTCTTGGCTATGATGTGCGAATAGATGCTGTTCCCGAAGATGCCACGGCTCAGCGGACGATCCATGATCTTCCCCAGGCAATGCCCGTAATTTCCCTTCAATGCCTCCGCCGCTGCACGGAGATTGTAGCGTTTGGCTTCCAGGATGAAGTCTATTTCCTCCACCGGAGCAGTTGTGGCAAACTCCCATACCGTACGGAGATCCAGACAGAGCTGCGCAGTATCAGCAGCAGCCGCACTCGGCTTCAGTCTGTCGAGCAGGACTTTCCCGTCGGTCTCTTCGAAGACAATGTTCGTATGGCTGCCGCTGATGACGGCCGTCGCACAGTGTCCGGCGGTTTCACAGCAGACTTCTATATACAGTTTCTCCGTGATACCTTCCTTCAGCTTGATGTCAATCCGGTCCTCACCGATGAACCGCTTTCCGGCTTCCAGACTTTCCGGCGTAAGATCCTTGATGACCTCCAGCCGGTAGTCCGACTTCCCGATCAGGACACCCAGGGCAATGGCGATAGGCAGTCCGATCATCCCTGTGCCCGGGATGCCTACTCCCATGGCGTTCTTCAGGATGTTGGCGGAAAGCAGTACGCTGACTTTTTCCGGTTTCTCTCCCAGCAACTCTGTGGCACGTGCGGCACACAACGCCACCGCCATCGGCTCCGTACAGCCCACGGCAGGGACTACCTGCCGGTGGATCAACTCGATAATCTGTTCTCTGATATTCGGCTCAAGCATAATGATTGTTATGGGTTTAGTCTGACGCTGTTATGATCACAAGGGTTATTCAGTTCCTCCGGCATCAGTGTGCCAGAGGCAGGATTTCGCCTAATTCCCGGCGCATGGCATCCATCTTCTGCCGTCGTTCGATAGAGAAAGTAGAGTCGTGCGCCTCCACGTAGTCGAACAGACAGTACGCTTTCTCCTGCAACATCTGCCGCAAGGGCTGCCCTTTGCAGCTCGCTTCGGCATACAGCAGTTCCGCAAGCATGCCGATCCGATCTGTCCGCTCGTCCTCCTTCCACTGCTCTCCGGCATATTTCAGCAGGTCGCCGACAGAGAGGTTGCGCAGGTCATCATATTCTCCGACATACTGTCTGTAAAGGTCTTTCAACTCCTTATCCCGCTTCAGGTCGTCTTCTTTCTTCACGAGAAAACGCGACACGGCAGCGTTGAATTCCTCTATCAGGCGAATAAAATAATCTCGTTGTAACATAGTAGGTTTCCGTTTATGGTACAAAAGTAAAGAAAAAAATGGTATAAATCCACTTTTCATGGAGTTTTTACACAAAAAGTCAATGGGAACGTTTCCCGGCCTGGGCTGTGAAACAGATAATACCCGCTCCTAAAGAATCTTACTTCTTCCGGCCAAAGTCGGCCGGTATCTCGCCCCACTGCCTTGTCTCCCATTTGATGACAGGTGTCGTGACCTTATGGGTCTTGAGCCAATGCTCGGCACGGGCGATGACCTGATAGAGCTGTTCGGTCTCCGCATTGCGGACAAGTGTCGTCTTGCAATGCTTCTTGTCCACCCACAGGATGGCATTGTAGGAATCGCTGTAGATGACCTTGTCTGTTATTCCCTGCCGCTCCATCAAGGCCAAGGCGTGGACGATGGCAAGGAACTCTCCGATGTTGTTCGTCCCCAGCACGGGGCCGAAATGAAACACCTGCTGCCCGGTCTGCAAGTCGACGCACCTGTACTCCATCGGTCCGGGGTTGCCGGAACAGGCGGCATCGACAGCCCAGGCAGCCCGTCCCTCTGAGACTGGGGAAGGCTGCGTACCTGTCCGTTGCTTGTAATCTGTTGGCATGTTATCTTGTCATGTATTCCTGGTCCGACCGTCCGGCCAGACCAGCTTCCATCGCTCATATCGCTTTCCCGGTTTTTCCTGACGGCAGTCCGTCAGGCCTCCTCCCCCTTCGGGGGAGGGCGGGACTTTCCCTTACATTCTCTCCGGCACCTCAATGCCCAGCAGTGCCATACCGTTCCTGATGACTTTTGCCACATTCTTCGCCAAGACAAGCCGGGTGATCTTCTCGGCCTCGGTGTCAGCGCTGAGGATGCTGTAGTCATGGTAGAACTGGTTGAACTCCTTGGTCAGTTCGTAACAGTAGTTGGCGATGCCGCTGGGACTGTAGTCGATGCCTGCCTGTGCGACGGCAGTACCGAAGTCGTTGAGCTTCTGGATGAGTTCTATTTCCTTCTCGTTCAGCGGGGCATCATCGGCCAGCGATGCCGGCAGGAGGATGTCCTGCGCCGCTGCCTTGCGGAGAATGCTGCGGATGCGGGCGTAAGTGTACTGGATGAACGGACCCGTGTTGCCGTTGAAGTCGATGGACTCCTCGGGATTGAAGAGCATGTTCTTGCGTGCGTCCACCTTGAGGATAAAGTACTTCAAAGCCCCCATCCCCACGATGCGTGCTATCTCGTTCTTCTCCTCCTCGGTGATGCCCTCGAGCTTGTTCACCTTGTCTTCGCTGAGTTTCTTGGCATTCTCTATCATGGAGGCGACCAGATCGTCGGCATCGACAACCGTACCCTCACGGCTCTTCATCTTGCCGTTCGGCAGTTCGACCATGCCGTAGGAGAAGTGTACAAGATCCTTGCCCCACTTGAAGCCCAGACGGTCCAAGAGGATGGAAAGCACCTGGAAGTGGTAGTTCTGCTCGTTCCCGACGACGTAGATCATCTTGTCGATGGGGAAGTCGTTGAAGCGCATCTCGGCCGTACCGATGTCCTGCGTCATGTAGACCGACGTACCGTCCTTGCGCAGCAGGAGCTTCTGGTCCAGCCCCTCTTTGGTAAGGTCGGCCCATACGGAGTTGTCGTCCTTGCGGAAGAAAAGTCCCTTCTCCAGACCTTCTTCCACCTTCTTCTTGCCGACAAGGTAGGTATTCGATTCATAGTAGATCTTGTCGAAGCCCACGCCCAACGCCTTGTAGGTCTCGTCGAACCCAGCATACACCCAGCTGTTCATCTTCTCCCACAGCGCACGCACCTCCGGGTCGCCCTGCTCCCACTTGACGAGCATCTCGTGTGCTTCCTTGATCAGCGGTGCTTCCTGTCCGGCTTTTTCCTTGGCGGCATCAGGTGTCATGCCCTCCTTCTCATACTGTTCCTGCAACTGTCTGCACTCTTCTTTGAAGTGCTTGTCGAAGAGGACATAGAAATCACCGATCAGGTGGTCACCCTTCTTGCCGGCCTTCTCGGGCGTGATGCCGTTGCCCCACTTCAGCCAGGCCAGCATCGACTTGCAGATATGGATGCCGCGGTCATTGACGATGTTTGTCTTCACCACCTTGTTGCCGTTGGCTTCCATGATCTGTGCCAGCGACCATCCGAGCAGGTTGTTGCGCACGTGGCCGAGGTGAAGGGGCTTGTTGGTGTTCGGTGAAGAGTATTCGATCATTACCAGCGGACTGTCTGCCGTCACCCTTTTCTCACCGAACTTCTCGTCGGCATTGATGTCGTTCAGCAGTCCTGTCCATGCCGCCTGTGCGATGACAAGGTTGAGGAACCCCTTGACGACGTTGAAGTCGGCAACCGCCTTGCAGTTCTTCTTCAGGTATTCGCCCAGTTCCTGCGCCGTCTCCTCGGGCTTCCTGTGCGAGGTCTTCAGCAGCGGGAAGGTGACGAGGGTGAGGTTGCCCTCGAAATCGCTGCGTGTCTTCTGCAGCTGGATCATCTTCTCCGGAACCTCGGTTCCGTATAACTCCTTGACAGCTGCAAGTGCAGCACTGGTAATTTGCTCTTCTATCTTCATCTTTCGTTTGTCTTTTATTCTGATTGCAAAGTTACGGAAAATCAGCCGAATAACGGAGAAGCAGGATTGTTAATTCACCATTCATAGCCCAAAATCCATATACCCACCTCCTCCCGTTCTACGCATTCAACCCGCCAGAATACATATTTTTTAAAAAAATCTACAGAAATATTCTTATTCTCCATATAATACCTTACCTTTGCAAACGATTAACTTCTAAATTAAAACAACATGACAAAGAAATTCCAGCAATGGGCGTATGCCCTTGCGGCGGGCGTAATTGCCCTGACAATGTGTTTCAGTATCAGTGCGTGCAGCAGTGACAATGACGACAACAACGGAGGTGACGGAATCAGTCCTGTCCTTTTCAGCGACTTCAATGGGACGATTGGCGTCAACTATCCATTGGGATTTACCGGCCAATTCGTAGGTTTCTCCATCCCGAAGAGCATGGCGGGAAAAGAAGTCGACCTGACGAAGCCGGGCGAATGGACTGCCGGCGGCTCCGTTGTGAAAGGACTGTACAACTATGATGAACATTTCTTCAAGAAAGGCAGCTATGTCTATCTTCGCCAGACCGGCGAGCACGAGATAGAGCTCCGCTTCAAGTTCATCTGGAAAGACGGGACAAAGGAAGGCAGCTACAAGGGCAGGATGACCACACAAAAGGATGCCCTCGACTGGGCGCACAAGCAAGGTCTGTATTAACAGACAAGACTTCCGACGGACAGGAAAATCCCTGTATCAAAATGAAACAGGCGGACAGACGAAAGGGTCTGTCCGCCTGTTTTGCGGTTTCATACAGGGCATACGCATCATCCCACCTGGCTGCCGGGCTTCACCTCGCCCAGCGTCGTCGTAACGGTGAGCGACCCGTCGGAGTTGACGGCCGAGAGAATCATTCCCTGGCTCTCGATGCCCATCATCCTGCGGGGGGCGAAGTTGGCAACGAAGAGAACGTCCTTGCCTGTGAGCTGTTCCGGATCGTAGTAGGCGGCGATACCGCTGAGGATGGTACGCTCCGTACCGGAACCGTCGTCGAGGGTGAACTTCAGCAGCTTCTTGCTCTTCTTCACCTTCTCGCACCGGAGGATGTGTCCTACACGGATGTCCAGCTTCTCGAAGTCGTCGAAAGGAATCTCCTTCTTCACCGGCTCGGCCTTGTAGGCAGCCTCCTCGTTGGCCTTGCGGGTCTCTTCCAGCTTGCGGAGCTGTGCCTCGATGGCCTCGTCTTCTATCTTATCGAAAAGGAGTTCCGGTTCGGCCAGCTGCTTGCCGGCAGGAAGCAGGTCGGTAGACCCAAGCTCGCTCCAGTCGTATTCCGTCATGTTGATCATGCTGCGGAGCTTCTTGCTGCTGAACGGAAGGAACGGCTCGAAGGCGATGCTGAGGTTGGCGACGAGCTGGAGCGAGAGGTTGAGGATGGTCTCCACGCGCTTCGGATCGGTCTTCCATACCTTCCACGGCTCACACTCGGTGATGTACTTGTTGCCGATGCGGGCAAGATTCATCGCCTCCTTCTGCGCCTCGCGGAACTTGAACGCCTCGAGATAGGCTTCCAACTTTTCCTTGACATCCTTGAACTCCTGAATAGCCTGGCGGTCGACATCGTGCAGCTCGCCGCAGGCAGGAACGACACCGTCCCAGTACTTCTTCGTCAGCTGCAGCGCACGGTTCACGAAGTTGCCGTAGACAGCCACCAGCTCGGAGTTGTTGCGCTCCTGAAAGTCCTTCCAGGTGAAGTTGTTGTCCTTGGTCTCCGGAGCGTTGGCTGTCAGCACATAGCGCAGCACGTCCTGCTTTCCTCCAAAGTCGCGGAGGTACTCATGGAGCCACACGGCCCAGTTCTTGCTCGTGGAAATCTTGTTGTCCTCGAGGTTCAGGAACTCGTTTGCCGGCACATTGTCGGGCAGGATGTAACCGCCGTGCGCCTTCAGCATCGTCGGGAAGATGAGGCAGTGGAAGACGATGTTGTCCTTTCCGATGAAGTGGACGAGACGCGTCTCCGGGTCCTGCCACCATTTCTGCCAGCTGCCGAAACGTTCGGGATCGCTGTCGCACAGTTCCTTGGTGTTCGAGATATAGCCGATCGGCGCATCGAACCATACATAAAGTACCTTTCCTTCAGCCCCTTCAACCGGGACAGGGATGCCCCAGTCGAGGTCGCGGGTCATGGCACGGGGCTGCAGATCCATGTCGAGCCAGCTCTTGCACTGTCCGTAGACATTCGGACGCCACTCCTTGTGGTCCTCGAGAATCCACTGCTTCAGCCACTCCTGATAGTTGTTCAGCGGCAGATACCAGTTCTTCGTCTTCCTGATGACAGGCTGCGAACCGGAGATGGTAGAGTGCGGGTTCTTCAGTTCCATCGGGCTGAGGTCGCTTCCGCACTTCTCACACTGATCACCGTAGGCGTTGGGATTGCCGCAGTGAGGACATTCGCCCATGATGTAACGGTCGGCAAGGAACTGACGGGCTTCCTCGTCGTAATACTGTTCGCTCTCCTTTTCGACGAGCTTGCCGTCATCGTAGAGCTTGCGGAAGAAGTCGGAAGCGAACTTGTTGTGGGTGGGACTTGTCGTGCGGCTGTACACGTCGAACGAGATGCCGAACTCCTCGAACGAATCCTTGATCAGCTTATGATAGCGGTCGCACACGTCCTGCGGCGTGACACCTTCCTTCTTGGCACGGATCGTGATGGGCACACCGTGCTCGTCGCTGCCGCCGATGAAGACGACCTCCCGCTTCTTCAGCCGGAGATAACGCACATAGATGTCTGCCGGGACATACACGCCGGCAAGATGTCCTATATGTACACCGCCGTTGGCGTAAGGCAGAGCCGCTGTCACCGTGGTGCGCTTGAATTTCTTTTCTTCCATAAATATATGCTTGTTGTTTCTTTGCTCCAATCTGACGAATCTGTACCAAGGCGCTATTCCCCTTGCACTATACACATCCGGAAATCTGCTGCAAAGTTACTGTAAATAAGGTAAACAGCAAAGAAATTAGAGACAAAAGCCTGTTGCGGTCCATGCCGTCATCACATTTCTGCCGACTTTCCCGAGGGGCTGCCAAAACATACAGGCGGACAAAGATTGGCCTCCGCAGCCCGTGCGGTTCACCTGTCAGCAGCCATCCTACCCGGCTCTCTCAGCCGGAGGGCTACGCCTCTTAACCCGTCAGCCAGGCCTGAAAGCAAGACGAAACGCTGTCAACCAAAAACATTAGATTACGGTCTGAATCCGACTTCACAGTCGGGCGGCATGTCCCGGACGTCTGGGAATCCTGTTCCCAACGCCCGGGAACAGGACTCCCAACGGCTGGGAGCAGGATTCCCAACCGATTGGGAACAGCAGTCCCGGCAGCCGCACCATGGGAGGACTGCCCTCCAGCGGAAAAGGAAACATGGGTCTCGCCTTATCCTCTTCCGCCGCTCGTGAAGGAACCTGCGTGTGTCATAGGACAATTGAGTGTCTATAATAGACGGAAGAGGCGGGGCAGGCTCCGGAAACCTCATACATACGTCTCCCCTTTCTTCATCTGTACCTCATTGACGTATTTCCTCACCAGTGCAGAAGAATCCTCTTTTTTGCAGATAAACAGCACATTGTCCTTCTCTGCCACGATATAGCCGTCCAGACCGTTGATGACCGCCAGCCTGCCCTTGGGCAACTTGATGATGTTGTCCGTTGCGTTCTCAAGAATGACATCCGAATCGACGACGACATTGTCATTCTCGCATTTGCTCATCGCCTCGTAGAGTCCATGCCATGTTCCCAGATCCGCCCAGCCGAAATCACATTTCATCACATAGACATTGTCCGACTTCTCCAGCACCCCGTAGTCTAACGACATATTCGGATAGAGCGGGAAATTCTCCTGCATGAAGTTGTCTTCCGCCTCTATCGTGGTAATCTTTTCCTTACGCTCCTCCGTGTGCAGGAGGGAGGGGAGGACTTTGGAAAGACTCTGCCGGAAGTAGCGGGCATTGGCGAGGAAGAGACCTGTGTTCCAGTACCATTCCCTGCTGTCCATGAACATCCGGGCAAAACTCCTGTCGGGCTTCTCCGTGAACGCCTGCACCTTATATATACCGTTCGCCCCCGTATAGACACCCTTCTGTATATAGCCGTAACCGGGCTCGGGACGGGTCGGCCTGACACCCATCGTGAGCAGTGCGTCGTTGGCCTCGACAAACTGCAGTCCGTCTTCAACGTTCCGGCGGAAGTCCCCGTCGTTGACGATATGCTGGTCGGAGGGCGAAACGACGAGGTTGGCCCTGGGGTTGGACATCATGATGCGGTGTACAGCCCAAGCCACGCTGGGAGCGGTGTTCCGGTGGATCGGCTCTGCCAGGATATGCTCCATGGGGATCTCGGGCAGCTGGCCGCGGACAATGTCAAGGTATTTCCGACTGGTATTTATATAGATGTTCTCCCTGGGAAGGATGCGGACAAAGCGGTCGAAGGTCTGCTGGAGCTGCGTCCGCCCTGAACCGAAGAAATCAATGAACTGCTTAGGATACCTGTCCCTGCTGCAGGGCCAGAGCCGTCTGCCCTTACCGCCAGCAAGAATCACGCAATAGTTGTTTTGTTTCGTAGTCATTATTTGTCTAAGCTAACCTGTTTCTATCCCCAAAGATACCCTATATATATCATACCTCCAAATCTTTTTTGTTTAAATACCAAAAATCACGACGAATCATGGAACGCCCGAGATTTTGTCACTTAAAAATTTGCCGCATTCAGATTTTCTCCCTAACTTTGCACCTGTTGTTCCGACAACAATTTATGCCCAGATGGCGGAATAGGTAGACGCGCTGGTCTCAAACACCAGTGGAGCAATCCATCCCGGTTCGAGCCCGGGTCTGGGTACTATAAAGCCCTTGCAAATCGCTGATTTACAAGGGATTTTTCTTTTTCGGCATGTACTTAAAGTGTACTTTCTAACAAAACACAAGACACAGGCCGGGACTAACAGCTGAAGTCGTCATCTACCTCGGCGGCTTTCCCCAGCTGCTGCCCGCCCTGCGCACAAGATGACAGAAACAGCACGACCCTGAGATTCTCATAATGTGCCGGTACCGAAAGAACCAGGTCCAGCTTCCCGTCACCATCCAGGTCGCCGGCAAAGAGAAGACGGAACCAAGCATCATCCACCTGCGCTTCCCGGACAATCCGCTCTCCGTTCAGCAGCAGACAGTAATTCTTGTAGATGTCCTCCCCTTTCGCCTTTGCCTCCAACTTGTAACGTTTCCCGGAAAAAGTGAAATTACGGACAGTACCGGGTTCAAGGTAAGAACTGTCCGAGGGTTCAATGTCGGCCACCTGTACCTTCCCCATTCTTATGGGCAGCTGATTGACAAACAGAATCGTTTTCCGCTTTCCCCGCAGATCTGATGCCAAATCACCTGTACAGGGGTCTTCCTCTTTCCGAATGCGATAATGCGCCTTTCCAACGTAATAATCCTTTCCTTGCTGGTAAAGTTCAGCCCAGTCCCTGTCTATCAGCGTGTCCGGGTCACACAGGCGATAGAGGAAGGGTACAAGAATCTTATACGTAAGCGGCTTCGCTTTCACGGTTTCTGCAACCTCCATTTCCTTTGCGGAGACTGTATCTTTCCGCAATACCGGTTCCTCATGAACGCTGCTGACAGGTTTCCTGTCCGTACACGACAGGAGCATCACACAAAGAACCGGCAATAAGAAAAGTGTCTTTTTCCTCATCATAATCATACGCTTAACGCCTTCCGGCATACGATATCTTCCATCTAAACACATTGCAAAAATAATGTTTTTCCTTGTATATTACAACTTGCCGGCTGTACTTTTCCACATACCGTTTCAACAGCCGTCTTCGTAGTAGCCACCTTTTTCCTTGATGTAGTCGATGAGTTCTGCGAAGAGCGGGTTCTGTCTTAACGTTGCCTCATTGCCGGTAAGAACCAGCTGCTTGCGTGCCCGTGTGATGGCGACGTTCAGCTTCCGGTCGATGGGCTGGCCGTCCTCATAGAAAGTATTGGCGGTGAGGAAATCGAGCTGGTAACGGCTCTGAATCGTGAAGGAATAGAGGATGATGTCACGCTGGCTGCCCTGGTAGCGTTCGACCGTGTCGATGCTGATTTCTTCCAGTCCCGGGATGCCGAGTTTCTCGATTTCCTTGCGAATCATGGCTATCTGATTGCGGTAGGGAACGATGACTCCCACGGATTTCTGCGGATTGAAGTCGCTGCCGAGCTGCCGGTGCAGACGGCGGAGCAGATCGGCAATGATCCGCGCTTCTTCCGTGTTTACCTTTTCGGAAACATTCAGTTTCCGGCAGGGTTTTGAAGGAATGAAGATCATGCGATGGGTCTTCAAGATGTCGTCAGTCTCGTCTTCGCTTACCTCATGATAAGGCAAGGTCTGTTCCAGCTGATGCGCCAAGGGCACACATTCCAGTTGCTCTTTCGCATAGAACCTGCGGTTGGCAAAATCGGCAATGTCAGGGTGCATTCGTCCTTGTCTGTGCAGTGTACCGATGAAGTCTGTGCGTCCTGCTGCCCGCTCTGTGAGGATGAGCCGTTCGAAGAGGGAGTTGGCGCAGGAGGTGAGGTGGATAGCTTCCAGTGTTTCGTCTTCGACAATCACTTCCGCATCACTCTGTTGCACAACCGCCGGCAGCTGTTTGTGGTCGCCGATCAGTATGAACTTCCGGATTGCCCGCTCTTCCCCGTGCCGGCTTGTCAGCAGCCCGATAATATTCGGTTCTAATATCTGACTCGCCTCGTCGATGACGGCGAGGTCAAACTGCTTGATGTTGAACAGGGCAGAACGGGAATTCATCGTTGAGGTGGTGGCTACCACAATCCGCGCATTCTCCAAGGTCGACCTGATGGTGTGAAGAGACGGGTTCTCATCGATGACCTCCTGCAACAGATGGTCGCTGTATTCCGGGGAACAACTGAACTCATTACCCACGCGGATATAGTCCAGCATATTCTCTGAAAGCATGTTGCAGATTTCGTCGACAGCACGATTTGTATAGGCCAGGAGGAGGATTGAACTTTGAGCTTTGAGCTTTGGGCTTTGAACATTATTACATTCTGCCAACTGTTCACGCACAAGGAACTGCAGTGCCTGTGAGGTCTTCCCCGTCCCCGGAGGACCGATGAGGAGAAAATAGTCCTGCGCCTGTTTCGCTTTCAGGAGAATCTCGTCATAACCGGGATGGTAACCGTGCGACAATCTCAAGGTCTTGTCCACACGTGGCGCACGCTGGCCGAGGAGCAGCCGGCGGCGGTCTGTTTCCGAGGTGATGAACGTGTAGAGGCTCCGGATGGCCGATGTGCCGCCGATGTCGCTTCCGGCATGTTCGATGGCGAAGCGTTCTCCGCTGATCAGGTCGGGGTTCTGCTGTCCGTCGCTGAGGTGTACGACGATCCGGTCGCTGTGTATCTCCTGCAGCGATCCCTTGAAGAGAATGCTTTTCCGCACGTCCGGTTCTTCGTTTTTCCTGTACGCATAGAGGTAGACCATGTCGCCTCTGCGGAAATTCGGCAGGAAGTCATCCCTCTGCCGGGGTATGCAGAGTGTCACCGTGTCGTAGCCGTTGGACGAGGTGCTGCGTTCTTTGCCCATGAGAGTCAGTTCTGTGTAGATGTTGCCTGTCTCCTTCTTCTCTGCCAGGGGCATGTTCCAGAGGTCGGCAAAGCTGTTTCCCACGCCCTCCTGCGCTCCCACTTTCGATACAAGCTGTTCCTTGATGACAAAGGTCATCATACGCATGAAGTAGGCTCGTTCCAGGCTGTCGAGCCGGTGGAGGGGTGCAAGTGTCTCCGTAAGCTGTGGCAGGAGGTATTCATGATAGAACCGGTCGTTCTGTTTCCCGGTGTTCAATGTCTGTGGGGTAAGCAGTGGCAGTATTCTGCCAAATCCGTTCTCTGCCATCCAGAACTCCGTCGCCACGGCCTGGTTGCGGAAGCGGATGGCCTCGTGCAGGAGCGATTGCAGCGGCTCCACCTCGAGCAGTCCGTCGGGCAGAGGATATTTCGAATACATCAGCCGGATGTGTGCCTGTTTCGGGGTAAGGCGGAAGTTGTATTGCAGAATGCCGTAGTAGAGGAGCAGCTGTACATAATGTTTCTCCACATGGAGTGACCCGTGCGGATTCCGGAACTTGCGTTCGATAAAGATGTTCTTGCCCGACTTCTGTTCGACAAGCAGCTTCAGGTCGGTCGTCATCAGGTCCACACGTCCCTGTATGCCCAGCCGTTCGCAGACGAAAGACGGCTCGAGGATGGCTTTTCTACGGTCGAAAGTGCGGAAGATTTCATCCACAATGTCCTTGATGTTCTCCACCTGCCGTCCGGCCTCCTGCTTGAAGGCTGCGGCGTCAAAGTCGGGGCAGGTGGCGAAGTCCAGTGCCTTCTCACGGAAGTTGGAGCGGAAGGTGTCCTTGATGTCGTAGTGTCCGGGATGGTTGATGATGTCATCGAGTGCAGCCCCGGCGAAGTTACCCAGCACGGTGTATTTGTTGGCAGGCCGTGTACCGAGCCGGTTAACCGTGAAGAGCAGCGGGTGATGCCCGTAACTCTCAAAGCAGTTGGCGATGGCGGATATATCCAGCAGATAGTCGGGCTCTACGACGATGAGCCTTGGCACCACCTTCCGGTGTGTGACGGTGCAGTCGAGGAGGTTCAGCTGCATCCCCTCGCGCAGCAGCGGTCGCAGATAGCTGAAGTCGACATATTCCGGCGTGTCCGTATAGTCTACCGTCAGGAGCTTCTCACTGCAGTCCTGGTTGGTCACGGCCACCTGTATGGTCTTCTCGTTCCACTTCCTTACGATGCAGCGGATGTAACGGTAGTTTGCAATCTGTATGTGCTCCGTCATGCGTCCGTGTTCCGGTATCCTGCCGACAAGGAACGGGGGGACCGGCTCCTGTACGACGGCAGAGACGAAGAGAGCGAGGGCACGGCAGTCGTAAGCCACGTCGTCGGGCAGGACGGGTGCGCTGAAATTGCTGTGCCGGCGCATCTTCTGGATGGCGACGATGTCCTGTGGAGCTATGTTATGCTGCCGGCAGAGCGACTCTACCTGCGACGAGAGGTTGCCGAAACCGTGGCGGGTCTCCTTCAGTCCTTCGTGACAGGCGATGACGAGTGCCTCGTGCATGATGCGCGGCTGTGCTTCTGCCGGCGCTGAGAGGATGTCGGCGATGCGTGTGAAAAGTTCGTGTGCCATAGAAAAGTATCTCTCCGTCCTTCCCGAAGAAGAGGAGTTGAAATTATGCAGTGCGTGAGGACGGAATCTTTAGTGTATGTCCTGTGTGAAAGCTGTTGCCTTGAAACCGGGTCATTACAGATTGTCTTTGCAGTCAGACGGCACTTGTCCTGAATTATTTCCGTGAAGAGAAGAATTTCTTTTCACGAAGAAAAACATTTCTTTTCATGAAGAAAAATATTTCTTTTCACGAAAATAATTCCGCAAAGATAGCTTTGCCCTGTTCTTTACTGTCCTCCCAGGCGTTCAAAGAAAGTGATGATTTCTTCCCAGGTTTTGAACTCATCGCTGCCGAAGTGCAGTGTTGTTCCGAGGAAGTCGTCGTTTCCGGTGCTGCTGATGAGGTAGTCGCCATAAAGAAGCTGTGGCTGGTTGGTGAAGACGACGTGATCCCATGCCGGCGTACTGAAAGTCTCTTCGATCCATTCCTGCTGTCTGGCAATGGCTTCCGGACTGTTCGTCGGGGCAGGACAGACGAAGAAGACGTTGTAGTTGTCGAGTAAGAACTCGTAGGCTTTGTGGAGGCTCGACTTCGGTTTTCCGTACCCGTCGGCAAGGGTGTTCTGGTCGATGAATACTGTCCGGCGTTCGCGTCCCTCCTGACGGTCGTCAATCCATCGGACGACCGGCATGAGATAATGGAAGATGGCCTTTTCTATGAGGCGGTGTTCTCCGTGGAAGCGGATGGCCTGCGGGTAATGTTCCCGGAACAGATCGAAGGTGTGTACGACGGAGTCGGCATCGCCGAAGAGCCCGAAGACGTGCTGCTGTTCCTCCTCGTTCACCTGTGAGAAGCATTGCTCCGTCATGTCCCTGTATTCCTTCACCAGTGCTTTGGTGACGATGACCTCCTGTACGCCGTCCTGCCGTTCGTTCTGGTAGACCTGTTTCCCCATCATATTGCTCTCGGTGAGGGTTGCTCCCATCTGGAAAGCAGGGTTCACACAGATGCGGTCGATGCCATAGAGCATCTCTGTGTACATGCCCCCCATCGACGTGCCGATGATAAGGTCGGGTTTCTCTGTGCCGACGAGATTCCGCAGCAGTTCCATCGCCTCCTCGGGATGTATGGGGAGGTCGGGGGCGATGACGGTTGCCTGGGGCATGTAGTCGCGCAGAATCTGTGCGGTGTGGGTGGATCCGGCTGACATGAAGCCGTGAACGTAGATGATTTTCTTCCCAGCCATGAGGTCGGGGAAGGTTTTCTTATATTGATTTTCCATAAGCGGTGATAAGCGGTGATTAAGCGGTGATGGGCGGTGATAGGCGATGATGAGTCTTACCCTGACTGGCTTCCGTCAGGCACTCCCCTCCTTCTAAGAGGCTGGGGGAGGCTTCACTATACCAGCGGCAGGCTGATTCCGTTTATCTTCTGATAGATGTCCAGAGCATAGATGTCCGTCATGCCGCTGATATAGTCGAGCACCGCCATGATGCGGGTCTCCTTGTCGGGACTCTGGATGTCGTACTGGCTGGAGAAGCGGTGGATGAGCTGCCGGCTGTGGAAATGGTCCGGCTCGACAGCTGCACCGATGAGGGCTTCCATGAGCGTCTCCATGATCTTGTAGCCTGACAGCTCGACATCGAGAACCGCCTTGCTGCGGTAGATCTTGTCTTTGGACACCTCCGTACAGCGCTCGTAAGCCCGTCGTGGGAGTTCAGAGATGTGTTTGATGAGCGACCCCTCGAATGTCCCGTTGAGAATTTCCTCCTCGTGCCTGACAAAGGCTCTGACACATTCTGCCTCCAGCAGACCCACGGCACAGGCCCGGAAGTAGACCACCTGTTCGTTCCGGTCGGTCACCCCTTCCTCCTCTATCCGCCTGCGGATGCTCCGCTTCGCCTGCTCATCGAAAAAGCCGAGAAGCAGGTCGGCGGTCTCCTCGAACGACAGGAGCTTGAGTTTGTGCGAATCCTCGATGTCCATGATTTCATAGCAGATGTCGTCTGCTGCCTCCATCAGATAGGTCAGCGGATGTCGGACGTAGCAGATGCCTTCCGCCGAACCGTCTTTGCGGATGATGCCCAGTTCGTCTGCTATCTTCTGATACGTTTTCTCCTCCGTGGCAAAGAATCCGAACTTGCCATGCTTCCCTGCATAGGAAGAGCTGAAGGGGTACTTCACGATGCTGGCCAGCGTACTGTAAGTCATGACGAATCCGCCCTCCCTTCTGCCCAGGAAACGGTGCGTGAGCAGACGGAAGGCGTTGGCGTTGCCCTCGAAGTGGGTGATGTCGTCCCAGAAGCGGCGGCTCACATCCTTCTCCAGACCGGCTCCCGGCCCTTCGATGAAGAATGCCTGGATGGCCTTCTCGCCGCTGTGACCGAACGGAGGATTCCCCATGTCGTGCGCATAGCAGGCTGTCTGTACGATCGTGCCGATCTCTTCGAAGAGCGTCCCGCGCAGCTCCGGATGGACTTCCGTCAGTTTCCGTGCTACGTCATCGCCCAGCGACTTGCCCAGTGAAGCCACCTCCAGCGAGTGGGTAAGGCGGTTGTGTACGAAGACGCTGCCCGGAAGCGGAAACACCTGGGTCTTGTTCTGCAGCCGCCGGAACGGTGCGGAATAAATCAGCCGGTCGCTGTCGCGTTTGAACTCGGAGCGGTCGTCGTGCCGCAGTGCGTGCCGGTCTTCCTGTCCGAGCCGCTTGTTGGAGATGAGTCGTTGCCAGTCCATAAGTGTTGGGTGTTGATGAATTGCCGACGGGGTGTCGGGTTGAGGCGGAATATTGAAAGCCACACGCAAAAGTAATTAAAATTGGCTAAAAACCCTCTTTTTAGCCCGTATAAATATAGTTTTATGGTATTAATTGCTTAATTTTGCACCTTATTATATGACAATGATACGGATAAAAGTAATCAATAAAGGGCATCAGCAGCTTCCTGCCTATGCCACTTCACAGAGTGCGGGGATGGATCTCCGTGCCAATATCGACACCCCGATCGTATTGCAGCCCATGGAGCGGAGGCTCATTCCTACCGGACTTCACATCGCTCTTCCTGCCGGATTCGAGGCACAGGTGCGGCCACGCAGCGGACTGGCCCTGAAGCACGGACTGACCGTCCTCAATTCTCCGGGCACGGTCGACGCCGATTACCGGGGGGAGATCATGGTGCTGCTCATCAACCTGTCCAATGCGCCTTTCACTGTCAACGACGGTGAACGCATCGCCCAGATGGTCATCGCACGCCACGAACAGGCAGCGTTTGCCGAGGTGGAAGAGCTGGACGAGACCGAACGGGGCGAAGGCGGCTACGGACATACAGGCCTGAAGTGAAGACAGAGAAAGGGATCCGATAAATGTTCGACAAGAATATACTGAACGTCAAAAAGACGCGCCGGCTCTTCCTCGTCCTGCTGCTGACGGGGGCTTCGCTGGCGGTGCAGGCCGACCGGAAGGACAGTCTGCAAAGCTATGATTACTTCTATCTGGAGGCTTTGCGGCAGCAGGACATGGGCAACCTGACAGCTGCCTTCGACCTCCTGTGCCATGCCCGTGACCTCAATCCGCTGGCGCCGGAGGTGTATTTCCAGCTGGCGGGCTATTATGTGGACATGAAGAACGACTCCCTGGCACGTGCATACTTCGAGAAGGCGGCGGCACTTGACCCGGACAACACGGCCTATCAGGAGAAGCTCGGACAGCTCTACGTGACGCAGAAAGATTATCCCGACGCCATCAGAGCCTATGAACGGCTCTATGGTTCCAACAAGGCACGCACCGACGTGCTGCAGCTGCTCTACCAGCTCTACGGCTCGCAGAATGATTACCGGAAGATGATCAGTACGCTGGAACGGCTGGAGACCGTCGAAGGCAGCAACGAGCAGATCTCGCTCAGCAAGATGCAGATCTACGAGCAGCTGGGGGAGAAACGCAAGGAGTATGACGAACTGAAGTCGCTTGTCGACAGCCATCCACTCGACCTCAACTACCAGGTGATGTTCGGGAACTGGCTTCTGCAGAACGGCAAGAAGAAGGAAGCCCTGCAGAAATACCGCGACGTGCTGAAGGAAGATCCTGCCAACTCGCCCGCCCGGCTCTCGATGATGGATTACTACAACAGCATCGGCGACCAGCCGACTGTAAATGCCATCCGGCAGGAACTCCTGCAGTCGGCCAAGACGGAGCAGAATACAAAGGTGGAACTGCTGCGGCAGGTCATAGCAGCCAGTCAGAAAGACAAAAACCCCGACAGCACGGAAGTCATGCGCCTCTTCTCCACGGCCCTGGCGACCCCGCAGGAAAATGCCGACATCCTCATGCTGAAAGCGGCCTACATGACACTCCGCAAAATGCCGAAGGCCGACATCAACCGGGTCTACGAACAGGCCATAGAAGCAGAACCCGACAATTCGAGGGCGAGGATCTTCCTCATCCAGAACATCTGGGAGACGGAGGACTACGACCGGGTGATCGCCATCTGCCGGCCGGCTCTGGAATACAATCCGGACGAGATGGCGTTCTATTACTTCCAGGGAATGGCGCAGTACCAGAAGCATGAGAATGATGCCGCCCTGGCGACATTCCGGAAAGGAGTCGACCAGATCAGACCCGACAGCAACCCCGACATCGTGTCAGACTTCTACGCTATCATGGGCGACATCCTCCACGAGAAAGGACTCAACGATGAGGCTTTCCAGGCTTACGACAGCTGTCTGCAGTGGAAACCGGACAATACGGCGGCATTGAACAACTATGCCTATTACCTCAGCGTGGAGAAAAAGAACCTCACGAAGGCCGAGCAGATGAGCTACAAGACCATCAAGGCCGAACCTTCCAACAGCACCTTCCTCGACACTTACGCATGGATTCTCTTCCAGGAGAAACGGTATGAGGAGGCGAAGATCTACATCGAGCAGGCCATCCGAAACGACTCGACACTCAGCGGTGTCGTCAAGGAGCATGCCGGCGACATCTATGCGCAGACCGGCGACATGGAAAAGGCACTCGAGTACTGGCAGCAGTCGCTCGAAGGGGGCAATGCGAGTGCCACACTGAAGAAGAAGATACAACTGAAAAAATACATAGCAGAATGATAACGAAAACAAAATTGCTTGTAGGCATGGCGGTCTTCGTCCTGGCATCATGCGGTACGCATAAGGCGGTGGTGGAGCAGAAGTCCGTGCTGAAGTCCGTGCCGAAGTCTACGACCGGTGACACACTTCGTACAGCAGACGATTCGACAAGGAATAAGCTTTCCTACATACAGCACATATCCGACAAGGCTCTCTACCAGAAGAATGTCGTGTCGAACCTTACTTTTACAGTCAACAACGGCCGTAAGGACATCACCGTCCCGGGCATTCTCCGTATGCGCAAGGATGAAGTCGTGCGTCTGCAGCTCCTCCTTCCGATTCTTCACAGTGAGGTGGGGCGCATCGAGTTTGCGAAGGATTATGTCCTGTTCATCGACCGCATTCACAGGCAATACGTAAAGGCAAACTACAGCGATGTGGCCTTTCTGCGTGACAACGGAATCAGTTTCTACACGCTCCAGGCTCTTTTCTGGAATCAGCTGTTCATCCCCCGTCAGCAGAGAGTGAGCAAGGCCGATATGTCACAGTTCTCGGTCGATACCCATCAGCTGGAGGTTGACGGCAGCGCGAAAATCGTTCTGAGGGATGGCAAGATGACCTACAAGTGGGTCATACCCGCCCGATGGGATCAGATTGCACACACTGCTGTCTCTTACACCAGCCCCACTCACGGCACATCAGAACTGTCTTGGTTCTATAAAGATTTCAAACCCTTCGGTTCAAAGCGGTTCCCGGCCAGTCAGTCCGTAGAAATTCATACGCCGGCCATCGGTCAGCGGCCGGCGAAGACGCTCAAAGCCAGCTTTGAACTCGACGGCTTCAGCGATGCCAGTGACTGGGAGCCTTTCACGACTCCTTCGGATAAGTACACGAAAGTAAGTGTAGAGGAAATCCTCGGCAAACTAATGAACTTTTAAATGAAACGACTTTTTCTATTATTCTTGTTCTCGTCAATCGGTGTGCTGACTACTTTCGCCCAGCATACGAAGAAGAATGGAACAAAGCTGAAGACACCTGTTGTCCAGTCTATACCGGCTCCTTCGGTCAGTACAGGAAAGAGTGGGGCTGCACAGAAGAAAGCACGTAGGACAAAGACAGAAACGCCGGCTCCTGCGGTGAAAGGACAGCGGCAGACACCTGTGAAGGGACAGCCGCAGCCACTTGTGAAGGGAAGGCAGCCGCAAGTCAAGGGACACCAGCCGCCACAGGGAAAGGTACAGCAGAACGTCCGTGGCAAGGCCTCCGCACACAATGCCCGCACCGGCAGAAAGGGTGCGAAAGCTCCGGCTTATGTGACCACAGAGGAAATCAAAGGTCTGCAGAAGCAGAACCAGCAGCTGCAGAAGGAAATATCAGAACACGAGGAAGAAGTGAAGATAAAGCAGAAGGATGTCGACAGCCGTCTGCAGAAGATTGTCCGGCTTGATACGGAAATCGGTCAGCACCAGCGGACGATAGACAACATCGCCACCGACATCAAGGGACTGGACACGAACATCGGCATCCTGAAGGGACAGCTCTCCTCCCTTGAGGCGCAGCTGGGCGAACGGCGTGCCCGCTTCATCCGCTCCATGCGCTACATGGCACGCCACCGCAGCATACAGGACAAGCTCATGTTCGTCTTCTCGGCCAAGAGCCTGACGCAGATGTACCGCCGCCTCCGCTTCGTGCGGGAGTATGCCGCCTACCAGCGGGCACAGGGCGAACAGCTCAAGGCCAAGCAGCAGCAGGTGGACCAGAAGCATACCCAGCTGAGACAGGTACGCGGCAACAAGAGCAGTCTGCTCTACAAGGACCGGCAGGTACACGCCCAGATGGAACGCAAGCGTGTCGAACAGCAGGCGGTCGTGGCCTCTCTGCAGAACGACCAGAAGGTGCTTCAGGGAGTAATCGCACAGCGCCGCCAGCAGCAGCAGGCACTGAATGCACAGATCGACCGCCTCATCCAGATAGAGATACAGAAGGCACGTGCCCGTGCCATCGCTGAAGCCAAGGCGCAGGCGGCGGCACGGGCGGCCGCTGCGAAGAAACGCGCAGAGGAGCTGGCCCGCAAGAAGGCGGCGGCCGAAGCGGCGGCACGCGAGAATGCACGGCGCATCGCAGAGGCGAGGGCACGTGAGGAGAAAGCCAAGGCGGAGGCACGTGCGGCGGCAGAAGCGGCTGAGAAAGCACGCCAGGAAGCTGCGGCACGTGCCGCAGCAGCCCGCGCCGCAGCCGAAAAGGCACGGCAGGAGGCCTTGCAGAAGGAACGTGCTGCCGCCCGTGAACGGGCCATCCGCAAGGCCGAACAACAGGAAGCTGCCGCCAAGGCCGCACAAGAGAGGGCAGAGGCAAAGGCCGCACAGGAGAAAGCCCGTGCCGACCAGGCCGCCCGGGAGGCCGAGGCCAGCCGTGTGGCAGCCGAGCGCAAGGCGGCGGCCGACCGGGAGCGGGCGACCCGTGAGGCAGCTGCGGCAAGGGCTTCGGCGGCAGAAAGCAATGACATGCTCAGCTCTGCCGACCGTGCCATAACCGGCAGTTTCGCCAACAACCGCGGACGGCTGCCGATGCCGCTGTCGGGACACATCGTCAGCCATTTCGGCCAGTACAACGTTGCCGGCATGTCGAACATCCGCCTGAACAACGACGGCATCAACATCAAAGGCGCACCGGGAAGTGCTGTCCGCAGCGTCTTCATGGGCGAGGTGAGCGGTGTCTTCATGGCAGGCGGCATGAGCGTGGTGATGATCCGCCACGGTATCTACATCACCGTCTACGCCAACCTCGGTTCCGTCAGTGTCAGCAAGGGACAGAAAGTAGGCACAGGGCAGACCATCGGAACCGTCGGCAGGAGCGGCATTCTGCAGTTCCAGCTGCGCAAGGAGACGGCCAAGCTGAACCCGGAACAGTGGCTGCGCTGATCCGGCTGACACCTTATTATATATGGGAGGCCCGGAGAGGAGTGATGTGAAGACTCTTCTCCGGGTCTCGTTCTGTCATACGACTTCTGTCGCCCGCAATTCTCCGTCGGCAGAAATGACGGTTGTCTGTGAAGGTAAAAAAGGATTCTGCGGAGAGGCCGTGGAATGCGGATGCCGATGGGCTTTCATGTCCGCAAAAAGCAGGTTTCGAGCTGTCTGATTTTCAGTTGGTTACAGACCCATTGGAAAGAGGTGCCTGATTGCCGTGCAAACAAGGCCTGATTGAAGCCCAAGTGAGGCCTGATTGAAGTCCAAGTAAGGCTTGTTTGGAATCCGGGTGACGGCCGGCAGGATTCCGGAGGGAATCCGGTCAATTTCCAGACAGGAAGGAATACTCTGCGAAAGAACATTATTGTTCTTTTCTTCGCAATAGAACAAGAGGGAGGGAGAGAGGGAAATTGCAATTAAACACTTAAATTATTTTCTGTTTTGCAGATAAATGTTTATATTTGCAGAAATAAACTGCACCGGCAGGTTGAAAGCAAGTCTCTTTTGCCCTCTCCCATGTTTTTTTGCAGCATACATAAAACCAGAAAACAATGCAGACAAACAGTCATCTTTCTGTTCTTATTCACGAACAAGCCAAGAAATACGGATCGAAAACGGCACTGACTTTCCGCAGCTTCGGCAGTCTGAAGTGGAAGAATGTCTCATGGAACCAGTTTTCAATGCGGGTGAAGGAGGTTTCAAACGCCCTTTTGAACCTCGGAATGAAACCGCAGGAGACAATCGCAGTATTCGCACAGAACTGCATACAGTATCTTTACACTGACTTCGGTGCATACGGTGTCCGCGTAATCAGCATTCCCTTTTACGCCACCAGCTCAGAGCAGCAGATACAATACATGATCCAGAATGCAAGCGTAAGATTCCTTTTCGCAGGCGAACAGGAGCAGTATGACAAGGCGCACCGCGTCGCCGCGCTCTGTCCGACGCTGGAACGCATCATCGTCTTCGACCCGAGCGTGCGCATCAGCTCGCATGACCCCAACAGCATCTATTTCGAGGATTTCCTGAAGTTAGGAGAGGGACTGCCCCGGGAACCGGAAGTGGAGGAACGCTGGGCGGAAGCGAACGACGAGGACATTTGCAACATACTTTATACAAGCGGGACGACAGGCGAGAGCAAGGGCGTCGTGCTGACCTACAGGATGTACCGTGCCGCCCTGGAGGCGAACGGCAAGTGTGTTGCAGTGAACGAGAACGACCGCATCATCAATTTCCTGCCTTTCACGCACGTCTTCGAACGCGGATGGTCCTACCTTGCCCTCTCGGAGGGTGCGCAGATGATTGTGAACACTTATCCGAAGGAGATCCAGCAGAGCATGCGGGAGACGCATCCGACGTGCATGTCGGCCGTACCCCGATTCTGGGAGAAGGTCTTTGTAGCCGTCAAAGAACGCATGGACAATTCCAGCGCCGTCCAGCGCAAGCTCTTCTATCACGCTCTGGGTGTCGGAAGGAAACGCAACGTACAGTACCTGGCACGAGGGAGACGTGTCCCGCTGGTACTGGAGATGGAGTACAAAGTCGTCAACAGGACGATATTGAGCCTCGTCCGCAAACAGCTGGGACTGGAACATCCGAACATCTTCCCGACAGCGGGCGCCTACGTTTCACCGGAGGTCGAGGAGTTCGTACACAGCATCGGCCTGAACATGATCGTCGGGTACGGTCTGACGGAAAGTCTGGCCACGGTCTGCTGCGACCGTCTGGGCGAGCCTTACACCATCGGTTCTGTAGGACGGCCGATAGACAGCATCGAGATCAAAATCAGTGATACGGGAGAAGTGATGCTGAAAGGACCGACGATCACGCCGGGCTATTTCCGCCGTGAAACAACGAATGCGGAGTCTTTCGACAAGGACGGCTTCTTCCATACAGGTGACGCCGGTTACCTGAAGGACGGAGAGCTGTTCCTGAAGGAGCGCATCAAAGACCTCTTCAAGACCTCCAACGGCAAGTACGTGGCACCGCAGATGGTGGAAGGAATGCTGCTGGTGGACAAGTTCATCGAGCAGGTCTCCGTCATCGCCGACCAGCGGAAGTTCGTCTCTGCACTGATCGTTCCGGAATACAGCGTGCTGGAAGAATGGGCCAAGGAGAACCATATCGGCTTCAAGGACCGGGAAGATCTGTGCCGGAACAGGCAGGTCAATGCAATGATGCGTGAGCGCATCGACACCTTGCAGCAGCGGCTCGCACCCTACGAGCAGATCAAGCGTTTCACCCTCCTTCCGCATCATTTCTCGATGGAGAGCGGTGAGCTGACGAATACGCTGAAACTGAAGCGTTCGGTGGTCAACCGCCGTTACCAGGACGTGATTGACAAGATGTATGAGGAATAAGCGAAAGGGTGGATGGCCAGCCGGACGCGTCAACGGAGCTCTTCTGAGACAGTATTACCGCTGTTGACAGTCCCCGCCAGTCTTGCTAGTCCTGCTAGCCTCGGCAGGAGCCGCCCCCGCATACACCGATAAAAGAAAAAAAACAATGATAACAGCAGACCAGCTAAAAGACATCCAAGTGCGTACCGACGCACTGCACCGCTATCTTGACATCGACAGGAAGCGGATAGAATTTGAAGAAGAACAGCTCCGCACACAGGCTCCCGACTTCTGGGACGACCCGAAGCGCGCACAGGAGCAGATGAAGAAAGTCAAGGAAATAGAAAAGTGGATCAAAGGCTACGATGAGGCGCGGTCGCTGACAGACGAGGCACAGCTCGCATTTGATTTCTACAAGGACGAACTCGTCACGGAGGAAGAGGTCGATACGGCTTACGACAAGGCGTTCAAGGTGATCGAAGACCTGGAGCTCAAGAATATGCTGCGCCAGGAGGAAGACCCGATGGAGTGCGTGATGAAGATCAACTCCGGTGCCGGCGGCACGGAGAGCCAGGACTGGGCATCCATGCTCATGCGGATGTATATGCGCTGGGGGGAGGCGCACGGCTACAAAGTGACCGTCTCCGACATCCAGGAAGGGGACGAGGCCGGCATCAAGAGCGTGACGATGAAGTTCGAGGGCGGAGAATACGCCTACGGCTATCTGAAGAGCGAGAACGGCGTACACCGTCTGGTCCGCGTCAGTCCGTTCAATGCACAAGGCAAGCGCATGACGAGTTTCGCCAGCGTTTTCGTCACGCCGCTGGTGGACGATACCATCGAGGTATATGTCGATCCGGCACGTGTCAGCTGGGACACTTTCCGATCGAGCGGTGCCGGCGGACAGAATGTCAACAAGGTGGAGTCGGGTGTCCGCCTGCGTTACCAGTATGAAGATCCGGACACAGGAGAGCAGGAAGAAATCCTCATCGAGAATACGGAAACGCGCGACCAGCCCAAGAACCGTGCCAAGGCCATGCAGCTTCTGAAGTCTCAGCTCTACGACCGTGCGATGAAGAAACGCATGGAGGAGCAGGCGAAGATTGAGGCCGGAAAGAAAAAGATCGAGTGGGGCAGCCAGATCCGCAGCTACGTCTTCGACGACCGGCGGGTGAAGGATCACCGCACCAATTACCAGACATCGGACGTGGATGGCGTGATGGACGGCAAGATTGACGCCTTCATCAAGGCTTACCTGATGGAGTTCCCGTCAGAAGAGTAGCCCTCTCTCTCCGACCCTCTGAAGGAGGGGAACGACTGCAGAAGCCGGTTGGGCCAAGGCTCATCACACCCACGGCCTCCCCCCGGAGGGGATGAGGAGGTCATCATCACCGCTCATCGCCTAAAAAGAATCAACCTTTTAAAAAAAATATAACTATGAGTGAAAGAAGCAAACTGAACCGCAAAGCACGGGAACAGAAACAGGAAAAACAGGCAAAACGTGTCATCTTCTGGATCGGTGCAGTGCTGATCCTATTGGCAATAGCATACGTAATCGTGGCGACCGCAACCATCTGACCCCGCAAAAGAAGCTGTCCGGCTACTGCTGCCGGAACACCTCCCTGAAGAAACAGCCGCCTGGCTGCTACGACAGGCAGCATATATTCGCATGGGGGACAACGGCAACCAACTGCCGCGACAGCACACCTCCACAACGGAAGGAGGCGGCATCCATCAGAAGGAGGAGATTGTCAGAACACATTAACAAGAAAGCAACCGATGAGTGGATTGGAGATAGAAAGGAAATTCCTGGTACATAAAAGGATGGACTGGAAACGGCTGGCAAGCAGCAGCAGCCATATACAACAGGGCTATTTCGCCGCCGTCAACACTGTCCGCATCCGCATCCGAGATGACAGGGGCTACCTGACCATCAAGGGGCCGTCCCGTGACGGCGGTCTGTCACGCTACGAATTCGAGAAGGAGATAACGCTTGAGGAGGCACGGCAGCTTATGCAGCTGTGTGAGCCGGGCGTGATAGACAAGCACAGGTATCTCGTCCCTTTCGGCGGACATATCTTCGAAGTGGATGAGTTCCATGGTGACAATGACGGGCTTGTCATGGCCGAAGTGGAACTGGGCAGTGAGGAAGAAGTCTTTGAAAAACCCGACTTCATCGGTACGGAAGTGACCGGAAACCGGCATTTCTACAACTCCTACATGCGGAGAAATCCGTTCAGGATCTGGCGCGACAGCGTACCAGAAGAATACCGATAGCCAAGGCTATCGTCGAGCCTGCCGCATCTGCGAGGAAGTCGAGCCACTCTCCGCTGCGCCGTCCCCCCGTACAGCTGGCCTGGAGAATTTCGATAAGTCCGCCCATGACGACCGGCATGACCCATGCCCAGACTGCAAGGAAGCGGGAGCCGGCGGGCTTGACCCTGTACAGGTATTCGAGGCTGATGGTCAGACTCAACACCAGGTACATCACACTGTGCGTCCACTTGTCAATGAACCTGACCTCGCTCAAAGGAGTCTCCGGAATGTCCATGAAACACAACACCCAGATACCTGCAATGATGATACAGCTGAATGGGAACCGGGTTAAGATATGCCGATATAATTTCATATTTTACTTCTGATCTGATACAAAAGTAGATATTTTTTTGTAATTTTGCGTATCTATCCAAAGTAAATTTACATGGTTCAACAAAAAAGAGCAAAGTTCGGAAGTAAAATAGGAATGATTCTTGCCACAGCAGGCGGCGCCGTCGGTCTGGGCAATGTGTGGCGTTTTCCTTATATGACAGGGCAGAACGGCGGTGCGGCCTTCATCCTTATCTATATCGGCTGCATCCTGCTGCTGGGACTGCCGTGCATGGTCAGCGAGTTCATCATCGGCCGCCACGCAGCCTCGAACACGGCACGTGCCTATACGAAGCTGTCCAACGGGACGGCCTGGAAATGGGTAGGCTACCTGGGAGTCCTCACAGGCTTTCTCATCACCGGTTACTATGCCGTTGTCTCCGGCTGGTGTCTACAATACGGCCTGGCCTCCGTCATGAATCACCTGCACGGGTCACCGGCCTATTTCCAGTCCTATTTCTCAGGCTTCTCCACCAGTCCGTGGAAACCGGTGCTGTGGACAGCCGCCATCCTCCTCATCACCCATTACGTCATTATCCACGGAGTGCGGAACGGTATAGAGCGTGCCTCGAAGATCATGATGCCCGCCCTTTTCCTGCTGCTGCTTGCCATCGTCGTTGCGTCCTGCCTGCTTCCGGGAGCGGGAAAGGGAATCGAGTTCCTCCTGAAGCCCGACTTCAGCAAGGTCACGGGCAATGTCTTCCTGGGCGCTCTGGGGCAGTCGTTCTATTCCATGAGCATTGCGATGGGCTGTATCTGCACCTATGCGTCATATTACAGCCGCCATACCAGACTGCTGAACTCGGCCGTACAGATCGGCTTCATCGACACCGTCGTCGCCATCCTTGCCGGCCTGATGATTTTCCCGGCGGCCTTCTCCGTGGGGGTAAGACCCGACAGCGGCCCTTCGCTCATCTTCATCACGTTGCCGAATGTCTTTGAACAGGCTTTTGCCGGCATGCCTGTCGCGGGCAACGTCATCTCCCTGTCGTTCTATCTGCTTCTGTCCATGGCCGCCCTAACCTCCCTCATCTCCCTGCACGAAGTGAGCACGGCCTTCTTCCAGGAGGAGCTGCACATCAGCCGCCCCCGCGCGGCACTGATCGTCACCGCCTGCTGCACCGTCATCGGAGCAGTGTGCTCTCTGTCCCTGGGCGACTGGAGCTTCCTCAAGTTAGCGGGTACAGACCTCTTTGACGTATTCGACTTCGTGACCGGACAGATTTTCCTTCCCGTCGGCGGTCTTCTTACCTGCCTGTTCATCGGCTGGTACGTACCGAAACAGCTGGTCAGGGATGAGTTCACCAACTGGGGAACAGCCCGCAGCCCATTCTTCGGGACATACTATTTCCTGATCCGCTTCATCTGTCCGGTGGCCATCCTTGCCATCTTCCTGCATCAGCTGGGCGTATTCTGAAACTCCCTCCCCCTTCTTCCTCTGAGAGGGGAGGGGACGGAATCCTACTCACCCCACGCTATCCGCCGGCATCCCTGTCAACGCCGGCATCCACCGAATCCACCTGAAAATCTCCCTCCACATGAACCTTAAATCCCTCTTCTATCTCCACCATTCCGACCGGAAAGTAATCCTGTCCCTGCTGGTCTTCGTCCTCATCTGCCTTGGACTGATCGTCTTCGTCGGCAGCCGAACAGAAGAGACGGCAGCTGGAAAGGACGATTCCCTCTCCCTCCGGCCGACCGCTTCCTTCCCGAGACGGAAACAGCTACCGGTATATGAAATGGAAAACGGCAAGCAGCTGTTCCCCTTTGATCCCAACACCGCTACGGCCGATGAACTGCAACGGCTGGGACTGGCACCCTTCCAGATACGCAATATCCTGAAATACCGTTCCAAAGGCGGAGTCTACCGGTCGCCCATGGACTTTGCCCGCCTCTACGGACTTACACGCAGACAATACAGAGAATTAGCACCTTACATCACGATCGGCGATGACTATGAACCGGCCTCTACCCTCCCCTCCATACAGCATTACATCGCCCGGAAAGAGGCTGAGAAGCAGGCGGCCCATGCGGCTTACGAGGCCTACAAAGCCAGGAACACATACAAACCTTACAAGGAATACGACCGCGACACCATCCGTTATCCGCTGAAACTGAAAGCCGGAGAGCACGTCAACCTTGCTGCCGCCGACACCAGCCAGCTGAAGAAAGTCCCCGGAATCGGGTCGGGCTGGGCACGTGCCATCATCAGTTACGGCAGACGGCTGGGCGGATACGTGGCCGTAGGACAGCTGCTGGAGATAGAGGGGTTTCCCGAGGAAGCGCTGCCTTACTTCTCCATCAGCGATCCACATACGGACAAGATAAACCTCAACACCGCTACGCTCAGCCAGCTTCGCCGCCATCCTTACCTGAACTTCTACCAGGCAAGGGTCATCTGCGACTACAGGCGGCTGAAAGGAAAACTGACCGGTCTTGCCCAGCTCCGCCTGTCCAAGGACTTCCCTCCGGAAGCCATCGAACGGCTGCGTCCGTATGTCGCATTCTGATCTGCAGCAGCCGTCACCCGGATGGAAATTCTCCAGAATGCCGTGCAGCAGACCATGAAAACGTCAGCCGGGTTTAAAAACAAGACGAAAAGCAGTCAACCAAAGCCACCAAACCACACCGCCGACAGCATTCAGGAAGTACCTGAATCCGGGATAAGTATTATGCAGTTCGCCTTTTTCAGTTCGTGCAATGCCTCTTGGGGCTCATTCTTTTGACTGAGGCCGAATTTAGATGGAAAATCCAGAACCAGATCCATAAGCCAGCCGGACAAAGGAAACGCTTTTTCTTTAGAGGATTCTGGACAATGTTTCTTTTACATAACAGCCTGTTCCAAAGCCTAATGAGAAGATTTTCAATGCCGGAAAGCATACTCACCATCCGGTTCCGAACTTCTCAGAAAAATGTTTTTCCGTATTTTTAGATGTTGCCATAATGCTACTGTCTTATCGGTTTTAGTCCAAATTGTAAATCATCCTCGTCGATCTGATACAGACGGAAGAGGTTCTTCAGAATGGCCATTTTGTTCCATGTGTTGCTTCTTGAAGGACGGTAGTACAATCCTTCGGCTATTTTCTTATAGTGCCTACTTGCCTCAGTAGTGGAGAACCAGACATTCCTGTTACTTTTAGCCTCCTCATACAACAGAATAGGATTGAGAGCAAACAGTCTGTTGATAACAGCCCACATCATTTCTGACCATTCACCAACATCTTCCCTCTCTTCTTGGAAGATATAGTACAGTATCTTACGTCCGGTAGAAATACCGTTGTCTTCTGACAGACTGACCACATCATCATCCTGCACCTCCGGCACGAAGTCTGTTTCAGGATAGCTCCAAATAGCCTTCGCCAAACATGAAAGTTCTTGCTTTCGTTGTTCCAGCTCCTCTTCACTCCATTTGTCAAACTGGGCGATGTAATGGTTCATCCTCAACCCACTCTGCTTAAAGCCATTCTCCATATCTCGCTTTTCAGCGAAGGGTCTGTTGCTGTACTTGATGTTATAACCAGTTAGAGTAAGGTTTGATATGGTGTGCAGCCATTTCTCCTGTATGGTTTCCCATTCTGTGCCAAGTTCCTGCTTCCAGGCATTACTCAATGTCTGTGGCATGATATGCTCTATGGTCAAGATGCCTTCCTCCATATTCTCCACCACATCGTTCTTTTCTTTGCTGCTGCCATTCTCCAACCGTTCAAAGATGTACATCTTGTTCTTGGTCCGCATTGAATAGACCTTTTTTGTCGTGAAGCCGTTGATAAACTCTTCATCCTTGGGGAACGCACTCGACAGCTTCTTGCTTTCAAGGATATAAATCAGTACGGATGAATAGTTGTCCGTTTCCTTTTTGTTCTTCAGAACCGCATCATGAAGTGTCGCAAATATCTTGTTAAGTGCATTGGTCGGCAGGTCGCACATCAGGCGACGGAAGATGAAGGTTTCGATGCACGAGAATACTTTATAGATTTCCGCCAACGGCAATCCCACCTCCCTGGCATAAACGAGGAATGCCATCAGGAAGGGATAGGCAACCGTCATTTCAAGCAGATCCAGTCGTCTGGCAATCTCATTGGTGTCTTTAGCACCCACCTGAAAAGTCTTGATGCCATGATAAGCATCGGCATAAACAAGCATTTCCTGCAGCACTCCTTCTATGCCGTCGTAACGCTTGGTAAATTCCTTAAAAGCGAAGTATACCTTCCTTTGATTAGGAATAGTTCCTTGCTTAATGGTCAGATAATTCCTGACGAAACCGTCCAGCTCGTTACCACTGCATTTTTCTATCTTATTCCAATACCTGTCGTAGAACTGTTCCTGAATGTCCGGGGGCAAGTTCATCAATACGAAGTTCCTTATCTTGTCGGCCTCCGTCAAATCAAGCCCAGTAGAGTTCAGACTCTCGAATATCAACTGCGGATTATCGCCGTGCTGCGGTTCCAGTTCTATATCAATGATCTCAAGACTGTCAATGGCCCTGTACAGTTCGTCTGGTGTCAGTTCCTTTATCTGCACAATTCTATCGTAGAAATAGTTGTAGTTGACAGTAACCTTAGAATCTTGAATATATTCCGTCTCTTCGTTATATATCAGCCGGTCAAAAGCCGTACAGTCATCACGGAAGGGCTTCAGCCGGACCTTTCTTTCATCCCTCCTATACTTATCTATGATATACGTATCCTCCAATATCTCCGGCAACCTTGAATCACCAGGAACACAGATACCCTTCTTCATGGCATTGATCATTGCAATAAGAATCAGCGAGATAGTGGTAATGCGCTGTTGACCGTCAATGAGTATAACTTCGTCCCTGCTGTGAGCATACGACACTATGCTACCAAAGAAGTGAGTGTTTTTCCCTTCCTTGACGACACTGACAAGGTCGTCGAACAACTGTTTGCAGTTTTCACGCTTCCAGTCGTAATTTCTTTGATATACGGGTATGATGAATCTCTTTCTAGCCCCTTCAAGGAATTCCAGCAGATGCGATGCAGTCCCTTTCATAATTGTTATTGTTTCAGAATGTCACGGACTATATTAAACCTTGATCCCGCGACTAAACACGTGATTTATTATTAATTTATTTTACAAGTCTCTGAAGAACAATACATTCCCCAGAGTTCGCTGTCTGTAGAATTTTCACTGACTTTATGGTGAAAAACAATATCGTACAAAGTTCTACTTGGCATGGCAAAGATAGCAATAAAATATGAGAACATCGTCCCTTATGGTGGTATTTCCTAATGGGATGGACGATTCTAAGCGCACCAGGCTGGACGGACCGGTAGCCGCCGTCTGGATGTCTGCTGTCTAAACCAAGGTCATCAGCACAGTGACATCATGCCGTTCCGTGCCTGTCACCGCAGCGGCGGGCATAGAGGAAATCGACATCGCGTCATTTACATTCGCGGCCTCCTCTCCGAACACCCCATAAGCATTCAATCTGCCAGCCGAGTCTAAAAACAAGAAAAGAAAGCAGCCAGCCAAAAGCATGGACACTGCTGGGAATCCTGTTCCCAACCGGTTGGGAACAGGATTCCCAAGCCTTGGGAACGACATTCCCGAAGCCCGGGAACAGGATTCCCGGCCGACGGGACGGACTTTGTATGTGACAGGAATAAAGAAAGAGGATGTATCAGACAGAAAGTCTGACACATCCTCTTTCTATGAATCGGAACGGTCTGCCTTTTCCGCAGACGGTGCGTGTCAAGGCATTCTCCGAAAGTCTGCACCGGCATGCCGGTATGCGGAGCCCGCCAATCCTTCTGCTCCCTTTCAGCTTCCAGAAGGCTTTTCTGCCCTTTCCGTACCAGCCACACAGCCTGCCATGCGCTACCCAGAAGAAGGCAGAATCCGTCCGCCTGGAAGGCGAAGAACCGCCCAAGGAGAATCCTGGAGAGCGTCTTAGGAGTTCACACGACCCAGATAACTGCCGTCGCGGGTGTCGATCTGGATCACTTCACCCTCATTGATGAAAAGCGGCACACGGACAACAGCCCCCGTCTCAAGCGTCGCCGGCTTGGTGGCGTTGGTAGCCGTATTGCCCTTGATGCCCGGCTCGCTGTGGGCGATGGTCACGGTCGTCTTGACCGGCATCTCGGCCAGGAGAATCGTGCCGTCAGAGGTATCCGTAACGACTTCTACCACATCTCCCTCCTTCATGTAGTCAGACCCCGTGATCTGGTGCTTAGGGATAGGAATCTGCTCGAACGTCTCCTGGTTCATGAAGATGTAGCCCGTAGCATCCTGGTACAGATACTGGTAGGGACGACGCTCCACGCGCACATCCTCGAGCTTGAAGCCTACCTGGAACGTACGCTCCAGCACGCGGCCGTCGGACACATTCTTCAGCTTCGTGATCATAACGGTGTTACCCTTGCCCGGCTTGCGGTGCTGGAAGTCGATGCAAGTCCAAATCTTGCCATCAAGACGAATACATGTTCCGATCTTGATTTCCTGTGAATTAATCATAATCTGTTAATATCTAATTTGTTACTTTTTTATACGGTACAGTCTCGCTAATGCGGTGCAAAGTTACGGAAAATATAGAAAAAAACATAAATAACAGACGTAAAAAACACCGTTTCCTTGGTTAATTCAAAAAGATTAAGTAATTTTGCAGCCCGTAACGGCAGACTCCCCTTACTGCCGGCCACACGTACATCAACGATAAAAACAACAATAAAATAGGACAAGAAGATGAAAAGAACATTTCAGCCGCACAACCGTCGCCGTGTAAACAAGCACGGTTTCCGCGAGAGAATGACAACAAAGAACGGCCGTCGTGTACTGGCTGCCCGTCGTGCCAAGGGTCGCAAGAAGTTAACAGTGTCTGACGAGCACCACGGAAAGTAAGGAAGAGCGCGCATTCCCCTCTATGGGATTTCATGCGGAAACGGAAAGAAGTAGAGACTATTCTTTGCTTCTTTCCGTTTTTTTATCTAACTTTGTCCCGATATAGTGAGATGCGCCGGACGGACCGACTGGCCGGCAGACCGACTGGCGGACGGGCGGACCGGCCGGCGGACCGACAAGCAAACAATTTGAATGACAGCAAGAGAATTCTTCCATAAATTCAACAGCACGTATGTCTGGGGCAATATCCTTGCCATCGTCATCCTTGTGCTGTTGCTGGCAATAGGAGTCAGGTTCGGCCTCGACTTCTATACCCATCACGGCGAATCCATCGTGGTGCCGGACGTCGTCCACAAGCAGTACGACGAGGCGGTCGACATCATGGACAAGGTGGGACTGACGATAGAAGTGACCGATACCGGATATGTAAAGGAACTGCCGCCGGACTGCATTCTCGAACAGTCGCCGGCGGGCGGCAAGCGCATCAAGTCCACCCATGTGATCTATGTGACCGTCAACGCCGCCAGCGCACCGTCGCTCGTCATCCCCGACATCATCGACAACAACTCGCTCCGCGAGGCACAGGCGCAGCTGCTCTCCATGGGCTTCAAGGTGGGAGAACCCGAATACATACCGGGCGAGAAAGACTGGATCTACGGCATCCTCGTCAATGGCAGGCACGTACAGGCGGGCGACCGCGTGCCGTCGGATGCGGTCATTGTCCTGCAGGTAGGCGACGGCACACGTGAAATCAGCGACACGGCGGGACTGAACGAGCCGCAATACGAGGATGTAGAGGTAGAAGAGAAAATGCCGAAATACGATGAAGTGGAGGAGTACGTGGAGGTCCCCGTCGACGAGAACGGCAACGAGATAAAGGACGAACGGGGCAAGCCGGGAGCCGGCAGACCGGCCTCCGGCCCCTCCTCCGGGCTTCCCGCCGACCCGTCCTCACCGAAACCTACAGAGTAAAGACACATGACAACTGACGAAGAAACGCTATACGACGACGAACTGGCCGGCGACCTCCTCGGCGCAGAGGCGGATGAGGAGGCGGACGGCGGATTGTATGAGCACTTCCGGGTCGCCGTCGACAAAGGGCAGGTACCTGTCAGAATCGACAAGTTCCTCTTTGAGCGGATGCAGCATTCCAGCCGCAACCGCATCCAGAAAGCCGCCGACGCAGGATTCATCCATGTGAACGGTTCCCCGGTGAAGAGCAACTACAAGGTGCGGCCGGAGGATGTCATCACACTGATGCTCGACCGTCCGAAGCACGACAACACCATCGAGGCGGAAGACATCCCTCTGGATATCGTCTACGAGGATACGGTGCTGATGGTCATCAACAAGCCTGCCGGACTTGTCGTCCATCCCGGCGCAGGCAACTTCCACGGCACGCTGATCAATGCCGTCGCCTGGCATCTGAGAGACATGCCGGCCTTCGATCCGAATGATCCGGAGGTGGGGCTGGTACACAGGATAGACAAGGACACCAGCGGACTGCTCGTTGTCGCAAAGACGCCTGATGCGAAGACAGCACTGGGAAAGCAGTTCTTCAACAAGACGACACACCGCAGTTACAATGCCCTCGTATGGGGCAACTTCACGGAAGACGAGGGACGGATAGAAGGCAACATCACCCGGGATCCGAGGGACAGGCTCCGCATGACGGTCTTCCCTCCCGGCTCCGAAACGGGGAAACATGCCGTGACACACTACCGTGTCCTCGAGCGTTTCGGCTATACGACACTCATCGAGTGCATCCTCGAGACAGGCAGGACACACCAGATCCGTGCCCACATGAAGCACATCGGACACCCGCTGTTCGGCGACGAACGTTACGGCGGGACCGAAATCCTGCGGGGACAGCGGTCGAGTTCCTACAAGGCATTCATCCGCAACTGTCTCGCCTGCTGCAGCCGCCAGGCACTGCACGCACGCACGCTGGGCTTCGTCCATCCCGTCACGGGCGAACAGATGAACTTCACCAGCGACCTGCCCGAGGACCTTTCCGCACTGCTTGCAAAATGGAGAGGATTTATCAGCGGACAGCTGAAGGCCGATGATTGACAACTGTACCGGGGAAAATCCGGCCGGACCGGACTGACGACACCGGCAGAACCCGGCGCGGCAGCATCGCGGAAGGCATCCGGTTCCGATGCGAAGAAGACACCTGCCGGCATTCATGGCATCCCCATCCATAAAAATAAAAACAACACAATGAAAGATTCCAAGCGGACAATCGCCATCGTATGCGGCGGCGACTCTTCAGAACACGATGTATCCATGCGCTCAGGGCAGGGACTGTACTCCTTCTTCGACAAGGAGCGTTACAACATATACATAGTAGATGTGAAAGGTATCGACTGGCATGTCGAACTGCCTGACAGAAGCCTTGCGCCCATCGACAAGAACGACTTTTCGTTTGTCGAGAACGGCAGGCGCAGGGAGTTTGACTACGCCTACATCACCATCCACGGCCAGCCGGGAGAGAACGGGGTCATGCAGGGCTACTTCGACCTCATCCATCTCCCCTATTCCACCAGCGGCGTACTTGTCGAGGCGATGACCTTCGACAAATTCGTGCTCAACAATTACCTGCGCGGCTTCGGCGTGAAGGTGGCCGACAGCATCCTGCTCCGCCGCGGCGAACCTTACAATGAGGCGGAAATCGAGAAGCGGCTCGGCATGCCGTGCTTCGTGAAGCCTGCCGCCGACGGCAGCAGCTTCGGCGTGTCAAAAGTGAAGAATGCCGACCAGCTGGCACCGGCCCTCCGGGTGGCTTTCATGGAAAGCAACGAGGTGATGATAGAAGGGTTCATGGACGGAATGGAAATCTCCCAGGGAGTTTACAAGACGAAGGAGAAGGCTGTCGTGTTCCCGGCGACGGAGGTAGTGACGAGCAACGAGTTCTTCGACTACAATGCCAAATACAACGGACAGGTGCAGGAAATCACCCCGGCACGTATGTCGCCGGAAACCGCCGCACGTGTGGCTGCCGAGACAAGCCGTATCTACGACATCCTGCATGCCAACGGCATCATCCGCATCGATTACATCATCTCGAAAGACAAAGACGGCGAGGACGTGGTCAATATGCTGGAAATCAACACCACACCGGGGATGACCGCCACCAGTTTCATCCCGCAGCAGGTGCGGGCGGCAGGCCTGGACATCAAGGAGGTGCTGAGCGAAATCGTGGAAAACCAGTTCAAATAGTCCTGCCGGACATCCGCCGCCGGAAACGCAGATGCAGTCCGTCGGCAGACATGGAAGACAAGAGAGGGTATCAGACCGCCTGTCCCCAACGGACAACAGGCCGTCTGATACCCTCTCTTCTTTCCATGCAGACAGGGCATTGAGAAGCCGCCATAACACCGAAGTCCGGCAAACCTTCAACGGCATGGATGTCCCTGCATCAGCTCCTTCCAACAGGCGGTCCTTCCTCATTCTCACCGTGAGCCGCCCTCGAACCGGTTACAGATTGCAAACGTGCGGAGCCTCAGCACGAAGGGTGACAGCCATCAGCACGAGGGAAGTCAGTACCCGATACGAAGGGTGGCAGACGCCGGAACAGCTGCAGAAAGCGGGGCGTCAGGTGCGTTTCCGTCACTATCCCGTATATCGCAAGGGGCTGATGACCGACTGATACGGAAAGCGTTTCCCGGACAGCGACAGAACCCTCATGCACTTCCGCACACGTGGAAGGCCTTTTCTCCTCCATGCCCATGGACCAGGCCGACGGCTCTCTATCCTGTACAGGAGAGTTCCCGTCAGGTCGAAACGGTACACTGCGCGCCGCCGTCCATGGCTTTTTATCTTGCACGCATCGCATTGAGGACGGCAAGAACCATCACACCGACATCGGCAAAGACGGCCATCCCCATGCTCGCCAGTCCGAAAGTGGCGAGGACAAGCACGGCGACCTTGATGCTGATGGCAAACCAGGCGTTCTCCCGGGCAATGAAGATCGTGCGGCGGGAGAGGCGGATGGCAAGGGCTATCTTCGAGGGCTTGTCGTCCATCAGCACGACATCAGCCGCCTCGATGGCAGCATCACTGCCCAGCGCACCCATGGCAATCCCCACGTCGGCACGTGCCAGGACCGGCGCATCGTTGATGCCGTCGCCCACGAAAGCTACGGTCTCCCCGTCCTTCTTCGCCGCCAGAATCCGCTCGATGTGGCTCACCTTGTCGGCAGGGAGCAGCCCGGCATGGTACTCCGACACCTTGGTCTGCGCCGCTGTCAGCGCTGCCACATCCTCCTTGTCACCGGTCAGCATGACCGTCCTGTCCACTCCGAGCCGCTTCAGCCGTTCTATCGTCTCGGCAGCATCCTCCTTCAACTGGTCGGAAATGACGATGTGTCCGGCATATTCGCCGTCGATGGCGACGTGGACCGTCGTTCCCGCATAGCCTGCACAGCGTGTACAGGGATGGAGCGTGATGCCGAGCGACTGCATCATGCGGGCGTTCCCCACACTCACAGTCCTGCCATTGATGCGTGCCGTGATGCCCTGACCTGCCGTCTCCCGTATGTCTTCCACCGTACATCTGTCGGCTTCATGGGGATAAGCCGTACGGAGGGCGACGGCGATCGGATGGGTGGAGAAACGCTCTGCATGGGCTGCCAGATGGAGCAGTTCCTGCTCGGAGACGGTCTCCGGATGAACCGCCTCGACCTCGAATGTGCCCCGTGTCAGCGTCCCCGTCTTGTCGAAGACCACCGTGGAGAGCTTTGCCAGGACATCCATATAGTTCCCGCCCTTGATCAGGATGCCCTTACCGGACGCTCCGCCGATACCGGCAAAGAAGGCCAGCGGGATGGAGATGACCAGCGCGCAGGGACAGCTTACGACCAGAAAGGTCAGCGCCCGGTAGAGCCAGGTACCGAAAGCGGCGGCATAACTGTCATAGAAGAAAGGCGGCAGGAAGGCCAGCACCAGCGCCGAAAGCACCACGACAGGCGTATAGATGCGGGCAAAGCGGCGGATGAACGACTCGCTGTGCGACTTGTTCTCGCTGGCATGCTCGACGAGCTGGATGATCTTCGAGGCCGTCGACTCGCTGAAAGGCTTTTCCACACGCACCTTCAACACACCCGACAGATTGACACAGCCGGAGACGACCTCCATCCCCGCCTGCACGTCACGCGGCATGCTCTCGCCCGTCAGTGCGACGGTATTGAGACTGGAACAGCCCTCCAGGACCGTTCCGTCCAGCGGAATCTTCTCGCCGGGCTTCACGATGACCGTCTCTCCGACCCGCACCTCCTCCGGACTTACGCGGTCGGTCTTTCCGCCTCGCTCGACAAATGCCACGTCAGGACGGATGTCCATCAGTCCGGAGATAGAGGCACGCGCCTTGTCCTCCGCATAATCCTCAAAGAGTTCGCCGAGCTGGAAGAACAGCATGACGAACACCCCCTCTATGAACTGCGGTTCCGCACCCGGCAGGAAGCCGATCAGCAATGCGCCGACCGTGGCAAGGCTCATCAGGAAGTCCTCATCGAACGGGTCGCCCTCCATGATCCCTTCTATGGCCTCGCCCAGCACATCATAGCCGATGAGCAGGTAAGGTACGAGATAAACAAGCAGCACCTGCCACACGGGAAGTCCTGCAGACCGCTCCACCAGCCAGGCTCCTGCCAGGAGTACAGCCGTGAGAATGATTCTTATAAGTTTTCTGTTCATAATACAAAACCTGTTACTGATCTGTTATTCTGGCGCAAAGATAAGGATTATATTCTGCAACCGGGTTGCAAACTTGCAAGCCAGGAAGGACTTCAGGCATGACGCCGGAATACGCCGCTCCTTGCGGGCAAGGCTCTGGCTGCACTCATTCTTACCGCAATGCGGACGGCACGCCGGGCTCTCCCCGCCCCGACCTTCTCCTGCTCATCTGCCGCCATTTCCCTTCATTGATGCGATGCCGTTCACATTTAATATCTCTATCCTGTCATTTTTCAACGCCTTTTCCTTACCTTTGCACCCATGAAAATAGGAACGATAGATTTCGGGGAACGCCCCCTGTTCCTGGCTCCGATGGAAGACGTGACGGACATCGGATTCCGGAAGATGTGCAAACGGTTCGGTGCGGCAATGGTCTATACCGAGTTCGTATCGGCAGATGCGATCATCCGGAGCATCAGGTCGACACTCTCCAAGATGGTCATCGACGACCGTGAGCGTCCCGTCGGCATACAGATCTACGGCAGGGATGTAGCCTCAATGGTCGAAGCCGCCAGGATCGTGGAACAGGCAGGACCTGACGTAATCGACATCAACTTCGGCTGCCCCGTAAAGAAAGTGGCGAACAAAGGCGCCGGATCGGGGATGCTGAAGAACATTCCGCTGCTGCTGGAAATCACCCGCGAGGTGGTCAAGGCGGTCAAAGTACCTGTCACGGTGAAGACCCGGCTGGGCTGGGATCACGACCACCTGATCATCACCGACCTTGCCGAACAGCTCCAGGACTGTGGCATCCAGGCCCTGACAATCCACGGACGGACCCGTGCGCAGATGTACACCGGCAGCGCCGACTGGACTCTGATAGGCGAAGTGAAGAAGAATCCCCGCATCCATATCCCGGTCATCGGCAACGGCGATGTGAAGGATATCGGGGATGCCCGAGAGAAGTTCGACCGGTACGGTGTGGATGCCGTCATGATCGGCCGCGCCACTTTCGGCTGTCCGTGGATCTTCGGAAAAGGAACGGAAAAACTCACGCTCGACGACAAGATTGACGTCCTGGAAGAGATGCTGCGCATCAACGTGGAGCGCATTGACGAATACCGGGGCATTCTCCATACCCGCCGGCACCTGGCGGCCTCTCCCATCTTCAAGGGCATCCCCGACTTCAGACAGACGCGCATCGCCATGCTCCGTGCCACGAAGATGGACGAGCTGCTTGCGATACTCGAAGACTGCCGGGAGAGACTGAAGAGGTCTTAGCCGCCGGAAAGCAGGGGCGGCAGCGCCTGTCCGCCTCATCAGCCTTCGGCCGGGAAAGCGGGCGGCATCAGCCCCCAAAAAGCAGAAAGGGAAGAAACCATGCGGTTTCTTCCCTTTCTTCTGTCGGGATGACCGGACTTTCGGTTGCATTAAGTGTAACTTTAACTTGCTGATATTCAATGGGGCAATT